>Ga0065711_1049351_pt1 | contig 11349 bp, 5 predicted proteins | sample Hoacrofraction12_FD_59098 | JGI IMG/M metagenome (GOLD analysis project Ga0065711, IMG submission 59098) | Hoatzin crop microbial communities from Cojedes, Venezuela - Epithelial fraction 12 v2 (version 2) | ecosystem: Host-associated > Birds > Digestive system > Esophagus > Crop | place... | reverse complement strand
TCTCTGGAGATATTCAAGACCTGCCTGGACAAGGTCCTGTGCAGCCTGCTGTAGGTGACCCTGCTTCGGCAGGGGGGTTGGACTAGATGACCCACAGAGGTCCCTTCCAATCCCTACCATTCTGTGCTTCTGTGATTCTGTGATTCTGTTTGATATTTGCTTAGATCTTGAAAGTAACTGAAATGTTTGCAGTTCAGGAATGGCTGTCCAAAAAAAATACAGAAACATTGAATAATTTAGGTTGCAAGGGATTTCTGGAAGTCATGGAGTCCAACTCCTGCGCAAAGCAGATACAACTAGATCAAGTGGCACTGGGTCTTGTCCAGTTCAGTTTTAAATACCTCCAAGGATGGAGATTCCACATCCTCTCTAGGCAACTTGTTCCAGTGTTTGGCCAAGCTCATGGAGAAAAAATTTCCTTGTATCTGATTGGATTTTCCCATATTGCAACTGGTGTCCATTGCCTCTCACCATTATCACTGTGCACCTTGAAGAAGTGTCTGGATCCATCATCTCTATAGGCTTCCCTTAGGTATCTGAAGAAATGGGGAGTACATGCAGGTATGTCAGTCTGGCACTTCACAGAGACATGCTGGAATAGAACCAAAAAACAGTATAGAAGATCTTGGATCATTTGTTTGTTTGTTTTCCACACTGATTCCGAAGGTTCACGGAAGTACTTGAATCTCTGTACAGCCACTCCCATGAAAACCACAGAGCAAAAGTGCTCTATAATTTTCAGTCTGACCTTGTGCATAATGAGAACAACCCAATTAAAAGAGCATAGGTGGCAGAAAGATACCCAAACCACTCTGTAATTGGCCTGGAGACGATTTCTGTTATACAGCCACCGAAGGCCATAGACTAAAACTGCCCCTGGGGGATTCTGATCCAAAATGTATATGCTAGGAGTGGGTATGGAACGGGAAGGATACTGCTAAAACTGTGGGCGCTGCTGCAAGTCTGTAGGGCAGCCCAGTGGTATTCATTGACACCAGAGCTTTGAGATATACACCAAAGGTTTCCATAATCCTTGTAGCAACTCGGCATCAGAGGGGACAAAAAATGGTTTACAGCCCCCACAGTACTTGTTCTGTGGACTGTAAGAGTCAGAATGCTGTATTTCAAGAATAGCCCTCTGGAGAGGGCATCCACTTCATTTGCTTTCCCATGGAGATGTCCCACAAACAGAGACATTAAAACTTGAAATTTGCGTTATTTCAAATATAAAAAATTAAGGGAAAACATAGCATCCCAATAATCTGTCACGCATTCATTACATATCACAAAGGAGGAAAAGTGCTTACCTCCCTTGATGTCACACTAAGAGCTTACAATGAACAGGCAGAAAATATCACTGCACTGGTATCCCCTGTGGAGATCAGATTTGACACTTCTGGCCGGAGCTGAAGTGCTCTGTTGCTGCACCAATAGAGAAAGAACAATTTGGGACAAGTAAAACAAGGAAATAAGATACACTAACCAAGTGATCTCTTCAAAGCAACCCTATTAGAAAGATACTGGACTGTGACTCCTATTTTTAGTAAGGAATCATATTTAAAGTCTAATGTTAATCTGTCCTCCTGGCCAGGTAATACCAACCATAATTAATGCTAGATGAAACTCTTTTGGTACTAAGTAATGACAGTCTCAGTCATTTAGTGTGACAGATAAGCTTTGGACTTTCACTCTTAGCTATACCACAAAGTTCCATTACAGTGTTTGATGAGAACAAATGAAATTAAAACACCATCACTGTATTTTAGGTTTTGCTAGCCTGCTGCAACTGGGTTTGAAACGTCTGGGGACTTTTCTGCTTGGCTGTTGATTAAAATCATAACCTTTTCCCAAAGTGCTATTTGATCACAGAAATAAACTGTTCTTTCCTCTTCAGAGTTGTAGCTAAACCACTGCTTGGAGTATAAAATGCTAATATGTAGTTACTGATACAGGTGATCTGAGAGGCAAGAGTAACACTGAATATTCCTACAACAACCTCTTAAGGATTTGTGAAGTCCAGATCTTTAGCTGCATTTGTTCATTATGTCCACTGACGTTTTCCACTGTCTTTACAATTAAAATATTCTAGGAACAATGCACATTAATCTTCCAGCTGTATGTACTTGGAATATTTGCTTACATGCATATATATACTTATTTTTTTTCTCAATCTGTCTTTCTAGTTTTATAAATCATAAAAATTCTGTTCCTTAGTGATTCCTATGAAACTTCTCTATCCCTTATTTGTTTCTCTTGCTCTAACGTAAGAAAATACCCCAGATCGATGCATTTTGACCAATAAGTTAGCTACTTCTGCTTATGAATATATCCAGGAAGACAATTTATTTGGCAAGAATACCTTTTTTTGCAAGTTGAGTGCTTTGAGAACCTGGCTATGATTAAAGCTGTCTCTGGAGCACATCAGAAGTGTTTTTAACACAGTCCACAGATCAGAGAAAAATGGTGTCTCACTCTGAACAATGATTGTGAATTTGGGAATCAACTAAGAGTTTAGAGATTATTTAGCGAGTAATTAGTAATTATCATTTTGTGTCCTATCAGGTGGAAATCCTTGATTGGAAGACAAAGAAACAGCTATGCTTCCTAGATAAGGTAAAACAAAAATCTGTTTAAAATGCTAGGTGACTATTTAAAAATTACTAACTTTTCTTAAGTAAACTTGGTGTTTATGAAGGGTGTTTCATCTCCTGGTAGCCTTTCTTTGAGCACTGAAGAGGCAAAGATTATGCACACTTTGTACTGACTACAGAGTACTTCAACCATTTTCCAGAAGGAGCTTTTGGGCAAAGAGCACAACTTTAACTGTTTCACTAAGACAGTGCCAGCTGTGTCTTACTCATAAGCCATCAGACTGTCACTGCTGTTGTAGTAACTCTTGATCACTGCTAGAGAAGCTGCCTCTAAAACAGGTGTCATAACTTGTCCTCCCTTTTTCCTGTAAGTACGTTGAATCACCCATACCACTCCTAGCCATCTGTAAGAAAGTTATACTGTTATATCGCTTGAGTCACATTTCTACTTGAATAGTCTTACACCTAGTAGCTGTCTTTCAAATGTGTGTCTCACATATGCAATATTTTTTGTTGCCTAGGTGGAACCAAATGCCACAATTAGGGAGATCAGATTGATGTTCCATAAATTATGTGAGTATAACTTTTGCAGCAGTTCATATCACATCAGAATATCCAGTGGATAAATAGGAGAAAATTACAGAATTTGAAACATGTGATATACACACACATAATGCTAAGTAACCTGCACATGAATGCAATCACAGTGAGCTTTCAGTATCATTTTATTATACTATCTTGATGCACCTTTGTAATTTTTATGCTGCGTAATTTCTCACAGATATTCATGTTGAATAAATATTCCTCCAAATCTTTAGCTAAATCTTATCTTGTTGTGTTGCATTCATTATAACAGTGGATGATCTAAAACAAATGTTGTATATCACACAATTCTGTATGATCTTACAGATCCTCAGTGGTATCCAGCAAGGCAGTCGATAAAACTTGATCCAAGTAAGTACTTGTGAGGACTAGAGTAACAAAGCTCTGAGCAGGAGCCTGGCATAAAAGGTGTACTTTGCATGAGTATGAGCTCTTAAGAATGAGTTTCCAGCTATGTTAATTAGCACTACGAAGGCCGAAGAGAATCCAGAACAAATTTAATTCTTTGAAGGTATTGAACAGAGTTCCACCCATGTGCCTGGTGCTTGGTAGTTAACTCAGGAGTTTGCACGTTGTTCCAATGCACTTTTTAACTACTAAGCACTTTTGCTTTCCAGACAGGCAGCACAGAATCTAGGTACTACTTTCCCTTAGCTGCAGTGAAATGATCTCCACAGTGAAGCCCAGCTGGGAGTACTAAAAAGGGCGTTAGAGTTAGAGCTATCAGTTCACATAATCCTCTGCTCTCAGGCAGGAATTGCAGTTCTTTTGAGGTAGCTAATGCAAAACACATTGCCATGGATGTAGGATTTGCTGACAAAGCTGATGCCAGCTGGCTGACTTCATTAACGCAGTTGTAGGTATAGCTACTAGAAGCCTCTTAGTACATGGCCTGGGTGCACAAAAGAAAGTCTAATTACCAACCTGTGTTAATTCATCTTAGCATTTAGTATATAAAATGTAGCACTTTCTTCTTTTGCTTCCATTAAGCATAATTTTATTTAAACAGTCTCTTAAAAGTATGCCAGTGAAGAGTAGTTCATTGTGTAGAATATATCCATGGAAAACAGGCGTATGTGTATCTTACTTCCTTCTTCAAAGATCCACCTTGTCAGATTCCTCCATGGACTTATGTTATGAGACTTCCCATGTGAAAATGCTCACTTTCTGGAAATTTCCCCAAACCTAGGCATTAAAAGCTTGAGTACTAGCTCAAGTCCTAGTGGATCACCTCCTAGCTGGTTGGTTGGGAAAAAAAGGAGGCGACGAAAACCTCTGCAGGAAAGCCTTCCGTCCTCAGCTTATCCTAGCTTCCGTTTGTCTGATGATGAGCGATGAGAAGAGAGGAAGAGAGAGGAGAGAGATGGAGATGCAACTGATTAGGAGGTCAGTGAGCTGTGTTAAAGGGCAGTGACCCATCAGCAAATTCTGCTGTAGTAGTGATGAAGCAAGTCTACTAGACTAGGCAGGCACATAGGATTGAGAATTCTCCTAACTGTCTTGGTGTGAATAGAGGATCCAGGCATATATGTGATTACCAGGATAAATCAAAATTAAGTAGAAACATTGTTAGTTTGTTTATTGAGATTCCAATAAACCCACGTCATGTCAAAGAAGCTCACAGATTGGTTAAAGCACAATCTAAAGCTAATACGCTACCAAAGTTGACTTGAATTTCACTGAGATGTAATTACTTCTTTCCTTCTCAGAAGGAAAGTCCCTGAGGGATGAGGAAATCCTGCAGCACCTCCCTGTTGGCACAACTGCTACCTTATACTTTAAAGATTTAGGGCCACAGATAGGATGGACTACGGTGAGCTATGCTTCAAGTCTGCCGTTTTAATGGCTATTTTCCATAATTATTCCTTACATCACTTTTTGTCTCTCTCCAGTATTTCTGCATGATGCCTGCTCTGATAGTGGATGCAGGCAACAAATCCTCATTGCTTCAGTTCATTTAATCAGGGAAAGTAGCAACAGGATATTTTGAATGCCTCGTTCCCTGGGAGAGCAGCAGTGGAAAACGTGCTGCAGGGTTGGCTGGCTCTACTGAACTAAGGTGCAGGTTCTCAAATGGATTTAGATGTCTACTGCAAAATCACTAGGAACTAGGTGTCTAAACGCCTTTGAGGATCTGCTTCACAGGGCCTGCGTGTATCCTAAGAAAGATCAGGATTATACTCCTACGAGTTTGTCCTGCAAAGAGGCATGTGAGCAGCTTCACATGTCAGTAACTGAAATGACTTCAGCAGGAAAACGCATGAAAGTAAGATCAGTTAGCTGTCTGCATGTGGCTGCGTCCCAGGATGCTAGTGGCAGGCTAATGACAGCTGATGATTTCTGCTATATTAGTAACCATCCACAAAGGCCTTGCATATTTACTGTCTTAGCTCAGATACAAATTCTGTCACAAACGCTCTCATCAGGCAACCAGCACTGCTGTTTATGCAGTGAGGTGACCAATGACCCTTCCAGTTCTTCATAAGGTCAGTGACACACTAGTTCTAATGAAACAGCACAGCATGAAGGGAAAAGTACCTCGTAATTTAAAGGCACATTTACCATTTCTTAGCTATGAGACATTAATGAAATCTTGTGTTAATGACAAATAGCAAAGACTACATTCATAGGAGGTAAAATTTAAAAAGTCAAATGTTCTGCAAGACCGTATCTTCACATCATTACTTTGGATGCAGTGCTGACAAATCAGGCAGCTATTACGCGATCCAAAAAACAGTAAGACAGGCAAAACCTCCTAATGACAGTGTAGGCTCCAAGACACACATGCATTAGTGTATACCAAAATATCACAGTGCAGAGTAACACCAGACTTCTGCCATTCCATAATCTTTCCTTTACATTCTGCTCTCCCTGCCCTTCAAGCTGCTTAATTCAAATGTAAGCCAAGAAATACTTCAGTTTTATCGAAAAAGACAAACTTCTCACCTACAATCAAATCCAATCTTTGCCAGAGGAAATGCTGATTGATACAGAAGTCGATAACACAACTTTTCTGAGTGTCAAAATAACTATAAACACATTAGAAAACTGTAGTTGGGTTTTGTTGGTTTTTTTTTGACAGAAGTACAATCAAATTCTCTTCCTTTTCCATAAACGAGGTATGAGCCTACCTTCCTCACTTACAGAAGTGTGGAAAATTCAACTGTTACTGTTTAGTCCAAAGTTAACTTCAATTTAAAGTGATGTCCCTAAGAAATGCACATCTATCCAAAATGACATCAAGTTAGATAATTGCTTCTTTGGTTTCCTCTCATTTTTTTAATTATTTTTTTTCTCTTTGTGTTCAATTTAAAGATTGTTTGAACAGATAACAAATTTATTGTTTCCCAGGACATCTGCTGTGCTAACTGTTCATACAGATGGGGTCACCTGTGAACACTTACAAGCTGTGTTTCAGTGTAAACAAAATTCATTCATTAGAAATAAAGCTCCTTTTTTCCAAGATAAATTCTTCACCAAATTTCATTTTAACCCGAAATAAAGCCACAGTTTTTGAGGGCAAGAGGAGGGTGAGAGCTGTGTAAATGTAACATGCATGCTATTTATCATGATCTCTGGGCTGCCACTGTTATCTTTTCATACCCATACTGTGTCAGCTGTACTGGCAATGGCTGTTTGTATGCAGCTGAGGCAAATGCATTGCAAAACATTTATGTGCATGTCTACCAGTTTCATCACCCAAACCCAAAAACTGCTGTTCCCTCCCTGCCTTTCTAAAATGTCATCCTGGGTCAGTGGAGGTGTTCATCCCACTGCATTAGTTATCACAAAGAAACCAAAGCAAAACCATCACCTAATTCAGCTGTCTAATTATTTTCTCTCTTTTTGCAGGTATTTTTGATAGAATATACAGGTCCATTGTTCATCTATTTTCTGTTTTATTTCCGCATGCCTTTTGTCTATGGACTGGATGAGAGGTTTACATCAAGCCCGCATCCAGTAGTTAAGTAAGTCCGTTTGCAGGCTTGAGCAGTATTTCTTGTTAGCATTGTAGTCTTATTCCAAATGTCTTGCCACACTTGTTCTTTTAAGCACTCTTAAATGCTTTTGTCTTGCTGTTTCTAGCTTGGCATGTATCTGCCATTCTTTCCACTACATCAAAAGGTTGATTGAAACAGTATTTGTTCATCGGTTCTCCCATGGGACTATGCCACTGAGGAATATTGTGAAGGTAAATTGTGTCAGAATCTATCCATAGCTCCCCTTACAAAGCCAACCAAGCCAACCTATGCTCTGCCCCTGCAGCCAGATTTTTTTGGTGTGGCTTTTGTAGTAATACACAGCAAATCTCTGTAGTTCTTTCAGAAGATTTCTTAATGTCGCTGTTGTATAACCCACATGTTGCCATACTGTTATTCATGCTATAGTAGTCTCATTGCTCTTTTATAACTTTAAACCTTCAGCATACCATTTCTTTTCACTCAGCTAGCTCCTTGGGTGTTAAGGGTTTAGTAACAATGTTAACTGTTAAGGTAGCACAGGCAGGCACAATGTTGGGAGGGTTGCGCTTTTTTAAAAAAGATCTACTTTTTCTAACAGTCATTTTACATCTTCTTTGCCCCTAACACTCTATTGGCTGTTAAGCAACTGTTAATCTAGCACAGAGTAGCTTGGTTGTTCTGCATTTTCTTCTCCCGCAGGAGCACTCCCTAACGTTACCACTGCTGCTGTGGCACAGGGCAGCTGTTGAGATGCAGACCCCCTGTTTCCTAGATGTCTGTGAAGCGGTAGACTGGACTGCACGGTTATGCATGGGCTGTAGTTATTTTACAAGTGTTTGCAGCAGAGTACACACTGGTATTCAAAAATACGCTTTATACTCAGGAAGACAGGAGATTATGATTTACAACTGGAAAAGCGTATAGTATAGTATCAGCATTTGGGTATTTAACATTTGGTATTTAGACACCCCTCGGAATTTGCATTATGGCAGTGATACTCCCAGCAGCTGAAGCTCTGCCTTGTGGCTAACTTCTTACAGCTGTACAGTGGCTCTGGTGGTCCTGGCGATAGCATCATGCTTTCTAAATGGAAGGAGGGTCTGTAGTGGAGCAGTGGCCCTCAGAAAAAAAGTGCTCCTAAGCAATTTACTGTGTTTTCTGCAGTAGAAGAGTACAGGGGTTGTTAAAAGGCTAGCAGATGTCTTAAAGACTTGTTCTTGACACAGTAGTAGCTAATGCATGCTAAACAGCAGATAAATGAGCAACTTTACCTTGAAAAAGTATCTGTACAGTGTGATAAATCTTCATTTTCTCACTGCCATCTCTGACAACTACTCGTTCCTTTCAGAGCATACAAACTGTTGTTGCTAAAATTGACATTTGTACCAGTCCTTCTGATCACTTCTGCTTTTCCATCTTCTCAGGTTGGTGGTACTTGCTTTCATCTGTAAAGGTGCTCACAGTTCTTCTACCTGCTTAGCAGTCCTTGGGTTTGATTTGCTTTTATAACTTCATTGACTTTGGTGGTGTTACTCCAAAGTTGTGCCAGTGAGAAAAATACCACATCCTCTTCCCTTTTTTCTCTCTCACGCACAGAGAGTAGGCAGTTTCTTACTTCAAGTGTTTGATCACATACACAGCAGATACAGATAGCTTATCTCCTAAGGGCAATGGAAAGCTATGTCTCAATAAGCAGAGATCTGAGACAGAAATTGATGAGATTTGTGATTTTCGTCTTTTGTTTACCAAATGGAAATAGGAATAAATGATGCCGCAGGAGCGCTTCACCAAAAGCAGTTCATGCTATATACTAACATAGTGTAACTCTTTCTAAAGATAAGTACTTTTTCTTGGCAGTGGAAAGGTAGAATACCTGATTTATCTGGACTTAGTAAACAACTGGCTCAGAGTGAACAAGATAGGGATTAATACAAAAAATGTGTGGTGATAAAGGAACTAACTAAAGGAAAGATGATTGTGGTTGTGCCAGAAAAGGATCTGTCAGACCTTTAATAATAGGGAGGTGCCAGTGGAATTCCTCAAAGGTTACTCTTATGACTGGTCTTACTGAACATTTTAATGGGTAAAAAGAAGGGATATTGTTGCTTTCTATAAAAACATCTGGAGGAAATAAAACACTAAACCTAAAGAAATACCATTTAAACCAGAAGACAATATAATAAGACAAACAGAAGGGTACATACTTGTCATGAATAAACGTAGGCAAGGCATTAAGGAATAGTTTTGATCATCACAGAGATCATCAACTGAAGAAGTAAAAAATCCTAACCATAACTTTGTAAACTTAGCAATAATTTGTTTGTGGGATCCCTGCAATAGCTGAATTTTTCTTGTAAGATCTTTTTGTAAGAGATTGTTGCAAAGTTTTATTATTCACCTGGAATATGAAAGATTCACAGAAACAATTTCTTTCCTTCAAGTGAGTTCATGAAGTCTGCATGTACTCTGCTGTTCTTATCTGAACCTCACTGGAGGCTTTTGTGTGAGCAATAAGGCTTCTAGTGGCAGCTGGACATTTGTAGTCTTACCACTAAGGACCTTAGCAGTGACACACTCCACTCATCTTAAGGTTCCTTTTCTTATAACTGAGGAATACTCTTGCAGTAAATCATGTTCTTTGGATGAATAGTACTTGTTCCATTTAATTACAGCATGTATTGCTGGGAGCTGAGCCATAGCAATTTATTTATTTTATTTTATTTTACTGAAATCCATTGCCATATGATCCATCCTGTGCCAAGCCCCAAAGTTAGGGAAATGTTTTTCATAAGGTGCCATTCCAAGATTACAAGAAACTGTTTCCACCGAAGTTTGTACAGCAGTACAAGGAAGAAGCTAGTGTTAGGGAGGAAGCAGTAGTTTATGGATAGGATGCTAACTAGATTGTTCCTCACTGGAGTCCTCCTTCTTGTTCTGCTGCTTTTCCTGTGGAAGAGGGAAGTTGTCACAGGGGAGTTACTTAATCTCTCTGCTATTTTGTCCCACCTGATCTGTAATTATTGGTTAATATTTTGCTCTTTCTCATCAGTTATCTATTAATATATAATCTCAGAGCAAGGACATACTATGTGCTTGTATTACAGCATACCCAAAAGGATGTCTGTTTTGTCTGAGGTCTCTGGGCACTTCAGTGGTTCAGTTAACTCTGAAAAGAAAGAGGAAATGCAACAGAACGTTTGATACAGTTGTTTGCAGCAGATGGGGGGGGCTTACCCCTCACCAGCATCATCAGACACTGCAGTCAGCTAGCGTGGGTTGCAGATGCTGAGGTAATCACTTTTCGGGGTATTATTGCTAGAAATGCAGTTCTGGTATACAAAGGGGAAAAAGGCCACAAAATTCAAAGCCAAAAAAAGAGAAAAGTTAAACCAGTCAGGATAGGAAGGAATGCAGCCTTGGACAAGAATTTTAGCTGCATGAGCAGGAAAGCTACGAAGGAGAAAGCAGAAAGACCTAAAAAGTCTAAGGTATGTGAACCTATTGGAAAGTAAAGAAAAAAGCATCACCAGGAAGAGCAGGAGGATCAGGGTTTTATTCAAGAGGGAAAACAGGAGGGAAGGAAATATAAGGGGAAGGAAAAGAAGAGGAAAGTAGTGAAAGAAAGATAAAGAGCTCAGTTTTGGTCTTACTGAAGTCCAAGTGATAACCAAACATGCCCTAAAACATTAAGAATGGAGGCACTAGGTTTGATAAAGGAAGAAATCTCAACTGATGAGAGGCAAATTTATGAGTTATCGACAAGGGTTAAAGTCTGTGTGCAAGAGAATGGCACCTAGATGTGAGAGCACAGAGGAAGAAGAGGAATGGGCTAAGAAAGGGCCTCCCTCCTACCTACAGATATCTGAGGAGGAAGAAGATAACCTGTCACCGAGATACTGAAGCAGCAATGCGCGTCAGAAGAAAAACCACAAGAGGCAGGGCCAGGAAAACCAAACGAGAGTAGAAATTGTCATTGTAAGTAGCTTTTTTTCATGGATGAAGCCTGTGAACAAGCTCTGAGATTGGTCAGGTATGAGTCAGTGTGCTGGTTTTGGCTGGGATTTTCTTCACAGTAGCTAGTATGAGACTATTTTTTTAACTTGTGCTGAAAACAGTGTTGATCACACAGGGATGTTTTAGTTATTGCTGAGCAGTGCTTACACAGAGTCAAGGCCTTTTCTGCTCCTCAGCCC
>Ga0065711_1049350_pt1 | contig 11349 bp, 5 predicted proteins | sample Hoacrofraction12_FD_59098 | JGI IMG/M metagenome (GOLD analysis project Ga0065711, IMG submission 59098) | Hoatzin crop microbial communities from Cojedes, Venezuela - Epithelial fraction 12 v2 (version 2) | ecosystem: Host-associated > Birds > Digestive system > Esophagus > Crop | place... | reverse complement strand
ATATTCAAGACCTGCCTGGACAAGGTCCTATGCAGCCTGCTGTAGGTGACCCTGCTTTGGCAGGGGGGTTGGACTAGATGACCCACAGAGGTCCCTTCCAACCCCTAACATTTTGTGATTCTGTGATTCTGTGTGTCTCACAGGACCAGTGTGTTACTCTGCTTCCTCAAAAGCTATGTCAAAACCAGAGCTTTAAATAGGGCCAATAACATAATCATTTAGTGGGTCAGATAGGTGCAAATTAACTCAGACTCAAGCTTTTTTTCTTTTGCAGAAGGCTTTTGGAAATGTAAGGCTAGAAATTCCTTGAAGATGGATTGTTTTGCGCATTGCCAGGTCTTTCTGTCCCCAGTCTTCTAAAGAATATAGGTATCTTCATAGACATTTTCTGCTAGCACCTCCTCCTTCGCTCATGTTGAGAGCTATCACACATGCACACACAAATATACAAAGATATGGCAGGTATACACACAAGGAAATATACAGCCCTTCCAGCTGTAATTGCCTTTAAATAAGTCTCCCCTGACTTTCAGCAGTTCATCCTTATCCCTTGACTGTAGTGAGATCCTCAGTGGTTATTCTTGCAGGTATAAATATTCTTGAATAAGTCTTGGCTTTTTCAGACTGGACAGGCAGATTGTGTATGGACCCACAGAGGCAATGGCCTTTCAACTATGCCTTTTGCATAAGTGGTGGCAAGCCAGGCTGGCCTGAGGAAGGTGGAATTCACACCGTTGCTCTCCTGATAGGTAGCATGGGGGATGCCTGCCTGTTAACATGCTGCGAATGGTTACATCTGTGCTTTCTGGCAAAAAGGTCTCCACACCACAATGCATTTGCCAGGAGACTCTCTTACTGTCTAGCTCAAACAGTTCTGGACTTCAACCCAGCTTTCCTGTTGTACAGTGCAGAGGTATTCACCTTTACAGTCCCTCCCCCTCCACCTCCAAAACCCCCACCCTATCCTGCTACTTAGAGGGATAGGTAAACTTTATGATTAAAGAACAGATCAAGTGATTTGGCTCAAATAAGCCGAGTACACCACGTCGTTAAAAAAAAAGAAAAAGGAAACAAATCTTCATTTCTGATATTTTTTGGCTTCTTGTCATGTTTAGGACCACAATTGCCAAATATCTTATGAAGGATGGTTTGGATATTATTCAAGGATCCTCCCGAAAGCAGCATGTACCAGAAAATACCATCCAGATCCTAGTCAGTTTTGCAGACTCAGGATGTATTAGATGAGCCTTTCCTCTCCGATATAAATCCAACCAGCAATTATTCTGAGATATTTTTTATCCTGGCTGAACCAGTGGAGGTTTCAGGTACCTGAGGATTTAAGGGACTTGTATTTTGCTCCAGACTTAATCCAGTTTTACTTGTTTGGGAGGGTACTACTTCTATGTTCTGTCCATATCCAGTAATACTTGTCTTTTTTTGTAAAGGGGCTTGGAGTTGAAAAAGTGAAAAATACAGCGCAGTGTGTAACCTTTCACAATTTGTTTGAACTCCATGCATTGGGTTGAAATTTTTTTCTAAGCTCAGAAGATACAAATTAAGTTATGATATACGGGTGAAGTAGAAGGGTCCTTGAGATGCCATTTAATCCATTCCCTGTTTGAGTCATGCCTATGCCATTCCACACAGATGTTTACTTCACCTGTTCTTAGAAGCATACTTTACCTCTTTAGGAAAATTGCCCAGAGTTTATCTACACTTGGTTGTTCTCTTATACTAGATCTTTTCATCTGGATATTTGTTTTCTTGTATGGTCTATTGTGATCATGTACAGTAAGTATTCATGTCATTTTTCACAGCAATATTTTCATACCATGAACTGTAAAACTGTCCCTCAGCTGTCACTTATCTTGGCTGAAGAAATCCCACTTCTTCAACTTTTCTTCCATAGACATTTTTTTGTGATCTCTGATCTTTTTGATTTCCATTCTTTGCTGCTCATACAAGTGCGTGGTGTGCCGAACTGGCCATAGTACCTCGTCTAAGGTATTATTTGGGAGTAATTAATGCATCTGACGTGCTCATCTATCTGGTTACACATCCCAATATGCTACTTTTTCGCTGTAGTGTATTGTTGCAAGTTTAGGTCCAAACTTCCTGTGATCTTCAGACACAGACAGGCAGAACTGTTCCCTGTAATAGTGCAGCCGATTGCTGCCCGGTGGGCTCTTCACACTTGGCTTTCTTCTTTCAGAGTATCTACGAAGATCAGTTTGAATTCTACGTATCTATAATTTTTTTCTACATGTTTACTAGCTCCACTTGCTTGACAAGAATGCAGTACTAGGAAGTGGGATTTATTCCATCCTCCCAGTCATTGATGAAATATTGAACAGAATCAGATCAAGACTTGACCATGCCAGTTCTCATGTGGAATCTCTTTTCACCAACATACAATTCTTCTAGCACATCCACTTCTACTGCAGTTTTGTCTAAGCCTAACTTTGTTAAAAGGTTGATGTCTCAGAACATTTCAAAAGCCTTATTAAAGTCAAGGAAGAGGATTTACCTTGGGAATTTATCATGGTCTCAGAATTATCAAAGACAGTTATTAACAGAACACTTCTGTTTATTTCTTAGATATTCTACAAGGAACTATATCAGACTTTGCCGATCTGAAAACATCTAACTGGACCAAACAATTTTTTACTTCTGTACAACTTCTTCTTCTTCCTTGTTTCACTGATGGTTCTCACTCCTTCAACCCTGGTATAAATTTTGCTACTCATCAAATTGCAGTTAATCTTTCTTGGGAAGACTGAACGAAAAAGGCATTAAATGTTTCAGCCCCATCATCAGTTATTTTCTTTCTTTGTCCATTAAATAATGGTCCTGCACTTATGCTTCTTTTAGTGACAGAACTGCTATAGGCAGGCCCAAGCCCCTCCTCCTCCTTTCCCTTTGCAATCCCTCTTTCCCTTGCATTTCCACTCGTTTGTGCCAGTACGACAGTTTGCAGGACCGCATGGTGAACAAATTAACTGATTCAAGTTAAAAATAAACATGTTTTGCTGGGTTATTTCTTCATGCTCTTTCCTTCCTCTTCTTCTTATTACTAATGCACCTACTCAATATGCTTTTATATTGCTGTAAATCCTTTGCATAACATTTTGTCCTGTCTGATTTTGCCCCTATGTGCTTGCGTTTATATTATTTCCCACTGATTTGACCTACCTTCCACTTTATCATTTTTTCCTAAATTTCACAGACTGGAGATTGTCATGCATCAGACATGCTCTTATGTGCATGCCCTTCCTACACCTTCCACATTACAATTCAAGCCCCAGAGTTGTCTCTGCTTTTTGAAACTTTTTCCCCCTAGATTTTCTTCCCATGAGATCTCTACTAATTAGATGAATATATTGATGTCTCCTTTCTTAAATCCTCTTTGCTTCTTACTTTCTGGTTCGCTCTCACTTATCTTCCTAGGAATAAGTGTATTGACCCTCTTCTCAGTTTTTTCCTCTTTTATTTTCTCAACCAATTCATATCTATTGGTCATAAGAGAATCTACAAGACCTTTTTCTCATGTCAGCCATCCCAATTTTTGGGCATAAAAGGCTGCTCCCACGCTATTCCTGCTCTGTTTACATCCTGGCTGACTTCTGGTGTCAATGTACCCCACAGACAACATCCCCTGGGGCTTGAAATAGTCCAATACCTGTTCAAGACATTTGTCTCACTTGCCTGCGTTGATGTTCACTATGATTCCATCCCACCTCTCTGTTGGCTGCCTTTCTATTTCAGCAAGACTGTTTTGATAAGTCCATCTCACGCTGAATTCTGACTTTCAGAGTCAGTTATATGCTCTTGATCTATAAACCATATCTTCTCTCTATTTCATTGTCCTTTCTGAACAAGCCATACTTTTTTACATCAATATTCCAGTCATGTGAATTAGCTTAGCAAACCTCTGCTAAGCCAATTAAGACATAATTCTAATTATGTATTAAGATTCCCAGTTCTTCTGGCTTGTTCCCCATACAACTTACATTAGTGTACAACCATTTAAAATGTTCAGAAGATTGACCCAGTAGTTTTCTTTTTATCTCCCCTTTGTCATTTTATGTTTACACTCTCTTGTTTCTGACAAATTTAGGTTCATCCATGTCACCCACATTTATAACTGGTAAGCAAAATACTGGGATCATACACATCGGCATAGAGGTAAATAACAGTACTCAAATATTACATTATTAAAATAGTAAAACATTCTTAGCACCTGAGTTTTGCAAAGGAAGATATTTTATGTGAAATAGCAGCACAGCTACTGGGTGTGTTAATAATGCTAAAATGAGAATGAGTGAGAGGGATAGGTATTAGTCAGTGGGAAAAAAAACCCCACATAAAAAAATCAGACAGACTAGGAATGAGTCATATAGATGATTCTTCATTAATACAGAATTTTTGCAAATCATATTATACCATCCCCACATCTTGTCCCACCCCAGGCTACCACAACACTCAATATTACTTTATTCAGAAATAGCTTTTTTTTTTTTGTCTTGGAGAATATTTTTATAAATTGTCTTGAATAGTCAAATTCCAAAGGACTGCAGACTGCTGACAAAGCAGCCACTCCTTATATTTCCTGCATTGAATATAAAAGACTTCCTTTGCTTTCTTTCATGCAAATCAGTACCTGTCCTTATGCATGTACACAGTCAGGCATAGAGATAGACAGCCAGCAGATCAGCTATAGCTTGCTAAAAGTTGCAATGAGACAAAAGAAGAAAAAAGATGACATGTTCAGCTATAAAAAATGGCCACATTGCACTGCAGCTGTAATAACAAATGATTATGTTTTACTTAGCATTTCCACAGCACTTTCCATCCATCATGGTCTTGCATTTTGACAGCAGTTTTCTATGCATCCATGTTTTATCTTGCTGATATTCTCCAATGCAAGAAACCATGATGCCTTTAATCCTAAACACCTTAAATGTCCTTTGGTGTCCTGGAGCATGTGGTACTGGTTGTTATTAAATAAGCTACTACTGGGCCCACTGCTATCCTACAGAAATGCCGTTAATATGAATCAAACTATAAAATCTGAGTTAGAATAAATGTGTCAGTAATGCAAACTTCAGTTCCTCTGTGCTGCAGGTCTCCACAGAATTGGATAGAATGCCATTATACCCATTTTACATATGCAAAACACAGAGGAATTACCAAAGAAATAAAAATCCAATAATCTCAGTTTGTGAGTATTCAGTCTGGGAAACTTTGAGGCTGAGGATCCTTACATTTAATGACAGACACCTAGTAATAGTACGCTATGCAGTCAAAAAATACAGCATTGCAGACCGGAATTGCACAACAGCAATTAGTTGCGAGGAACAGACTAACTATGAGTCTAAAGGCTTTTTTTGTCAGTCAATATAGACAGGCAGTTCCAATGGCAGATTGACATCTTACTGATCTATCAGCTAGGGAAGACCCCTGAGACTCTAACATCAGGCTGCTCAGTGAAACACCTGAAATTAAGCAGGATGGACCCAACCTTACATGAGTCATGCAGACATGGTAGCAAAGCCAGAAGCAGAAACACCCTCTTGGCTCCCTGCCCACCATTGTAATGGTCATAACATGTCTCCTGCAAAGCAAAGGCTGCATGAGGGACCTGCACACCAGGTACTTGCAACACCTCCCAAACCACTGCCAGACCCAGATATCTGATTTACTATGCACCATCCATACAGATAAGCATCCTCCTTAGACTCCTAATTGCAAATGTCATTTAAAAATGGTTTCAAATATACAGTAGAGAAATAAGCAGCCTCAGGGGGTGGGAGCCCTTAAATCATGGTCACCATCATGTGAATGTGGATGGCTCATCTCCCTTACAAATAGTGAAGTACCACAGTGCTAATAAAATAAGACCTGCTCACAGCAGACGCAGGCATATCTCTCAGCCCACTCTCTGTGATAATAGATGTAGTAACGTTTTGACTACCGCCTCGTGTTTACTGTGGGTGTTAGTCGAGACATTTCCATGTAAATAAAACATTTATCAAGCTCACAAAAATGTCTGTAGAGCAATTATTGCACAGGAATGGTGAGCACTGGAGAAGCAGGCTCATTCATTCATTCCATATACCTGCTTGGGCTTGTTGCAAAGGAGGATGCTGCATTCATGGATGTTGGAATTAGGTCAGGTCTCCTGTCTAGAAGCTGTGTGGGCCAAGGAATAAGGCTTGGCATCAGGAGACCTGGTTTCCATTTGCATACGTTCTGCGGAGTTACTGCATGGCCTTGAGCAACTCACTTTGCTGCTCCATGATGCTGTTTCCCACCCATCTGTAAAATGGGGTTAATGGTACTTATCAGCCTTCCGGAAGTACTTTTGTGATTTAGGGATGAAAATGATAGTGACTGCTAATTGTTTTCACTCTTTCCTTGGAGAGATGTTCCTTCCCTTCCAGGAGTGTAAACCCAAGCACATTTTTCTGCTGGTTGGAGTGATTAAGCTTTCATTTGCATTGATGGTAGTACTCTTTCCTATAATTTTTCATAAATATGATGTGTAACATACCTTGAGGCTCTCTGGGACTGGGTACTATACAATCTCATACGAACGATGGGCAGTGCAACAGAAGTTAAAATATAAAGGTGTCAAAAAAGGTTAGTGGAGAGCTAGTGCTATGCACCCGAACTGGAGACAATAAGAGGTTGTGTTGTCTCAACAAGATCAGTAAGATATGCTTAAGAAGCTGTGATGAAGCCCACATCTCCTGGTCTACAGCTTAATGAATCGGCCACAAAAACTTCCTTCCTGTCTGCCATAACATCTTTCTGGATTAATGACAGACATTGCCAGGAAACTTTTCTTTGTTGTTGAGTTTTCACTTTTAAAGTATTCATGCTCCCCAAATAATTGTTTTTCCTACAGAATGATCATTGACAACATGCAGTAGTGAGGTAGATATCTGAAATTTCTTAGTTACTGGAAAAGACGGGCTTCAGAAACCTTACCTTATTAGCACATTAATTGCAGCTGTCACAGACAGCAATTATTTGCTCAATTTTCCTCAAATTCATCATTTTCTTAGAAAACAACACCAAACGCAAAACTGCAGTTATGAATATTCAGAGTATCCTGGCACTTGATATCTTGTTCTCATTTCGTAGCTGTCTGTGGCTTCCTCCTATCTGAATACTTTGCACACCTTTCAGGCACATATGATTGACAGGTGTCTTGCATGCATAGCAAAATAAAATTTAATCCCCTATATCACAGACAATTGTGCTTTGATAGCTTCAGTGCCGACAGCATGCCATGCCATCCACTCAGAACAAGTACCCTCTAGAGCAAACGCCAACTTACCTCAACTCCAGCAGACACTTCAGGTTCATCTGCAGCCACCTGGGCAATGAAAACTATCTATATCTATTGATCTTGCAGCAGCGGAGGAGTGGGAAATATTGTAAGTAATTCCTGTGATTACGCTTCTCCTTTAGCTATATCAGCTGAAAAAACCTCAGGAAATCATGTTCCTCACCTTTAGTGTTTCACTAACTCCAGCTCTCTAAGCTGTTTGCCCTCACACACTCCATCAAGAGTGGAGAGTGCAGTCCAGAAAAATTACAGTATCTCTGGGAAATGGGCAATTCTTTCAGACCCGGGGGACCTTGATTCTGAAACTCTTTCTCAGAAGCCTAAATGTGGTTCTTAACAAATTCCATAAGGCGCCCTTGATGTATATATGTGTAGATAGATATATATATATATGAATGAGCAAATATTACAGCCTTTACACTGAGAAATGATGAATTTGGGAGATGATGGATCAAGCTGTAGACAGTCTGTAGGGAGGGATGAATACATGCCTGTTGTTGGGGTGCTGAGGAAGTCGTGTACTTTGTCCACTTCGATCAGGCCCTAAAGTGCAGCCAATTTTAACTAACACTGAGCTGGTGCGTTATATGCAAAATCAAATTGTTATGATGGAATATTTAGTATCATAATTTAGATTGGTGCATTTTATCACTAGACAGTGCTTTTATGATGATCTGACGTAACCTTCTACATATCACCTAGCAATTTCTGTAGCTTCATAACTAATGGCTAAGCTACAGCATACCTTTTAGAGAGACATCACATCTTGATTTAGAGCCTTCAAGTCATGGAAAATCTAACACTTCCATTGTAAATTGTTCCCAAGGTTCATTACTCTTGCTGCTAAAATTTGCACCTTATCTTTAGTTTGAATCTGCCTGGCTTCGACTTCCAGTCACTGGATCTTGTTACACCTTTGTCTGAGAGATGAAAGAACCCTATCCTATTGAAAACTGTCTTCCTGTGTAGGTACTTACACAGTGTCAGCAAGTCTCCTCTTCACCTTCTTTCCAATAAGCTAAATACACTCAGTGTCAAAATTATTCTTTCTTGGGGTGGGAAGATTGATGGTACCAAACTCAGCCAAGAACCTGTCCCTACTTGCCTGAGCACCCCTCTGTAATCAGTGGCGGCTTCTTCAGAATGCACTTTAACTAACCTCAAACGTGAATATCCCCTGAAGGTCTCTGCCTCTCTCCAGTAACTATTTAACTATTCTAGGGCAACTATGACCTTCATTTGGATGCCTCATTTAAATTACTGAAGTTTGGTGAGATTTCTCACCTTTAAATAATCTTTTGTCTCTTTCTGAAATGCTTTGTATTTTGTCAACAAGTTTTCGGAAGAATGGACTTGAGAAATGGAGACACATGTCAGCCTCAGCTTCCCTCGGTATCCTAATACATGGTTAGCGATGCCTCCATTGTCCCGTGTTCAACCTGCCTGCATCTGATCAAGAGCAAAATTAGCCTTGTCTCTCAGCCATTAGCTCCACATTCACAGTTCATATTCTGTACATAGTCTGCAATGACCTTTCAGCATTTTTTCAGAGCTTCTGATTTCCTGAATACAGCCCCACATCCCCCAAGGCTCAGAGATACAGAATTTTCAATTAGGGTTATATTAAAATAGATTTGTAATGTGCACAGAGCTGCCAATGAGTATCAGGGCCTCACCACACAAACACAGTGAGAGACAGTCCCTGCCCTGAAGAATTTACGCTCTAAATTAAACAAGACAGACAGTAGTAGTGTGTGGGGGCAGTTAAATGGAGACACTGAAAAGTGAAGGCCACAAAGAGATTTGAGATTTCCCAGACCTTCCCACACCCACTAGCTTATCAAAGAGATGTATGAGACTTGTTTTACTGATACCCACTGCACGACTCCATCTCTGCATCCTTCTTACTGCAGCTCCGCATGGCTGCAGGTGAAGGGCTGCTACCACTTGACCAGCTCTATCTGACCCACATCCAATAGGAGCTCAAAAGTACTTCAGAAGAAGCATTGGTTGGATGAGCTCCAAGCTGCAGGAGAATCCAGAGGCAGGACAACAGCTGAGGTGAAGTTTCCTGCCAAAGCTTCTCCCAGCCACAGACTTAGTTCATGGTTGTGACTAAGACCAAACTAGTGTTCAGCAAGCCCCAGCAGCAATGTCTAACTCTCTCTTATAGGACCAGAAATCAGGCAAAAGTGAATTTAGGTATGAGGAGCAAAGCAAAAGTACAATACGAAGTTCTGCATGTTTCTTGCCAGCACTGGAGCTGATGCACCTTTCTTCCCGTACTATCTAGTGTGGCCACCTCAATTTTTCTCAAGACTCTTTCACTCCAACTATTTGCAACAGTAGGAAGGACTTTGAAATACACTTTAGAGATCTAATCGAACTTTTCAGTTTTTTGAGTATATTTCAGCTATTTCTGTCAGCACTGACTTTCTAGCTGAGTAGTTTGCAACCCCACAGTGAGAAGTGCAAACACAGGACAACTGCTGGGAATGGGAAGGTAGAGTGTGGAGCATTTGCCTTCATGAGTTTTCAAGCCATCCTCTTGCTTCGGGCAGCTACGTAGCTTGTGGATGTATGAACAAGATGGAGGTAGGATTTGTGTGGTGTAGTTTTCCATAGACCCATTCTGCTTTGGTTAAAATCCATGTAACTTTTTTTGCCCTTACCAGGAAAAGGAAGATTTGGCCCTTGTTTTAATCTTATTTTTATTGTCATTCCCAGTTTTTATTCCTCTGTAGGTTAAGCTGCTAAGAAAATAAAACAAAACAAAACAAACCAAAACAAAACCAAACAAAACAAAACTGGTTTGGCAATCAATTCCAGCCACTGAAGGAGAAGTAAATACTTTCTTGGGAAGAAAATAATTTAATAGAGGTGTTTAAACACACTGTAAAATCATTTCTAGAAAATAACATACAGCATTTGGAAATGGATTCTCTATGACGGGAGCCTGCAAGATGCTGAGCAAATTCACTTCTCACATATGTCCATGGGAGCTGAAGACATTCAGAGTTTAATCCTGTGTTAACTGAAATCAAGAGCAGTAGTCCAAGGCATCCAGCACCTTCTGGCAGATATTCAGCTCCAGTGCTACTGGTCTCTGCATATCACTGTAGTTTATAACAAAGTACATCCTGCTCAAAACAATCTACTGATTTACCTCTGCCAACTGGGTCCTTTCACAGAATCACAGAATGTTAGGGGTTGGAAGGGATCTCTGTGGGTCAACTAGTACAACCCCCCTGCTGAAATCAGGTGTCCTTTCACAGATCCTAGCACTGACTAGATTTTCAACACTGTGTTGGGGCAAAAGGGCTAAGTATTTTCAAAACAAGTCTAGAGGATTTCTGTTGTAATGTTTTTTGTCAGTTACTCCAGGCTGAGGTGAGGAACAATGTGAATCTTTACCCCATGCCGCCATTGAAGCTGTAAGGCTGAAATACAGAATAGGGAAAAAGACAAACCAGAAGGAAGTAGAAAGCTCTAAAAGGTCTGGAATTGGTGATGGGAAGAGCAAACAGGGACTGGAAAAGGTAGTTAGGGTGAATCTGGGACATATTATATGGCATTACACCTTGAGACACCAGGCACTGGAAAGGAAAATGGGAGCTAACACCTCTCCCCTAACTTACAGAAAGGTATAAATGTCAGTTAATAACTTTACTCAAGGAGAATGGGAAAAAACTGCTGAACACCTCAGTAAAGAACATAAGCAAATTAATTTCTTTGATTCAAGTCAATAAACCACCAAAAGGAGAAAATTATATATATATGTATAATATGTTTGTTATAATTACTTATACATATATAACCCTGTTTTATGGCTGTCACAGTTATGACAAAGAATAATGGCAATCCACTGGTAATGGGACTGGTAGGGGTATCTATCATGAGCTGAACCAAAAATATAATCAGAAAATAAAAGTTGGCTACTCTTCTGAACTGCTCAAATAAGTTTTTTGGAACAAAATTCCACACTGTGTACT
>Ga0065711_1049349_pt1 | contig 11350 bp, 7 predicted proteins | sample Hoacrofraction12_FD_59098 | JGI IMG/M metagenome (GOLD analysis project Ga0065711, IMG submission 59098) | Hoatzin crop microbial communities from Cojedes, Venezuela - Epithelial fraction 12 v2 (version 2) | ecosystem: Host-associated > Birds > Digestive system > Esophagus > Crop | place... | reverse complement strand
GCCTATCCAGGTCACGCTGAATGGCAGCACAGCCTTCTGGTGTATCTACCACACCTCCCAGTTTGGTGTCATCAGCAAACTTGCTGAGGGTACATTCTAACTCTTCATCCAGGTCGTTGATGAAGAAAACTTTACACTCCACATACAGAGAAAATTATGTCATGGTTTCCGGTAAAACATTTCAGTACGCAAGGAGTGCCCCAAAGACATGTTGTCTTCCAAAAGCATACATATGTGTTCTTTTCTTGCAACTCTGTGTACTGGAATATCCACATAGAAGAATACCTGTTGTTACACAAATACACACATTTCTCTTTGCTGATCATAGAAAATGTTCCCATCTTACATGCTTGTGCACAGGGAGAGGTTTTTAACTTTTATTTCTACCATATGTGTTCTTTTACTCTCTCTACTTCTTAACAGATCAATCGGTCTATCTGCCTGTCTATCTCTTCTAGCTTTAGGTTAGGATAAAGCAGCCTTATAGTAAACTCTCTGACCTCTCTACCCTGTGGTGAGCATCTCCATCCTCTGAAATATGTCCTTAGGCATGTCCCAAAGGATTTTAGTCTTCCCTTCTTCCAACAAAACACTTTCTTCAGGAAACTAAGAGCTTGACATAATTCTAACCCAGTACTTATTTTCACAGCACTGTTAAAATGAAGTGTTGCAATTTACAGGTTATTATATCTCCTACACTTGAAATGCAAATATATCCTGCAATAAAGAGAAACACTTACTTTTCACCACAATGCCCCTCCTGTTTTAATGTCACTCTTTTCAGCAGCATGGCAGCTCATGTACTAACATCTAGTGTAAAGTTAATAAATGGACTGCCTTAGGTAGACAGTCATGGTGTCTTCTGCTGCAGTGAAGTCCATGAAGAATACTTGGTGCAGGTCTCCTCTGAGCTGAAGTTCACATGTTTTCCTGCCTTGGAACTCTGCAGAGATCTTATGCCTTCTCTGTCAGGTCCGGGCTACCACATCACCACTTGGTCCCTGTAAAGGTCACTGTGGTCTCAGATTTTATTTCTCTGGCATATTCACAACAGCTTTGTTGGATTATTTCTGGGTCTTTTACTAGTCCCTGTCAAAGTTTCATTTTGAGTTTCAGTGTGACCCGTTCTCTCATGTAGAGATCAACTGAAGTTTTCCCCCAAACAGATCTTCAGCACTAAAGTCACAATCACTTCTACAATTAAACTTTCCTTTGTGAGCTGAATACTAAAAAAGCCTTTTACCTGTGTTCCAGTTTGGTTTTTTTTTATTCTATAGACTTTCTATTTTTGTAGCGCAATTTCAGACATACCCTCCCCCACTTGAATTAACTGAAAACTTAAATGTAACAAGGATACCCAGGACTGACCTTGAGAGAAAAATCTTCCTTTTTGATTGAACCCCTTTTTGTTTGACCCTGTTCTTGCATATAGACAGTTACATATGATCTAAACCTCTCTAATTATCTTCCATAGTTCCAAAAATATTCCACTTCAGTGACAAGTTACTCAATTTTGCCATTATGATTATTTCTTCCAATATGTTATTCTTCCTTGTAGCATTTGATGTCCAGCCACCTTTGCTTCTTCCTGTGACCCAATTCAAATTGCTTCTTCTTAAGAGGTGATATATTCCTACAGAGCTTCTCCCTCTGACTCCTTGTGTATGGGACCACAAAGCACTTAAAGGTACAATTCTCAACCCAGTAGCAATCGCTTAAACCTTGACATCCATGGTTTTGACGTTTGCTCATTGATGTTCACTAAACCCACCCTAGTGCATGTCAAGATAATATCTAGAGAACAGGCGTTAGCATCTGCAATATCACGTTGAGATTATTGCATTTGGGACTTAAATGTGTTTTTTAACACCTGAATTGTTACAGGGTGAAAGAGGCAGGATTTGGGTGGCAGCCTGCGGAAGTAATTGTGAGGCTGGCTGTCAACAGGATAGAAGTAGTCTCAGACAACTTTTGTATATCCAGACAGAAGTCGATTTAAGTGAACAAACAGATTAAACTTCTTAATCTTGCACAGGCCACAAGCAGGAGCAGTGCTGCCTTATCACACCAGAAACAAGGAAGAAGCCTTAGGAGTCAACTGATCCAAAACTGCTTTGGGCAATGCATTTGGAGTCAAAGTTACATGATGTCCCATTCCTGAAAGGTGGTATTTTTCTGTGTTTGTTTGTTTAAACAAATAATTGTCAAATTTGAGCCCTGCCGGAGAACAATAAGCGAAAGAACCCTCCCAAACCCAGCTCCAAAGAGCAGGGTAGATTTCAATCTATCACCGTATCCCCAGCACTCAGTGAAGTTCATATAGCACACTCCCTTCCTTCTAGTCTCTGTTTGATGTTTTCCAAGGTGCTCGTAACACTTGGATCCTTTTTGGAACCACAGGGTGTTTACTGTACCAACCACGGGAATACATTTCATTATGAATTTCCCTGCCCATTTATAGAAAATATGTATACTGTCTGTTCTTGTAGCGTTAACAGGCTTCCTTAATAAATTAAAAAATAAATGTAGAAAAACAAAGCATTATCCTTCAATGACTTAATCAGATTTTGCATCATCATCACCATTATTATTATTATTAAAGTATCCCAGCAACAGAATAATAAAATTACAGTGATGTGAGCAATTCACACACTTTTGATTAAGGATGTGTCAGCACTTTCCCGCATGAATCCTTCTTTTTGGTGGAATGAGGAGTGGGAAAGAGATAAAAATCGCCTGCTGTAATTCTTTGCGGGCTGCTCCCTGGCAGATGATGTTTTAACAGAGGAGCCACTTCTTTATTAATCCAGCTTTACAGAATAAATTAGCCTGAAACATTTATGAGCCTGATTTTTAGGACCATCTTTGCATTTAACTTACAGGCCCCAGTGACCGCCTGATGGATCAGTTAATTTGCTAGCTGCTTGTCTGAGGGCACATTTACTTATGTCATGCGTGAAGTCATGGAAACCAGCATGCTTTAGAGGTGTGACCAGGGTTGCACACATCCTTGTCCACTCATATGCATCCAAATCCTTGACAGAATAAATCCTTCAGAGCAGATTCAGCCAGTTTAAACCACTGGTGCTCCATAGCAGGTATAACAAATACCTGTATATGTAGAAGTTACAGTCCGGAGGGGGACCTGAGTTACACTATCCATCTTCAGGTGCCTGACCTATCTCCTCTGATGTCTAGGCAGTAGGTAGCTGGCCCTAGAAGAATAGCTTAAACACCTAGACTTCCTAATACAAGCAAGAACGAGATCAGACGCCTCCTGAGGGCAACTCAGGGCTCCTAGATGTTAAGCCAGGAGTTTTCTTGAGCTCCTGGGTAGGAAATGGTTCCAGGGAGGAGAGGAGGAGGCAGACAAAAGCTTCACTCTGCTATGGCCTTAACCCAGGCCATGCAGTGAAAGTTCTTGAGTGTCGAGGCCTCTTCTGAGCGTAGTGTCCTTGAAAACGAAAACAGTAACAAAATAGCTTGAAGAAGGGACTCCAACCACTTTTTGCATGGCAGCCTAATCATTAAAGAAAACTCCTGGGAATGGAGGGTCCCAGGCTCTCCGCAATCTGAGGGGTTTCAAGCCTTCATCTCCCACCTCTCTGAGGCATGGTCTAACCACCAGCTTTCAGAGCAAGCCACGTGGTGACTGCTTGCACATCTGCTGTCCACGTTGACCCAGTTGGCGCATCTAAAATGATAACATGAAGAGAGTAAGCAAGAAAGCTTATGACCCTGCAGCCACATTGATGAAGCGTGTTTTGGGGAGAAGAAAAACCTGGTTTTGGGTTGCTGTCTTCTGGCTCACCTATATATTTTCTGCTAGATAGTCTGTCTATAAAACCCGTGATACTCCTGGGTTTGGGCTGTGAGTCAGAGCTAGTCTTGTTGATTGACAAACCCAATTTACTGCTCTTGGAATAAGGTATGTTGCAAGGCAAGTACGGGTACCAGTGTCTTGTCTGTTGACATTTAGCATTTATATGAATTCCTAGTGGTAACAGACAAAAAGCCTATATCTATGCTAGTAAATTAAACAGTCCCGTGGAGCATTGCAGGACACCAGAAGTCCATCACCTCTACTGTCTAATTGTGGAACGGCTCATGGCACATTTCTGGCCGATGAGAAGTAACATATTCCTAAACAGTTTCCCTGGAGTTAGCACAGCCCACTGCCCACTCTCAACAGGCAGCCTGGATGCAGCCACCCCCTCTTTTAGAGAGCAAAAGCACTTAATAATAGGGCATCTGTGCCAGAGAAGAGATGTAAGTAAGTTTTTGGTTCTAGAGGTGTTTCTAGTAGGATTTTCAGTGTGCAACGCGTGGTATGAACCACTAAGAGATTGTTTCTGAAGAGAAAAAGACTCTGTGCAAAACATTATCCAGTTCAGATGTGTTCTGGTACTTCTTAACTTACAGATGGCTCTTCAAAACAAATTCCACGTGCTGAATTTCAGTAATTCTTTGTGCCTGTGAAACAGTCTGCAGTGGTGAGAGCTGATGAAAAAGAGACCAATGTCACATGTCAGTTCAAAAGGAAAAGGGTGAAAATTCCAGATAAACAGGGATTGCCTCAGAAAGACACAATTCCACAAATCCTGCCCCACATGCCATGCCGCCAGTAAGGATGGACAGCTTAAAACCACGGTCTGAATTAGTCTTCTGTGCTGAGTGGTGTGATTATTACATATGCAACAGAGCTTGTAGGCAATGCAGAGGAATCTTGGAAGTATTTTAAGCAGTGGTTTTCATGATTTATGCCTGTGACAGATACAGAGCTAATGAACAACACAGGGAAATTGACCCTTTTAACTCTTTCATAGATGCTTATCCAAAGCCTCTTGGGCAGAGGGAAGAGTCTTTTCCCTAAGCCTTTACACTGATTTGAGTTGAACACAGTTCTTAGGGGTAACAAAAACAACAACAAAAAACCCTATTTTTAACTTCCATGTGGGAAGAAAAGCATTGACACATATGCAAAGTCCAGGACTAGAGTCACAAGAAGAAACAGCAGGCAGTAGTTTCAAATACCTATACTCCTAATTTGGCAGGTATGTATGTGCCCTGAGCTTCAAAAAACCTCCCATTGGCCTGCAGGGGCAAACTTTGATTTACAGAGCCAATGATTTGGTCTGTCATGGCTTCTTAGAGGACTCTGAGGATCTCAAGCAATCCCAGAGCTCAGAGACTGCAGGCAGAAATACTCGTCTTACAAGTGATAAAGCATAACACAGCTCCTCCTAAAGGGGGTCCTGGAGGCACTGGACATAAGTATTGGACGCACAAGTGGAAGCAGGGAGGAGAAGAAGGAGCACAGGGCTTGGGAGCTGGGAAGCAGGGCTTCATGAGCCGTGAAGGGCCTGCAAAATTCTAGGAGCCACAGTGCTGAATTACCCTGACACAGACATTAGAGATGTCTCAAACGCGGTTTCTCATATGAAGCCTGCTACATGTTACATTTCAACAGAGAGCACAATACATAACTGTCGTATTCCTCCATCTGCACAAAATGTAAAGCAGAAAGCGCGCAGCAATGCAGACGGTTTTCCCGTCAGCTTTGTAATTTTAGTATCAATTCAGTAATTAACAGGTCAACCTCTCGCTTCCAATATTCATAAATAGCCCCTCTATAGTATCTTCATCTGAAAACCAAGAGTTTCCAGCCACAGACATTGGTCTGCTTTATTTAATAACAGTAGCAAGCGTAAAAAGAGTTTGTGCATTTGAAACTGCCTTACTGAATGTGGCAGACCGTGCCCAGGATACCTCCCTAAATTAAAAAGATGAATGTCCTGAAGCATGTGATACACTCACTTCCCATGCTGGGAAGATGCAATCTTCTCTCAAAGAGGAAAAGGATTTTGTTTTCTTTGTTATTGTTCCAAGTGACATAGTAACATCTACCTGAATGCAGACAGTAATTGCGACTGATACCTATCAGGATAAGTAACATTATACAACAGGATTTGACATAGCACATAAGGAGCACAGTCATTTTGTTCAGAGCTGGGTGGTTACCAAAAATGCATACAATAATTTAAGGTCAAGATTCTTGTCTGGCTGTATGTCCTTCCAGACAACTGTATTACAGAACAGTTAGTTGGACTCAGAATGATGCAGACTTTTTAATTCAAAAGCTGAACTTAAGTCTTTTGCACTCCTGTCTCATATTAACCCCAAATGTATTTGCCTTTGTAATTGCTTAATAAAATCAAATTAGTAGGTATCAGTGGGAGAAGGGGTGTTGTACAACGAAGATGTCTTGTTCTATCTGAAACAAAACATTTTACTTCATTTTACTAATATTTTACTTACATTTTAATTCATGTTCTTGATTTTCCATTTTTTCTATTTTTCTAATTTCTTTTAAACTGAAAAATTCAAAGGTTTATATTTTCTCTAAATCTGTGTTTTCTTATATGGCTAAAACTAATCCACAGATTTAATTTTAATTCAAAAATAATTTCTATAACTTTACAGCAAACTATATTTTTTGATACGTACCCCCAAGCCATCCTACACAGCCTTATCCATGGCCCTGTGTGCTCCAGAGATGGCACAGCCTCACAGGGCATGAGATAGCTGGAAGATGGGGAGGGCTTTAAGAGGCTGGTGGGTCCCCATTGCTGCCTAGACCATGAAGAAACAATCCCCAGGTATGTTCATGGTGTGCTGCAGGTATGCTTGCTCCCCCCACAGCAAGGGCAGCTGGCCAGACTCATCCCAGTTGTGGTGTTTGAGCAAATTCCCCTTTCTGAGGAAAGAGCATGATGATACACGTTTCTTCCCTCTCCTGGCAGTCGCTGTTATAAATGCCTACATTTCGCAATGAGTTCTGAATTATCTTCTAAAATTATACATGGCATCTCCCATCTGGCACTGATGTCAGCATGGCATATGTTTACCATAGGAACCTGAAGAACACTCTGAACTTCTACAAGGGGAAAATCAGCTTATTTCACTTTTAATGTCAAAACTGCAGCAGTGCGAGTTCTGCAGGTGGCAGCCAGACGAAACAGCTGCCAATCCATCTCCTGCAGGCTTGGATGCAGCTCCCCAAGCTTCACTGGGACCTGATCACCTGGGGCAGTCCAAGAAGGATCCAAATCTCCCAAGGCTTTCTTTGCAGTCCGTCACTCAGCCCACCTACAGTCTGAAACTCCCTGGGGAGTGAGGAGACAAGCCCAGACCTTCCCGTGCTGCTTCCTCCTGTCATGTTTCCTGAACCAGCAGGAAAATATTGCTAAAAATCTCAAATATATATCAATGCTCAGCTACAACATTTTTACCCCAGTTGTCACAAGCCTGAAGCAGGCTACAAAGAGGACTTCAGTAGTCTCTACATAGAAACAGCATCCTTTGAAATATAAACATAAAAAAACCCTAGGTACTAATTTTGATATTATATAGCTATTTCAGTCACCTGTTCTGCATTTTTATGTCAGCTAGCTAGAAGCAGATAGTCCTGATAGACAATGATGGTTCCTGAGACAAACTAGTCCCTCGAGTATTTCGTGCATTGGTCTGTGATTCTGTCTGACTCCTGGTACATTCAGAAGACTTAAATGAATGAGGAAAAGGTTGTTTTGGCATTTGCTTTTAACCTATTTCCTTGAAACAATAGATTTTTTCAAGGGCAGGGACGGGCTCCTTTGTTCTGTGTTTCTACAGCACCTCTTTCGGTGGTGCTATATACATGAGATGGCTCCACTTACTAATGGCTTCATTTACTATTTGAGCTTGTTAAAGGCATCATCTTTCCATGAATTTAACATATCTTGATACAGACTGCACTCCTCTATTATCGTTTACTACTCCACCCATGCAATAATAGCATATCATCTCATTTAAATACGACTTTCTCAACCACAGGGTGCCAGCATTTTAATGCAGAAATAGAGCATTAACCACATAAGGGAGAAAACAAGGTTTAAAGCACAAAAAAATCATTATAGATAATTTTAGGACTGCTAGAAGTGAAGTCAATCATAGTATTAGTAGGTAGAGACACTCACACTTTCATGTTATGCAGTCACTCACGTAGAAACAAAGAATATATACCTAAATACAGTAAATAATCATTGAGTAGTTTCCCAATACTGCAAGCTGACAAACACCTCCAACTCCTTATATTCACAAGATACAAGTGTTTATATTCCTCACCAGAAACAACACATTATGTTCAAAATTATGAAGAAAAAGGAAGAAAATAATGTGACAAAATTCTAGACTTCATGCTTTGAAAAACTTGTAAATTTTAGATTTTAAGGACACAAGAGTTTATCTGCAATCACCCGAATAGATGTCATGCATACCACAGGTCTTCTCTGGACTAATTCCTGCTTGAGGTCCAGTCATGGATGTAGAGCTACTCACAATTGTTTTAAATCTATTTTACTGTTATTTGCAAATAACTTTTAAGATCCCAGGAGTCTTCCCCTAGGTAGACAAAATTCAGACCTACTGCTAGATCAGCTTTTCTGCAATGTTTTTGAAGCAGCCCATGTGTCTGTAGCAGTCCGCCAAACACAGGCTGAAAACCAACAAGCTGGGTCATATCTCCTACTTTAATTAAAAGCTTCCTAAGGATGGACAGTCCACCATAATCTTAGGAAGTTGTTCCCTTGCTGAATTGCCATCCCTGCTAAAAATGTGTCTGTTATTTTTAGTCCACATTTGGCTAGCTTCAACATTAGGCTTCAAATCCCATTAGATACTTGCATGCTGAATTGAAAAGCCCTCTGTTTTCAAATAACTACTCCCCATGTTGGTGACTGTAGTATATATGTGATCAAATCATACTGTAACCTTCCATGTATAAACAGATGAAGTGAACAAGACATAAAATGTGCTCAGTATCCACTGGTCACCCATTGTTAAAAGAGGTTTTCAAAACACCTGAACACAAATCCATCAAAACCTTCACTGAGTCCTGTGCTCCTTTGCTTGGTAGTTTGCCAAGAATGTGTTCACGTACCTGCTCCCGTATGAGCAATAACTGCTGTGATGGGAGTGTTTGAAATGTCCTGACAGGAAAGCTTGAACTCTGGCCAAAGGAAGCTTTCACTTCCAAAAGGCTGTGATTTGTGAGCTACTGTGGTGGATTTAGTCACACACAGCGAGCCGTTTAGACTTGTCATCCATCAGATAATGAAAGCAAATGAGGAGTTCCAATCAGTGCTGGAGCCAACCACCAATGTTTGGAGAAGCATCTGAACTCCTCCCAAATTTCTGATGGGATTGGAGGCAGGCGGAAGGTCCACAGCAAGGGTGTCAACTGGAAGCCTGTTTCTAAGTTAGACCTGATTTTTTGAAGCTACCAGGAAATGCAAATAGGCACTAAACAGAGCAACATGATTTGTGTTACGGTCACCATTTGCATAACATTGTTACGCATGTCTGCGTGTATGGGTGTATAGCAAGCACATCTAATGGTCTGTAATTATGCCTTGGAAAATATGCACACCAAGAAATTTCCAAAGAGTCTGACCTGGCAGAAAATGCAATCCCAGGAAATCTGCAGGAGTTTGCTGAGAGGATCCCAACATACACTGGAGCCACATGGCTAAGAACTGGATCGGTCAGATAAATCAGATGGGACTCAAGATTTTCCCTGATTGAACCTGTGTGCAATAACCTCTTGGCACAAGTACAAATTTTAAATTTGCTGTCCTCAGATATGACCGTATGCAACATTGACATTCGCTTTCAAAAACGCCTCTGCCAGTAAAAATCAACAGCTAAAGTATTCCTGGAAAGTAAGCATACAGTGACACAATCCTTAAACAAAAGGGAATTGATTAAAAAACTGGACCTGACAATGCCCACCTTTACACAAAATGCTGAGATGCTCTCACAAATAATTCAAAATTTTATTAGGTCTCTTGAAGTTTTCTCAGCTTTTCAATGTGGAAAGAGAAACTGATTCTGTGTTTATATGTGTCTATATTATTTCCTAAAAACATGCTAATACCAATTTGATAAAATTGTTTTAAAATAATCTGCCTCTGATGTGGCTTCTCTACAAATGCCTATCACTATTGACTTCTGCCTTTGCACAAGTCCTTGGGTCATACAAGGATCTAAAAATGCACAGAATGTGTCACTTTCTGCTGATATGGAACAAGGTTTTCAATTAGAAGAAGGAAAACAATACTACCCTTAAATCTGTGGTTTTTGATTTCTCACTCCATTTTAGAGCTTTTATGTCAAATTGTCCCAGGTTCCTTTCTACGTCCTAAGTTGCCTCCACACTTCTGTCTTTCCCTCATGCTTTCCAGGGAGCCAGGCTTTACTTCCATCAGGACCTTCTGAGATTTCTCAAGCCTTCTTCAACTTGGCAGGATTTTGTATTGGGTTCGTTTTTGGTTTGGGGGTTTTTTCCACATACTTTATTTATGATATTTCATTCCAGATACAAGTGAATTTGCTGCAATGCAATAGATGATTGACATTTTATGGATTCCTCTAATTCTAAGTGCCTATTTTGAATGACACTTTTCACCCTGCAATTTATAGATATTAAGATATCTCTACAGTAAGTAAACCCAGTGACCAGGCAGAGGAAGCAAGGAGCTAATTGAGCTCATTCTACTCTTGGAGGTGCAACAATGTTGCAGCAAAAGTTTGTCAGTATGGGAATATGGAGAGAGAGGAGACTCAAATACATACACACGTGCATACAACATCCAACAATTAGTGGCGTGCAGGATGTAGGAGGGAGAACTCAGGTCTCTGAAGAATGGGGTGTTGGGCGGAGGTCTGGAGACCAGTGATTTGATCCAGGGTAGCAGCTGTTTTCATTAGCTGTGGGCTGGTCCTTTACTGCAACTGGCTCCGAGACAGCCACGACTTCTGTGTGCCATAATGATTGATGAGAGAAGATCCCATCTCCCTTTCCCAGTACAATTGGGTTAAGAAATTTGCAGCATGCCATCTGCTAATGAGGAGATAATAACTGCTTTGAACCATTAAGTGAAAAGATTATGGCTGACTTTTTTCAGTAGTGCCCAGCGACAGGACAAGGGGCAATGGGCACAAACTGAAGCATAGGAAGTTCTGTCTGAACATGAGGAAGAATTTCTTCCCTCTGAGGATGACAAAGCCCTGGAACAGGCTGCCCAGGGAGGTTGTGGAGTCTCCTTCTCTGGAGATGTTCAAGACCCACCTGGACAAGGTCCTGTGCAGCCTGCTGTAAGTGAGCCTGCTTTGGCAGGGGGGTGGACTAGATGACCCACAGAGGTCCCTTCCAACCCCAAACATTCTGAGATTCTGTGACTTTATAACATCTGAGTTTTGAGGAGAAATAAGCCAAATGTAATCATCATTGGTGTACTGCCCTTATCTT
>Ga0065711_1049348_pt1 | contig 11350 bp, 4 predicted proteins | sample Hoacrofraction12_FD_59098 | JGI IMG/M metagenome (GOLD analysis project Ga0065711, IMG submission 59098) | Hoatzin crop microbial communities from Cojedes, Venezuela - Epithelial fraction 12 v2 (version 2) | ecosystem: Host-associated > Birds > Digestive system > Esophagus > Crop | place... | reverse complement strand
CATGGGGGCTAGGCGCAAACCGCCTGAGTACCTTGCCGGCGTGGCTGTTTTTTCCTTAAAAACTACAAGTTTTTTTTTTTTTTATTTTTTTTTTTTGCCTACTGTCTTGTTGAAAACAAATATCCTAAAGAAACATACTGAAAGCCAAGCAAAAGTATATGTAAAGTGGTGCTGTAGTTTAAGATCATGAATGCTTCTTCATCTGTGTATTCAGTCTACAGCTTGGTTTCTTAAGCAGCTGTCAGAAAACAAAAATACTCTGAGGAGCAATATATTCTTCAGGCATCATTTCAGATTATATAGGTAATTTACAACTTACCCTTCAATACTTTAATAACCTTTTTTACACATTGTCACAACATGAATGTACATTTCTGTGTGAAAACAAGATGCCTTTTGCTGCTAGTTTCAACTGAGAGCCGTAGTTTTCTTTGTTTTGGTATCTTGTAGAAATATTGGTATGTCTAACCTCTTTGTTCCTTGGTCATGTATACATGTGGTGTTTCTAGTTTGGATTTTGTTTCCAAACTTGTGTGTCTTTTTCTTTTTTTATATCAAAGCATATAGTATTTTAAATTAGGTTACATTTAAATTACTGTTTGTACCCAGTAAAACTGTATGAGACATAGTTAGGATGTAACTGCATGATCTGACAAGTTAGGACTACTACTGAGTAAAACTGTATGATTCCACCAGGTAGAATAAAAGAGAATAAAAGATCCTTAATTATTTTCTGCCTGAGTGATACTGCTAGGATCAGCAGAGAGATAATAAATTTTATTACTTTCTGCGAACTCCAGCCACCTTCTGGTCCTTCTGTGTTCATTGTGGGTACTGGTCTGCAAACAAGACACCTGTTGTACTTCATATTCTGGTCATGTTAGTAATTTATCTAGACTCTAGTCTTAGATTTTTGTTGCTTTTTCCTTAAGGTAATCTTGGGCAGAATTTGTCCAAAGAATATTAACAATAGCAGCAAAACTCTCTCTCCTTCTGTTGAGCAATGTAATAAAGTTCCGAGCAGCCAAAACTCACTTGGCAGTCTTCTTCCTTGGAAATCTGTAAAACAGTGCTGACATAGTTGAAGCTCTCTCCATTATTACAGGCTGATAATCTTGTCTGTACATTTTAGGAGGAATCTTGCTTCCTGACCTCATATATCACATGGGAAGATTTCACAGATAGCTCCAGCGTCATGCCTAGTAGCTAAAACAATCACTGATCTCTAATCTTCAGGTTTTGATTTGAAGACATGGTGAGTGTTGGAAGCCATCCACTTATCTTGATAAGTTGTTATAAAGGTTAATTACACGTTATTTCACTTTCTTGAAAATCTGTTTCATTTTGTGGTCTGAAATTTCCAGCTCCTGCGGCAAGGGGGCTGATTCCTGTACAAAATGTGGTCCAGTAGGAGCATTCTTGGTGTCAGAGTTCATTATATTAATGCATTTCTTCTTGGGTGCAGTCAGGCAGGAGACTTGTGAAAGGCTTGCAGTAGTTAATGTGAACCTGATGAGAAAGGCCCAAAGAAGCTGAGAGACAAAGACTGAAGGCAAGGGAAGAGTAAGAGGCAGGGAGTGCTAGATTCAGGATGAGCACTTTTTTAGGATATTTTTCAATTTATATTTTGTTTGAATTTGTACTGTGTCCTTCTGTGGAAACCCATTTGATTGAGAACTCTAGCACAATCTAAGACTGGAGCTTTGAACTCTGCTGTTCTGACTAGCAGTGCGCATCTGAACAGCTTGAATACTGCATGAGCTAGAATGTGGTTTGAATTGACAGTCATGATGATAATCTCTTAGCAGCTTTCTGCAGTGTGATAGGACATAACCTCCTCTGCCAAATGACACATTATCCTGTTCACAGATAGACTGGAAAAGGAGTTCCTAGTGAAGACAAATAAGAAACCACATCTCAAAAGCAAACCTATTATATTCAGTCCAGTAACTTTAAAAATACTCTGAAACTGCAACCCTCATTTGAGATGGTGGCAGAGTTATAGTAGCTGGGTAATGCTGCCAAAGTGCTTTGCCTGTGCAGGCCAGACATGGGCTGAATGCCTTAGAGACAACAGAGAGGGGGACATCACCTTCAACAGTTAACATGTAGTGTCTTGCTGCCCTGCTGTGGCTGGTCTGCCCAGAGCCTTTGCTGCTTGTTGTGCAGGGCAGTATTGGTTTGCCCAGGAGCAGCTCTTCATCTTAGTTGTCAAGGCATGTCTTGTGCTGAACAGGAGCCTGCAGCAGTGGCCTGCTCATGAAGCTGTCTGAACAAATGTTGCTTTTATCTACGTGGCTAGTGTTAGAGGTTCCCTTTCTTGCAGTCTCTATCCTATGTGAAGGCAACTGCGATACATACAAGTACTTACAGGTCTTCTACGCTTTTGCATGGGTGAGATAGTGAGCATAGCGGTATATTGGTGGAAGTCTGACAGCGATATGACTCTTTCGGTGAGATAATTCTAAACTAACATCATTGCTGAGTTGCAGACTTTCCAATATAGACCAGACCTAAACATTGTACTTATAAAGAGGCGTAGATTTAAAGGCTTTGCTCAGATTCATTCAAAACAGCTGTAAAATATCTTTTGGTTTTTGCGCAAAGATTGTTTTATTGAACACTGAGATATGGATGCTGTGCAAAAGAAAGAATGGGTTTTGGAAAAAGTTAATTTGCAGTTATCTACTATTCAGTTTGAAATTTAACTAGGAATATGTTCAAGATTGTGAAGGTCTTCCATGCAGACTGCAAGTCTGCTGAACTGTACTCCATATTTTATGGGCAGCCAGAAGTTATGTACTCAATAGCTAGAAAAAGTCATTCTTTTGGAAAATATTTGCGTTTAAGCAAACAATGCTGCTGTTTGGAGCATGCACCATCTCATTATTGCTCTACACCCTGTGTTCAGATATCTTCCACATTGCTTGTGTTAATGTAAGACCGTTCCCTTTCTAAAGTGGTAGTTAATTCATAGTGATTTAAAAGACTGTGCAAGATGCAGTGCCATACTTGTTAAGGCCTTGTACATCCAAATTTAGAAACACTTCCTGACAGTGGGTTTCAAGGTCTACAATTATATTTTGCTTTAAAAAGAAATCACTAAATCCTGTGAAAACAACCTACCAAGGCATGAAAAATTTGAGGCAAACTTTAGAATAGAAAGCAAAATGCCTTCTGGCGTTTTTACTATATGATAGCTCCGAATCAGTTTGTATGAAGCTGCAACTCTTGTTGACTCTGACAGGAGTTGGATTTATTTATGTGTCAGGACTTCTATAGTTCAATAATTTCTAAGATATTGAAGCGTATGAAATGTATGTTTTGAACTTCTGTGAGGTTTGAAAACTTATTTTCTTCATAGTGTTGCTTTTGCATCCAGAATATTTAAACTTTAAAAAAAAACAAAATTTACAGTCTAGAGATAAGCTTCTGTCTAAATAATTGCTATTCATTCTCTTGTGAATATATGGTTTGGGTTTCTATAAATGAAAAATGTCTAGCCTCACTAGGTGGATATGGAGGTTGATAGTATTTTGAAACTTAATAATGAACAAGTACAAGGATATAGCTACAAGGTGCGGACACTTGTGCTACTGTTTTTTTTTTTGATATGGAAGATTTCTGAATCTTAGTCATATACTAAAATTTCCCCATGTTCCAATGGAAAACCTGTTTCTTCCACATACTGTGTCTTGCAAAGCCTGACAGATATTGGGACAAACATTTTTTGGGGTAAGCAATGTTGCATTCTAAAATTTAGTAGAACTATTTTTATTTTAACCCAGAAAAGAATTGTCTTTTAGTTTCTTGGGGGTCTTCTCTCACTTGATTTTCAAATCTTCTAGCAAAGAATACAAAAACAAAACCCATAAGTCTGCAACTTTCTCTAGCTTTTCAGAGTACACGTGAAATGGCAGAATTTTCTTCCAAGTGCTAAATTTGAAAGTAAAGGTGTGTGCCTCATTTTGAATGTCCTTGAAGTGCTTGTCAAATGTACTAGGTGAAACTAGAGAGGCATTATGCAAGTGGCTATGTTTTGTGAAAACTAATGTGGAGATGGAAGTGATCCATCTTTAAAATTAAATACAGAATGTATACTACTTTTGAAACATCTGTTGTTAAGATATAGAAGCAATGCTGGTCTCCATTTCAAAGACTAGAAGAAGGTAATTGTGAAGCATGCTATGGTGCAATGTACTTCAACCTGTGATCTCTAATCTGACTGAACTGCAAGTGATCACAGAGGTGTCAAAATATTATCTGAAATGTTTGCCAAAAACTGAAGTGCTGACAGGCTTAGCAGGAATCTGACTCCTGGTGATTGTTAGCACTTGCTGGCAACAACAGCTACAAATAGCTAGATATTGCCAGCTAGAATTTAAATGCTAAAATTACAATTCTGTGAACAAAATGTGTTCTGTTTAGCTCGGTGAGAAGTACTGTACTGGTCACAGGGAGAATGGGGACCACAACTCTTCTAAGGCTAGTCAAAGCAACGAGACTTGTCCCTTCCTCCCCACCCCCTACCATCCCCCTTTCCCTTCTCCAGTTTTGAGGTTTCAACATAAGCATCCTGAATAGAAAACTTGTTACTTGCCCATGCTCTTTGAGAATGCCTTTGGTTCCCCATTTGTTTTGGAATATTTTTGGTACAGGAATGGGCAATGGTGATTTAAAATATGCTTGGGTGTTTTAGTTGAAAGACATACCATGCTGTAACTCTACCACCTTTTCAAACTAATAGAAAACTAATAATGAGTGAAGGGGGGAGGAAGGGGGAGAAGGAATGTGTATCAGATGAACAGCCTTAGACATATATAGCTTCAGACATTACATTCCATCTCAGGAAATAAATACAATCTCTTTCTGGTCAGAATCTGATATAAATGTTATAGCAGAATACAGTATTTTTTGCATTAATCTTAGTCACATATGACAATGAGTTTCTGTTTTATATACCTCTCTAGATATTGCAGTCAACATAGCTCTTAAAGTGGTCATCATCTTTGCTGTGTTCCTTCTTCACTCTTGTTTTTGAATTTTGTAGTTTTACAGACAGTTCTACATTCAGTGGTTTGTAGCTGCTGTAAGGAAAAAGTATTTCATCTTTTGTTCAGCACAACAGTAACACATAGGATACATTTTTGCCTGTGTACAGTTCCTTGATACTTTGACTGCATTGTGCCTGGACTTTCAAGAATTTTGAGAAAATATGGAACTTGTAGGCATTTTTATAAAGTAGACTTGTATATATCCACATTGTTCTTCCTCTTTGCCCTGCTGGTTACCCACCACCTGCCGTGATCCTCTTTCCCAGCTGCTTCTGTTTCTTTCAATTTTCCCTCTCTTAAAAATCCTTATTGTAGCAGCAATGTCTCTGGCAATATTTCTCCTGTTGTCTTGCTTTAATAACATCACAACTTCCCTGGAGCGTAGTCTTGCAATGCTGACTTGTGACTGGCTTGGTGTATCAAGGTCACTCAGCCACCCTGCCTACATGCTTTCCTCCTCAGGGAGATGTGGTATTGTCAAGGACTGGAAATCTGCCGCTCACTCCGATTGTGATTTCTGACCCAAACAGACGTGCTTTCAGATCAGTGAGTTCTATATGTCACCTACATTGATATATTTTGGAGGCATCGTGTAGGACTGGCTCCCAAAACCTGTAGTACTCTTTAGAGGAAAGCAGACTCCATTAAAGTGCTGAATGGTTTAGTAATTGGAATTGTCCTTTACTCCAAAAGTTCCTCACAGGTCATGAGAACCATCAATAGTATAAATTTGCTTCATTTAAGCACTGTTTTATCAGCGATTTTTGGCCCACATGCACTGCTTTTGTAACAGGATTAAGAGTTCTAATTCTTTTAGCAAGGAATTTGATTTCTGGAAGGGAGACTGAAACTCTGTTACATAATGCCACGTTTTTATTTTTTGAATGGGTATGAAACGGACAAAGATGTATAAAGTTAAATTAATGCTTGTGTGTTTACATGTATGTAAGATTTTTATACTGTATGCTTTTGCCTTTTCATCCAGAAAGTAGTGCTGTGTCTTGATCCAGCAAGCATTTAAACAATGCCTAATGTTAAAAATGGATACAGCTAGTTGAGATCAGGAAGAACTGCCCTGAGTTGAAATGTTTTCTGGCTGTTGCTGAGAGGGGCAGATTCTGGTAGGTGTTTAACTCCTGATGTATTCCCGAGGTAAAAATGTCTCACTTGCCCTGTTGTGGTTACACCCCCCATCCCCCTTCGTCAAGCCTTGTCATCTGTAAGTCTGGGATATGGCTGCGTAATGATAGTAGCATGTTCCTTGCAGTTCTTTCTCTTGTGAACTGGAGGAGATTTTTAAAAATTGCTAACGGGTTTTCATTGTAGATCTTCCATTGGGAACCAGTTATTCAAAACTGCAGATACTGTTATGAAGTTGACAAAATCATTTGACTGCACTGATGATTACTTTATAAAGGGCTTAAAGGCATTAAACCAGTGACCTGGTAAAAATCATTGGTGTCAGATAAAGGGATGTCTACGTTAACAGAGCTGAGGCCTTTTAACAGCTTTTAGATGAAAAGTAGATGTTAAAAGAATGGTAAAAAGGACAGTATTCAGAGAACAAGGTAGTCAAAGTAATTTGCAGAGAGAAATAGCGTGATATTTTTGCATACAGATTTTGATTGCTGCATATACTAATCTAGGGCCACAGCAGCAATGAGAGATGATAAATTCCCAACCTCTTTTTTTTTTTTTCAAGAAAAATTAAAATTATTTCTATATTATTAAATGCTTGGGTAATAGGAAACCTATCTCATCTTGTGGTTTTGGATCCTTACATCCATCTGAAGCCTTATTTAAGCTATTTATTCCCAGAAAAAGTGTCTGAGAACTCTGCATTTAGTGAAGGGGCCTCATTCTGGAATCTATGCACATTCCCTAAGACTATTTGGTGCTCTGATATTGATGGTTGTGTCCTGGCTCATATCTGTTCATAATGTATTTATGAAAAGAATTTCTAGAAGCTTTTCACCATTTAGTCTAGATAGTACTGTTAATACTTAAGTCCTTCTGATTCTTGATTAAGTAGAAACTGGGCTTTTATATGTTAAATTCTGCAATTCAAAAGACATTGCAGGCAGGTAAACTTTTATTTATTTGAACATATAAGCTAGCCTTTTTTGTTAAACAGTCCAGGAAGCTTGTAGTTGTGAAACATGTCTGCCTCAATACATCAACGTGACTTCTCAAACACTTTGGCATGCACTATTGTGAACTGGCTTCTTGAGGGAAGAAGGTAGTCAGCTTGCATTTATTTACAGATTGTCTGCATTGTGGACTGTACTGGATAGGGTCTGTCAGGGTTATTTTCTCACAGGTAGCCCTATATCAATGTGACTGTACTGCTTCAAATTTTGAGGCTAGTATTATGAAGCTTTGCAGACCTGTGCATTGCAGGAATAACCATTCTGAATTCCTCAACACTACCTATTCAGAACGATTTGTGTGGGATTTTGCTCCTCTCCAATGACCACAGTTTTTTTTCTGATTTGACTCCTCTCCAATGGCTGTATCTTGTAACTTTCTGTATACTTTAAGATTGTGACTGTCATAAAGCTACTTCTTCCTTTACATTTAAAATAGCCTAGGATAATGTAAGTTTTAAGAAGTAATTACTATTATATTAGACATCTTGTCTGCTCTGAGGAAAGTTCACACCAATTAGACTTTAATGATTATATGTAAAATTAAAGCTACGAGTCTCCATCTAGAAAATGCCTACTGTGATAAGTCTATTATTGCAAGCAGATAAGAAATAGCAATTCACATTCATGGTGGCTGAATGACAGTACCGTTTGCCTGAACCATTGTCCAATTTCTACTCTTCAATGCTGTAATAGAGTATGACATCGCAGGCAATCTGTCTAGTAAACAATAGAGGCAATAATTAAGGTGCTGCAGTTAATGAATGACATTGCTGACAGAAACAGTTGTAACAAACATAAGAAAATGGTTGTTCTGATGTCTTCTCTAAAGTATTTTTAGCAGGTACTTAGCCAGCAAATTTACTAACACATTCTTTCTTGGGGCACTGACCCTGAAGATACAGATCCAGGAGTTATTTCTCAAAGGTGGTATAGGCTTAGTCAGTTCTCAGACCTGTCTGCTCAGTCCTTACTATCTTTTGAGCAGAGCAGCTTGGTGAACAAGAGCAAAGAACTCGTCAGATCTAAAAACCACCACTTATTTACTTGCTGGGAGGAAGATTGTGTTAGTCCGAAAGGAAAGGATACTTTTGCTTCGGTGTGTATGTATTGCAGTACATAATTTGCATTGTCTTCCTATGGGTGGGAAACTGAGTCTGTAAGTCCAGTGACATTGCCTAGACTAAAACACAGGGTAGATTTAGCTGCTTTTTATTTTTATTCTTTCATGTATTTATCCTGTCCCCAAATCACTGCAAAAGTGAGAAGCAGAACTCCATAGATATATTAATAGTGTGGAATATAGAAAAGCAATTGAATTTTTTCAAGCGCCAGTACTGCAGCGTTGTATTTAGTTCACTAGGGTTCAAGTTAAATAGAAGAGTAGCAGTACTGGGAATTTTTGAGGAAATCTTTTTTCATTTTGCTTGAGTGAAACTGCCTTTTCTAAGCTTTTCATTATATGCTCTTGTCTATATTGTGTGCCTTTAATATTTCAAAATGAATTTATTTAGAAATGTAAATTTTTAAAATTTAAAAGCTTATATTGCATAGGACCACTGTAGTTGACACAGGTAAGAGGGTTATTTTTGCCCATGAAAAATTAAAAATTATTTTCTGTCCTCATTCAAAATATTACTTTTTTTCTTGTGCAGCTCTACATATTGGGAAACTTATTTTAGTTGTTAAAGCTGGGCAAAGTAAAAGTGTAACCAGATGCATTAATTAATGAAAAGAGGAAAAATATTTTTAAATTATACCTTTATTATTGAAACAAAAGCTAATGACTTTTTTAAACCCAGACATCCTTTAATTAAAATCCTCATTGTGTAAATTCTCTCCTGTACTATCCTGGTAAAAGGTTATTCTGCTTATTCTGTGACAGGCTCTCTTAGTAGACAATAACCTGCCATCTGTGTGTTGCCTCTACATGAGGTTTGGTGTAATATGTGCTTTCAGAGAACACTGCAGTTGGAGCTTGGGTTACAGTTTACCATGGTAATTCTTCAGAGGAACCTACTGTCAAGAGGATAAGTGGTTTGTGTTTGTGGTTTTGTGTGTTGTTTTTTTTTTCTTTTAAAAACCTGAATATTTTGAAATGTTTGTTTGTCACTGACATACCAAACGCACTATTCTAGGTTTAGTTTTAGACAGAAAACTTGACATTCCATATTCGTCCTTAATATTACAATAGAAGCGAGAGAATGATAATTCATTCACAATCTCTTCCAAACACCTGGTTAAATTTGACTCTTATTTCCTTTTTTTTTTTCCTTCCCCTATGATACAAGGTGAGCTACTAAAGTAGAATCTGAAGAGTAAGAGGCAAGGGATGATTCCTGTGGTATACTGAAGTGTTGATAGGCCCTAAAGAAAAATAGTAAACCAAAAGGGGAAACAACCACATAAGACAGTTTAGCTTTCTATAAAAACTGCTGTGTAAACATTTTTTAAAAATCCTGAATTAGCTGAGTATGGATTGTTTAACATACTGTGTATTAAAATAATTTCGTTTGTTCCCTTGAACCATCTTTTTATATTTCTATAATAGTGCATGTTGTATCTTTTGAAGATGTGCATTAGCATTGATTAATAGTAGTTCTCACAGGAAAACTCTCACTGAGATGTCACCTCTAGTCATAGAGTAAATCTGGAACAGAATGTTGTAGACAAGATTTTGTTACGTATGTCTGGTTTTGCTTGCTTGTTCCCCTGTAGCCATCTGCCACAAATGGTTTAAAGTCAAACTCGAAGAATTCCATCCCCATACTCTTTATCTTCAGTGTATATTTTAGTTTCTTATAGTTTCATAAGTTCTGCTAGTTTTTGACTATTATGTTGTTGCTGTGGTTCTGCACAATTGATTGTGCAGAAGTGCACACTGATGTCAGGACTTATGACTTGTAACTCCAGAGTTTTAGAGCTCCTTGAAGAGGCAGCAGATGCACAAGTAAGAAAACCCTGTTACCCAGAAAGCCCTTGGGATTCTTCCTCTGCATCTTACACGTGACCTTCTCTTCATTAATTGTTTAAATTCAATTTGTTCAGATTTAAGCTGAGCACACGGAGTCAATTTTTATTTGCCTTGAGGGTTTTGTCCAAAATGTGGCAGAAATTATTTAACAATTAGGGCAGACAAAGTTGCAAAATTTATTTCATTTAAAAAAAATTTCCAGTGGTATTAGGCGAGGAATGTCAATAAAGCATTGAATCAGTCGTGCAAATAGCATAGCTGCTTTTAACTATATAGACAAAATTCCAATAACTGGAAGAACTATTTTAATATATTATGGCATATATAACTGTATTCAAGCATACTTGAGATAGAAGGTACCTTACTGCTGAACTACTACAATACTGCTTTCATTTACTCTTCACCTCACACAGGATGCATGCTTCTGTAAAATCACCTACATTACTGTGGAGGGGCTGGCTTTGTGGTAAGTCTGTCTGTTGTAGTGGTAGGAGCCAGCCTTTTAGTCAGTGCTAGACAGGATCATGGCATACAGGGATTCCTCTCCCAGCTTGGCTTGCTTATTTTGGTGTGGACATGCCCACAAGACACTGCTGTGGGCTGCTGAAAATGGAGCACTTTTTGCAAATGTGGATCCTTAGCTTACATGATTAAGTGGGAACTGAGCTCTTCAGAATTTGGTCTTTGGGATTTGCTGCCTGCTCTGCTGTACAGATGAGCAATATTTTCAGCATTTCTCTCTGGGTCTCTTCTCTGTGCTGATGGTGACCTCCTCCAAGACAGGCCTGTCTCTTGCTACCTTTGCACTAATATGCTCTGGATGTGGCAGTATCTTTAATCTCAAGTGGGGCCCCGTGTCAGCTTCTTGGTGCAAATAATAAATGATAAAGCTCACTGGCAGCAGAACACTGGGCTCAAAATACTTCCAGTCCAGTGTCACTGAAGTCCATTTTAAAGTTTTTTCGTGAATTGCATGTGTCTGGGAAGTAGAGCTTTGTTGTTTCAGGAATATGCACTTCATATCATTTTTAATGGGGAAAGGACTGAGACACAAAAGGCTGCTGGATGTAACACTTCCAGTTTCTCCTTTCGCTATGCACCATTATCTAAACTTAGCAATTACTTTAAATAGCACTTGGTTACAATCTCTTCCTTGTCTATCTGTCTCTTTCTTT
>Ga0065711_1049347_pt1 | contig 11351 bp, 5 predicted proteins | sample Hoacrofraction12_FD_59098 | JGI IMG/M metagenome (GOLD analysis project Ga0065711, IMG submission 59098) | Hoatzin crop microbial communities from Cojedes, Venezuela - Epithelial fraction 12 v2 (version 2) | ecosystem: Host-associated > Birds > Digestive system > Esophagus > Crop | place... | reverse complement strand
GGTATGGAATACCGGGCTCTGTTTGGCCAGGTGGGGTCAGCCCCCACCCCCCGGCTGTGCCCATTCCTGGAGTCCGGTGAAAATTAACCCTGTCCTGGCCAAACCCAGGACACCCCACCCCGCTGGCCATCTTCTCCATCGTACCGTATTTAAAACTCATTTATGGAACATTGTATTAATTCATCTTCTAGTCTAGGAACATACAAATCTATTTGGGTTTACATTCTCTCCCTATATTAATATAGTGCTTTTTATACTCTATGAAGTATAATATATATGCTTCCTTGGAAAAAAGTCCTAGAGCATTAGAACAGCGAAGATGAACATATACACCATAGGCTCCTCTGTACTTTCACAAAATGCTTTTGTTTTGGCATGCCAATTAATCTGCAGTTTATTGTATTTCAACCTTCAGAAGGTCACAGGATTTAACTCTTATACCCTTGCCAATGTCAGCTGGCTCATAATAAACATTCATATTTGTTTTACGACCCAGACCAGCTGGTGAGTTTTATATACAGTAAGAATGAGAAATCTGACAAAAACAAGTGATTCATCTTCATAATCTGAGTAGAGGCTGGAACCTTCAGTAGAATCTTAAAACCATTTATTTGTTCAGGTTGCTGGGCTTGCTTTCTTTTTTTTTGCATCCAGTCAATGGTAATGAAATCTTAAACACACTGTACTTTTGGTAAGAGGGATTTACTTGATAATTGGAAAAAGCTTTCCTGGCAGGTAGCTTGCTGGACTTTCTCAGTTTGATTTATGCTCATTTTCTGCCACAACGGCAGAAGGGAGGAGCTACTGATGTGCTCATTTGCTTTAAATCATTTTCACTTTCAGTTGAAATCATTAAGGGTGACCTGAAGTGTAGAAATCATGTACAAAAAAAGGATGTAACTAATTTTGGTGCAATGCTGTCAACAGATTGGTGCAACGCTCTCAGACCTTCAGTTGAATCCATTTACAGCGATAACTGCGGTGTAGTCCTGCTGGTGGCCCGTGGCCCAGATTTGGCCAGGAGGACAAACCCATCCGGCTTGCTGAAAGAAATAGGGCACAGTGTTCATGCAACAAAGGTTGCCTTAACCATCAGGCATCTTCATCTGCACCCAAACAACATCCAGCACAAAGTCAGGGGCTGTTGTTTTCACAGTGGCCAGAAAAAATGAGCAAGGCACATGGCTGCAGACGTTAAAATACTGCTGTAAGTTTATGCCCCATGCTGGATGTCTTAGGGATAGCAAAAACATGTGTATCATTAGCTATCACTGCATACCTCAGTAGAAAAAAAAAGTCTGTACAGCGTTGCCAGCAGTGACAACTTGTGACCTGAAGGGACAGAGGCTTGGAATATGTTGGAGGAGAGGGGACAGAACTGGCGTTTCTACAGTTCCCACAAGTTCAACAAATTGACCCACTTCAGATGCCCCTGTTTGGAGACCTTTTGTGGTTTGTTCTTGTCTAGAAGGCGGAGATAATCTTCCTGCACCCCAGAACCCTTTTTGTAATACAGAAAACCCCTGCCTATCAGCAAATCTGAAAGCTAAGTCACAGCAGACTACACTAGTTGGTTTACACAGTCAGAGGAGCTGTACTGATTTGTACAGGTATGTACCCATAGCGTAACCACTTACGCACAAGCCAAGCGAGAATCCCACAGAAAGTCTGCAAGGAGATAGACGCAGACATGCCCAAACCTTGCCCACGAGCAAGCATGGGTACCAAGGGCAGAGTACCCGCAGGAGCACTGGCTAACTAGCTCTGCTTAGAGGATGCGTTAGCATGGGAAAACACTGCGCCAAGGCAGCCAAGCTTTTTCTGGCATCCAAGTCTACTTACACAAAACTGACCTGGCTATCCCACAAGGCTGTGCCTTCCATCACACAGGCATATGTGACACAGCTGCTATCTAGGAACAAAGGTGCACACAGGGGGCTGGTTTTGTTGTAGTTATTTGCAGACGCTATTAATACCACAGGTTGAGTTTTACCACTCGCTTAGGGCAGGGACGTTGCCTGGGTGCTGCAGGGGCCCTTGTAACGCCAACGATCCCCCTCTACTGCGCTCCATGCAGCCATAACTTAAGCACCCAGACTGTTGTCCTCTACTTCAATAAATAACATCCCAAGCTGTAGGCTGCACTTCTCCAAATGTAAAACCTTCCCCATGCCAACAAGAGATACCATGAAAGCTGAAGAACCTTAAAAGCTGAATCACATGCCAGGGAGGTGAAGTGACTTTGCCGTGACAAAACGTACATCCACTGTGAGAAGGTTATTCAGCATCCTGCAGTTCAGAATAACTTGCTTTCAAGTTCTGTAAGTCAAATTCACTGACAGCATCAGGCATCGATTCAAAACAAAAAATATGAACTGAAATGGTAGAGAATGAATAATCGCTTGCGTTCTTTTCCAATTCAGCCTATACATGGTAAGGATTTTGCTTAAAGATTTGTTCTTTACTGCACCTTCTGGGACATTCTGAATTATGGCACAATAGAAAAATCAATTAAAATGACTACTGAATAGTTCTTTATCTGCCACCAAATCATCTTCCTCCAGAAGAGATAATATTTCTACAGTGCATTATACATGAATTAGCCCTGCTGCTCTAAATAGATTAGATTTGAGATCCTTTAGCCTGCAGCTTCAGAAGAAGGGTGAGCCAGCAAACCATGGGGTTTATATAAGCACAAACTTATAAATATGTAGCATTACTATAAAATCTAATCTTTAAGAGTTTCCCCCTCCCCCCGTGATTTCTGATCTTTATTAGAAATGACACGAACCAACATTTCTTTTCTGTTGGTTACCCCCCTCTGCATACAGAGGTGTACACTGCTTATCGCGCAGTTCTCAGTCATCCTGCATTCAAAAGCTCTCCCTGGAAGAACAGTAGTGTCTGTGGACGAATAGACAACAATAGATCAAATTTTTAAAGCACAGGGAAATTACTGCACACTTGAATTTCTGGGAAGCTCAGATAGAGTTTCACAGTTGATGGTTGCCTTTTATTTCTCACTTGACCACAGAGATACCACTGCTCTGATAATTGGGCTCCCGGTGTGCCGAAATGATCGCTTAGGCACTGAAGATCAAAGCTGATTGCTTCCTTATTTGCTCTCTCTCATACATCTACTTTCTCTTTTCTTGTTCTTTGACTGCAAGTGCTCTGATATCTTTTAATTCGTTTCTTTATACAATGTTTACCATACTAGGTTTATAGTCCATAACTGACTTCTAAGGACTCCCACAGTAGCTCAGATAAAAACAAAACGAAACAAAACAGAAACAAAAACTTTGGAGCTCTCAGAATGCTTGAATCCTGACCAAAACTTTGAGAATTACACATGCATGGAAGAAGTATGCTTAGTTTATCATCTGACTTTGTCTCTAAACCATACTATGACAACATTTTATAGTCACTTCCCAGAGCTAAACTTTAAAAGAGTTTTCTTCCCATTTTAATGATTTATTTTTTTTATATACATTAGTGTTGTCTCATTTTAATTCTCAGAAAAACCAAAGTACCTTCAAAGTCTCCATCTCTGGCTTTTGCTGCAAGTTCTGAGGAGGATATACTTTCTTGACACAAAGCACAGTCTTCCAGTGCTGCATTCCTTAAACCCTGATTAACTGTAAAACAAACCAAAAAGTACTGAAATTCTTATTTTTACAATTTGCACTTACAATATTCGTGTTAGAACTTCTGAGATTAGATTACAGTAGCATTTATATGTACATCTTCTACTTCTTGCATTTTCTTTACCATGACACAAACAATGTTTTTAAAATTGCCTTTATTCTTTGGAATGACAACAGAAGTGAAAGATGCTGTTATTACAGGACAAAGTCCTCTTACTTCTAGCAGTTTAGCTGCATCCTATATTTTATTTCCCAGTTCTTAATTTGTGTCCTTTACAAAGAAGCAGATTACAAGAACAACCAGAGATTCCCTAGGTGAATCACATCAAATCAAACACAAAGAGAAACTTCACCTTGAAAGTCCCAGGCTTTTATTCACTCGTTTTGTTTACACTTACTGTTATCAATAGCTTTTCTTTTTTTAAATGTAATAGTTCATCCATTAGAAATTATTCCAACTAAGTACTGTTGACTAATATATTTCCTAGTGATAATTCTTTACAGCTCCAGTTTCTTATTACTCTTATTTGAATGTTCAGGAGCTGTTTGATCCTCTCTTCAACTCGGCCTAACCCCATCTTTCATTGCCAATGAAATAACCAGTCTGTCTTCACACCAGGACATTCAGCCACCACAAACATGTTGCGGAAGTTTCAACCACAAGTAATAGAGGACTGTAATGCCTGTTGTGCATTATCCCACTGCAAAGTTGGGTTGGATTGGAGGTTTTTCTGCTAAACTTAACCAAGATTTAACTTAGTGCTTCATACAAAATCCTCAGTGCTTTTAAATGAAACCAGGAGAAAGGGAGAGTTTTCAATCATGTGGAAAGCGAGGGAAAAAAAAGAGAGCTTTTATAACTTTCAGATGCTGATAGTTCTAATCATAACAAAGGACAAAGGTAATTGAAATCTTGCTGGGATGATATGGTTATTTTTAGGTAAGTTAGCAGACTTGCCTCTTTGAAAAAGAGATAATCAAAATGGTGACAAAACATTACTTGCATTGGCTCATGATCTAGTTCTGGTTCCATTATCTTAACTACCTAGAACTATAAAGTGCATATTTTTTTATTTTGAAGCCAAATTCAGCATTCAGCAATTTCTACAAGACAGGCCAGATTTCAGCTTCTTACTGAGCATTCTCATCTTATAGTCTGCTCTCTTTACATAGCTATTTAAACTTCAGAATCAGAGACACATCCTGGTAAAGATGTGCCCTGTGTGAAACAATACCAGGGAAAAAAATAAGTCTACGAAGCCCAGACCCTGCATTCATTATGTTATGCCTATATGGGCCACAAACACTGTTCTGTTATACACAGGAATATGGAAACAAGCAGACACACTCTAAAGGCCTTGACTCTTTTGATATTTGCCTTAAGACGTACTCCTCTGTACCTATACTTCCAGTGACTTCAACCTGTTTACAGTCTGTTTCCATGACTTTTTTTAGTCTTAGGTCAAATCACTGTACAGTGAGCCCTATCAAGAAGTTAAGAAAACATTAAGGAAGCCGTTGTTAAATAGTTCATGGATCCCCATGGGGCTACCGGCAGAAATTCACTATAGAAAACAAATGTTTAAATCTCTTTACCTTTCTTTTGCTTTTCCTTGTCTTCTGTTTCAGGTTTGGTTGCCATAACTTCAAACAAGGTCTTTAAGATACTTCTCAGATCACTAGCATAGTTTGTCTGCAGCTGGTCAGCAACACCTAGGAGTTTGAGAAACAGGTAAACCATAACTAGACTATTACACTACCAAAAAAAGTTTTAAAATTTGTCTGTTGCTAACCAGTAACCACCTCATATTTTTTTTTGAGGGGATCACTTGCTTGTGTGAATGAAAATTGAACATTTAATTAAACTAATTTTCCATAATGGCCAAGTTACATTCTGGCCTTTATGCTACCTGTAGTTTGATACTTATCTTCCTTGTCCTTTGGGAGAAAACACCGAGCAATTCCTTTTGCATCAAAATACAACTGCTGCATCTATCTTCTTCCCCTGAAGACAGGGGGCATCACCAAGAAAACGGAAGCACTTTTAAGCCAAAGCTGTTGCATTCCCACTCTTCATCGCTACAGGTCTAAGATGTCTGCATCTCTGATTCCGCAGGCTGGTCTCCATCAGGTAGCAGGTCTCTCTAGTCTAGTCTGCAACTACGGCCCCAAAACACGGTCTTCCTGCAACTCTGTCTCCAGTCTGTTCTACCATAACTTTATCTGCACCAAAATGGATGAATAGTTTTTACATTCAGAACAAAAAGATACTCTCATACCTGAGATACAGACAAAAAGGCGGTGAATAAGATCATTGCTGCCATGAAATCTCGATCTGATCTTTTCTCGGGTGGCAATTTTAGCAGCCTGCAAAGCAAGCTGGATTTCTTCCTGATCAATGTCATCAGATGAACAAGAACTCGTCATTAAGCTACTGTTGGAGACAAAAAAATTTAAAGAAAAATAATGTAAATCTTCATTCAGTTGTTCAGGATGTTCAGCAAATCCTAAAGGATTTATGACTCAGGCAAGACTACAGCAAACCAGAACTAACTGCTGTAAATTCTTGTTGAAGTTAATCAACACACAATCAATCACCATCATGTTTGATTTTCACTCTGTAGTACAGCTGAAGAAAAATTTTAAGCAGGAAATAATTTGTCTGCATTTTATTGCATTTTCCTTAGCTATTACAAACTGCAGTGCCATTTTTCACATTAACAACTTATAAAAGTTAGACCAAAAATCCAAAGGGGGAATATCAACCTAAAAATGAGAAGGTCAGTTCTGAAGTCAACTTAAAAATGAATTAAGGTGGAAGTTAATTCGAAAAGAAAGAATTTCTGAATTATGTTACCTTAAAATAGTGAGAATAGAATCTAAATATAACCTTACATAAAAAATGGAAAGAAGGGTGATAAAATATAATTTACACAGTAGAGAGGTAGATTAGTCTCCTTATATATCTAACTGTAGAAAATGCTGAAATGTCAAATCATTGTAACAGGATGGCTCATGAACTCCAAAGAGATAGAAGTGTGTCATCAAATATCTACTAAAGATTTAAATTTTCTTTTAAATACCAGATGCACAGTTGCCAGCCATTTCCACCCTCACCCCCTCTTTATGGAGAGGAAGCTTGAAGCAACCTGAGACGACAGGGAAGCTTTGGTGGGAATCCAGCTTCTTCAAATATCAGGAATTACCTAAACCATTTGTAAATCAAGATGTATTTTTTAAAAAACGAAGTACTTGGGGAAAAAGTAGCACTTCAATGGAAAAACCCTTAACTGGGAGTAGATCGCAGGATGTAATTACACTGAAGTCCTATGGATTCACTGTGTTGACCAAAGGAGACATGCATTCCTACTCTGCTATCTTCAGAGACAGCAGAACACTAAACCTTTTTCCCCACATATTGGAAAGAAATTAATCTCAACCCATGCTTACAAAAAAATATGGAATATTTTACTGAGAATTCTACTTTGGTTGTCCAAAACTCCAGAACTCCCTACTACGCAGACAACTACTATGTTAAAAAAGGAAAATTACTGACTGAAATATAGCATGCATAATGAAGGAAGTAGTTTCTAACACATTCCGAGTTCAATCTGCTTTTATTGAGTGCTGAAACATTCCCCACGTTGCAGATCCCATCCCTATGGCAGTATGCATGAACAGTCATTGCAGGATAAGACACATAGGTAACATTTATAATTATTTATAACAAAATTTTATGGGATATAGTTTAGAAATTCTACCTGTAGTCTATACAGGTAATATTTTCAAATGTAAAAATGAATTTATTAGGCCATACAATCTTAAAAGCCCTAGCAAAGACAGAATTGAAAATAAATAAATAGCGGAGAGTAGTTATTGATAGAAATATCAATGGAAAATGTGTACCACAAGTACCTTAACTGGCTTCCCATTCTTTCAAAGACAGAGTAAAAAGCAGGCTTGCAAGAGACTCATTTTGTTCATGTTATCTATTGCTCTTAATGAAAGCAAGTTCTTGTAAAAAGATGTTAGTTTTGTGTTTACAGCTCCCTCAGCACCACAGCTGGCTAGGTTTATTAAAGATACTGAGAACTGAGTGAGAATTCTCTCTCTCAATTTCTCCTTTGCTTTTCCATAGGGAATGTAATATATATATAAAATAATAGCAAGCCTGTCAGTGTGGAAAGGTCTGCGTTCAAGACAATGAAAAGGTCATGTAAGAATGTGGCTTATGCAGGAGTAAACTGAAAGGCGGTAAGAGCCAGGAAGCAATCCCCAATTCACAATGGTACGTGGCAAATGATTGCCTATTTGCCGAAATGCTCACATACACAGATAAAGGAGTTTGTCTGCCTTGTAACACGGCCACATAAGGTCTACTCCCCCACCCCACCTCTTGTTTTTAAGAAATTGCTCTTACAGTGATATACACATCTGCACTATAAGCTGCTCTCCAAGGCAAGCATAGACCTCCTGACAGAGACAAATGCAGTCCGTGTGTGTAACTACATAATCCCAACTCAGTGGTCTCTCTGAAACTTCCAGCAAGCCAAAACCTTAGCACAGGGGAAAGCAGGGGTGCTGATGCAAGGATGACTCTTCCCTCCACATCACAGCTGAAGAAGAAATATTTCAAAGTAAGGTGTTAAGTGGGCAGAGAGCTGCGAAGAGTGCTTTTCAAGAATATAAACTACTTACTCTTTTGCTGTTTTGCAGAAAGGCTCATTCCACAATTCTGTCCAAGCTCTGACCAACTCTAATAATAAAGTTTGCCTTCCCAAGTTTCCTCCAACTGGGAGCAATGCAGTTTTACCTCCAAGGAATGTGGTTTCACCTACCTGTGTTCCAGGCTATTCTGTGTAAGATTCAGTGGTGTGTCATTAAGACTGGTTATGTCCCACCACAAGACTGGCTGGAATCTTTTTGTCCTAAAAATCCCCAGCACAGAGTACATACGAATTGCTTCAGCACTGTGGGATGGAACGTCAGCATGCATGCGTACTCCCATTTCTAAAACACTCTCAGATGCACAGTCACGTGTAAAGTACAATATCCATATACAAGAGGTTCAGAAAAGAGGATATTTTGTATTCAGGATTGCTTGAGCCATGGGAAAGAGAAAAGTGAGCGTTCCAGAATTTAAAACTGGACCCAAGAATCACTACAGAGTTAGGAAGAATTACTCTACCTTCACCAACACAACCAAGTCGGATTTAGACAAAAAAGACTCTCAAAGAATGACTAATGACCATCTGTTCTTTACTTTAAAATATATCTCACTGTTAGAGAACGTAGGCAGAACATTAATGTTGTAGAGGCAGTCAGAAAGACTGTATGAACAGAAACATAGCAATTGTTTCAGATAAAAAGCAAGAGAGACAGCTTTTCTTATAACAGTATTCCAAACAGCAGCGATTGCATCTATGCAAATATAAAAGATTCTCTTGATTTTTTTAAAACTGATATTATAAAAAATAAACCTGAATTTTGATCTACAGAGTTCAGCTTAATTGTTCTTTAAATTATTCTTTCAACCAAGTTATTTTTTCAGTTCTATAAGGAATACCATTCCTACTTGGCTTATCTAACATGCATAATATGGCTCAGAATTCTCAGTTGATACCAGATGTGTAGGAAGCATTTCATTAACATCAGACTACACTCAGATCTGGAATGCTTCACTGCTGATATCTGCAGAATTAAGTATCACTGCAGAATATAAATAGCCATACTAAGTAGCTAGGGACAAGTCCTCATTTTCTCAACTTCTTGGTTGAAGGGAACCCTGCATTACCCAAGGAATTAGGTTAAGAATAGATAAGAGCAAAATAAGCATGGAATTCCCCTTGTGAAATGTTTATCATATATACAATGCTTATCATGTATTTATTTTTCATATTGTAAAACCATTGCAAAGTTAACATATCTGAAGGCAAACATCAAGAAATAAGACATTATGTAAAAGGTTGATTCCAAATAGTAAACCTGCTTATATGTTATAAAGAAACAGATACCCTCTGGCAGATAAAAATGAATTAGCTTTTTACCTAACTTGGCTAGGAATTTTAAAACTACTCTCCATTTGTCACATTAGAAGATTAGCAAGATCTTCAGCACTTTAAAGATGTATCTCTAGAATAGTTGCCTGGTGTCAAAGCAAACAAAACCGAACAATGCAATTGCACACAATATCATCTTTCACTCGTGGAACCAACCTGCTTTACAGCTTTTAAGTTCCAGAGGATACCCGTGAGCCAGGTCAAGTGGTAGTACCCATACATAATGGAAAACAGGACCGTGGAACTAGAAGATTACGACTGACGCTTTCAGAAGTGGTCGGTTGTTTTAAGTAACCATCTGCGATACCGACAGTCTTATGCTGAATTTGTTGGTCCTTGAAACTCATCCAAAACCAGTAAAACCAACAAAGTCTAAAACTGAACTACCAAAGTAAATTGAAGCAAAGTTGTTCCAAATTTAAATATTTTACAGTTGTGCTCAAAAAATAGCCAGCAGTAGAAACCTGTGACGGCTCACAGGTGTTTCATTCTAAATTTGTCTAGAAGCATTTGGTCCATTAATCCCGAAATCTGCTCTGATATGAATGCAGACTGTATGAGAGTCTCTCAAAGAATTTCTCATTACTTACAAGCAAACCCTCAGAGTATCTGAAGTATGCATTAAATATACAGCATTGGCAGATAAAAAGAAAAGTTCACTGTATCGAATACAATGAATACAAAGAAATCAAATAAATCATCGTGTTTTCAGAAGAATACTGAAAAAGCTAAGAAAGTGGTTTGGTTTTATTTGTTAGTTTTCAGAAATCTTAGATCAAAAGCGGTCACTATTTGCAAAGGAGTAACCCAAACATATCTATTCTACTATAAATGATGCAATTATGTCACCAAATTTAACAGGAAAGTAAGATCACCCTCTAAGTCTGATTTCAGGCAAGCTCTGATTGCAACTAATTCTCAGGCACAGATTTCATAAAATTGTTAGTGGTGCCTTTACACTGAGACAGCTCAAGTTCCAGCAAGACAAACTCATCCCCACAAAGTCTAAAAGCAAAACACTTAAGAAGTTCTAAGAACAATACTACAAGTGTTTACCAGAAAAGTGTTAACACATAATTCATTCACCATCCTTACACCATCTGTGTTCTACAAATGCCTGTGACACCAGCGATTCCTATTCGCTTGCTCGAAATCTCCAACAAACGGCACGTGCGTAGGTATAAGTAGCATGCAACCATCTGCAACAAAAGAGGTAACACTTCCTGCTGTAGTGTGAATTCAAAGCTTGCGAATCCACTTTATAGTGAATTAAAATCCCACCTTATCCTCTGTGTACAACATCAATAACACGCTTTTTACCCAACCTACGATATTTAACTTTTTTCTCTCCTATCTGATTTTTTCCATACTTTAAGTAAATTTTAAAAAAACAAACCTAAAACTTTTGCAGCCATATCCGTGTTATTGTCTGCACACAATTTCTAGAACTACTTCAGTAACTGGTACATTCATCCCACTGATAGTCGTGCAGGCTGTAACTGAAACCCCACCACTAACCTGTCAACCTGTCTTTCCCAAGCTATTACTCTTACTTTTATCACTCTTACGTCTATACTTTATAAGGATGTAGTCAACTCTGGGTACTAATTTGTCAAAAAAAAAAAAAAAAAAAAAAAAAAAAAAA
>Ga0065711_1049346_pt1 | contig 11351 bp, 5 predicted proteins | sample Hoacrofraction12_FD_59098 | JGI IMG/M metagenome (GOLD analysis project Ga0065711, IMG submission 59098) | Hoatzin crop microbial communities from Cojedes, Venezuela - Epithelial fraction 12 v2 (version 2) | ecosystem: Host-associated > Birds > Digestive system > Esophagus > Crop | place... | reverse complement strand
TCTCCAGTAGCTCCTCATCTTTCTTGAACTGGGGAGCCCAGAACTGGACACAGTACTCCAGATGGGGCCTCACTAGGGCAGTGTAGAGGGGAAGGAGAACCTCCCTCGACCTGCTGGCCACACTCCTCTTAATGCATCCCAGGATCCTGTTAGCTTTCTTGGCAGCCAGGGCACGCTGCTGGCTCATGGTCAACCTGGCTAGCAAAATTTAAAAATAAGGAAACTGACAAGAGCATGCTCAGAAAGCCTCATTACTTTAGGAAATAAGGATAAAATTAGGTACATTTATGATTAAAGTCTTCAGCAAAAGAAACGGAGGTATTCAATGAACCCAAGTACCTTAAGAGTAGTCTTTCCTTCTATGCTGGTGTGGACAACTATATGGCCTTCCCAGGATACAGCCAGATTGGGAACAGTCAGCAGGAGAGAACTCTCACAAGGTGGTCGCAAAGTCCTCACATACTGACCTTTTCGAATGGTGTGGACAATAACAGTTCCATCCTGCAGTGACCAAATTTAGGTAAGTTATTACTCAGCAGGTTACCACAACACACAGAGTATTTAAATACAGAGGGAATATTTGGAAAGGACTTAAATCCTTAACTGGAGATCAAGACTCGTAAGCATTATGAACTCTACAGAAAGGAGTCTTCTCCTCAAGGCCATGTACTATAGGCATATGAAAAAACAAACGCAAACAAGGCAAGAGAAGGAGAAGGCAGCATATCAGCCATTTCATAAGTTACATATATGAGCAGGCATCATGTGCAGTACAGAGTCAGAGTTCAGCAGCTTGCCAGTGTAGTACAGTAAGGTAGAGTATGAGTAAGCTGCCCAGAAACTTCAAGGTTAAGGAAGCAGGGAAGAAACTGTCACAGAATTGTTTCTATGAGAAGCTTAAGATCTCCAAATAAGTCCACACACGGAAAAGCTCATCTGTGCAGAATAACACAACATGGTAGCTGAGGCCTGTGCTGTGCAGAGCAGTTTGAGACAGCCTGACTTAAGCAGGCAGCAAGGGAGATAGCACATATCTTCTTGATGCGCAAAGCTGAAGAAAAAAAATGGTGAACTAGTCACATTTTTTGTATTAATCAGCTTCAAAAATGCTCTACGGTTTGAGCAGAGCAGGGGCAAAGAAAGCAAAAGTATGAGGATGCTTACCCTGGATCCTGACACTGCCATATCCAGTTCAGTGCTGATGCCAACACTCGAAACTTCATCAGTATGCCCATAAAGGATCTGTAACGGCTTAGGTGCCAGGCCTACAGGCACTCCTCCCTGAGAGTAACAAAAAGTGCAATGACACATTGTCTTGTAGCTGAAGGACAAACAAAATATAAATTTCTGGTATCTTCAGTATCAGTTGTGTGAGATGTGTATTTGACGTAGGCCAAAACCAAAGGCATAACTCACCCACTCCAAATTCTATTTATTGCCTTATATGTCAGCAGCCCTGTTTACTGAAATCATAAGAATTAATGAACATACAGTTACTATGTCGATGTGAAAGGAAGAGTTACTTATCTGACTTGTTTCTATCCCTCCAGATGTGCAAGGCCCACAGTGAGCAGTCCTAATAGGAGTTGTTAACCCACCCATCCACCCACTTTTTTTTCAGCTGCGTATCTGGGCTCGTTCAATTCTTACAGTTTACCCTGGAATTAAGCACTATCTTCACAGCCAAGCTTAAAGCAGCTGAAAGCTATTTTGCTTAAAATTACAGCAACCGTGTTCTGTTTTCTAAGGAAAAGTAAGGAAATAATCCTTTCTCAGTGACTACCAGTGGTATGATATGCAAAGGAAACCTTGCAATAACACTCGTTAAAAATAGTCATTTTCCCACATGACTGCAGGGTGTCAAAATTAGTACTTTTGTTCCAATGGGTATACAGTCAGCACATACAGACTTATTTTCAAACCAGTTCTAAGGCAAGACCTGTGCTTAGAAAGAAGTTACAGTAAACAGTTCTGCAGAGAACTCTTTATTCTCATTCTGTGAGAACAGAAGAATGCCTGAAACACGCAGGAATGACTTTAGTGCAATGATAAGAACAAGGCGACCTGACCAAATGTACTGTCCGTAACATGGCAGGTCCCCCCCTGCATTTAATCCTACTTGTGTATCTGTAATGCAGCGATCAGAAATGAACATTTAAAAGGCACAACAATAGAAATAGCCTCACATTTTGAGTGTAAGTACACACATGGATCACACAACCACTTTCATTGTGTGAAAGCACAAGACCAATATTAAAGATTTCTAAAACGCCAGTGTAAATCCAGGTAACAGACTAGTGTTGTCTTTGCTGACTCCTAGTGCAGCCATCAGTACTATCCACAGAGGAAACACAACGCTAAATCACAACTACTGGAGTGAACAGCAGCCTAGAAATGTAAAAATCAACTATAAACATTGTTGTGACTAATTCCAGTAGTCTCGAGCAGTGCTTCTCTTCTTCCATTCTTCCATCTGTGCAATGGGGAATAATATTTGCCCACCCTGAAAACAATTTATCAACTCTTTAACAGTGCCTCTAAAATGCTGTACTTCAGCTATATAGTAACGAATAACTAGTAACTAATTCACTATAGTAACAGTGAATATTTCAAATACAGAAGACAATGGGAGTAACAAAATTACTAAGCCAATCAATTTTAGTGGCCTATCTTCTCTGCAAACCTGAAAGAAATCAATAAACCATCACAGCAAAACAGAGGAGCACAAAAAAGCATCCAGAAACTGCTTCTCAGAGTATGCCTAAATAACCTACCTGCTGAACTATTTGCCATATCATACAGGTAGTATCTCTGGAGCCTGAAATTAAATGAATTCCACAGTAGTCTATGGCCAAGCAGGTCACAATATCTAGATAGAGGAAAGAAAACAGGAAGTTATCACAGATATTTAAGACTAATTTCCCCACAGGGTGACAATGTGCATGTAGTATGTCAACAATGTATCCTGATTTGCAGTCAGCATGAAAGGTTCAACTATGATAAGGACTGATGAGACTGTATTAAACAATGAGGTCATCGTACAGCCACCTGTACCAACCTGACTTAACCAGCTTTGCTACCTAAAAACAGCAGTCAAGCCTTATTTTGGAACTACGTTAAACCATCACTACAATGACTAAAAAGCCATGTTCAGGCATTTATGCATAATCACAGTTCAAGTATTCTTCTATTCTTATGCTGCCATTCCTTTGTAACCACTATGCTTGTCTGTCCAAGTGCACTGGATACAATTGTTTCCAAAAAGACGAAATATCAAGGTAAATACACAAAGCCTTTCATTTCCCAATACAAAGAGTTACTAACCCATGTGCCTGATGTGCTGTCCAACCAGTTTGCCTTTTGTAAGAGATGTCACTCTGATGCTATTGTCCCAGTGCCCACCACTAAAGAGCAGTTTTGCATCATGGGATACTGCAAACAACTTAGAGGTGATCTCCAGCCCCGGTGCAAAAGGACCACTCATGTTGCGTTGTGTTCTGTAGGCAAATGATGAGCAGTTAAGAGTAACCTTAGTTCAAACCAATGTATTTTGCATTTCCTATATCCTTAAAAGTTAATCAGGAATTCCATCTATACTAGTTGATTATTCCATCTATACAAGAGGCTATGTCAACATGGCAACACGCTCACTGCCATCAGCAAGTGGAAGCAACTTTTCACCTTAGATCTTTTTGGTCTTTTATGTAATTTGATTCTGTATGGATAACTCACATCACTACTTAGTATTGTAACATTAAAGAAAATAAAAGGAATCTTCTAAAAACAAAAAACAAACCCACCACCTATGCCAGCACTATAATGTATGAAAGTATGAAGACTGCCCATCTCAGATTCCAAGATGAGTTTTTATGATTGATAATTAGAAAAAAAATTAGAAGTAGCTCTAAGAATGAAGAACCTTGAAATGCCACTTACGTAACTTTACTAGAACAGTATTACAGATTAGAGGTAATATTACTGAACATTAGAAGATGCATCCTTAAGTGGAAACTCAGCCAATGAAAACAGTACAATCCACTGATTGTTAAACAACTGCTGTATTGCTGTAGCTGGATCCATCTGTACCTCTCCTCATCATTTGCTTACTTGGGATTTGTCACTGTGGTATCTCTGATGAATGTAAAATAGTTGGAGATATTTTTGTCGTAAGGTAGCCAACCATGAGTTCCAATAATGCAGTTCAGACTTGCCGTTACCTAGACAAGTTTGATAGAAAAATCAGTGAAACCCAGAGCCATATTTTCTGTTTGCCTTTGATGGTAATGGAGTTTGCATAAAATCCAGCATAGGCTTCTTGAGAAATAACCGCAAAGAAAAAATAACACACACCTCTCCCCTCCTCCAAATTTTAAAAGAAAAAAAAAAACAACAAACAATCCAGCTCAGATGAGTTAATCCACATGTGGTAATGTGGTACATATTACCAAGCTAGAACAATGTATGTTCTAAATAGGTCAAAGAAGTTGACGGGGACAGGGGGGAGACAAAAAACCAAAAAGCCCAGCCAACCAACCCCTCTCCAACATTTTATTACAATTCAATCACCTAGTTTAAGCTGCTGCTTCTCTTCTTTGAAACAGTAATCATTAATAGCTAACTTATTAACACAGGAAGTTCTTAAAAAATTGTACATTTCTATTTCTGAGAAAGTAAGAAAGGAATCTAAATATTTGAGGTTATTTTCATCGGATATTTAGAAAAAACACAATGAGAATTTCAGATGCGATCAAATTGCAAATGACATATGCACATACCACATTAAGACAGGACAGTAACTTTGACCTACAAAACGGGAACACTGGAAAAGAATATTCTTTCCTGTAAGACACAGGTATTCTTGCACAGGGGCCACTATGCAGACAATACACGCAGTTGTAAATACAAAAACACTCTCCTCCTTTCATCATTTGGTGATCTGCCATAGTACCAGCAGCTGTATTAGCGCAAAAGTTAGTTTTAGGAACAGTGCAGGCCTTCAGAGTGTGTATAGCCACATACAGTATAGTTTAATACCGGGGTTGGAAAGTAATGATAAACATAACGATGCCATTAATAACTCAATCCTGTAATTTTAAAGTTGGGTAGCAATCAATTCCCAATGCAGTGCAGCCATGCAAGTGGATCAAGCGGGCAACTTACAATACACCTCGCTACAACTTACATTCATGTCTCATCAGGGCTTTAAATGCCATTCAAGAAATCAGCCTGGCTTCTCTTCAGAAGACAAATATTTAACTTACAGCTGACATTCATTACAGGTTAAAGGAACACATTTGAACAGGAACAGTTCAGAAGTTTTCACAGAAGCTGAATGAAAATGTATGAAAGAAACACACCTACTTGACTGTCTACAGTCAAAAAAAAAAAAATGTTGACACATACAACTCACCAAGATTTCTGGGCTTCCCTGAGAAATAAAGGAACGTGACTGATTCTTGGGGACAACAGCTTTGACAATGGGCACACCATCACTGATTCCCTAAAAGAAAGGACATGGTTTTGGTGTGATTATATTCAAGAGCTAAAGGACAAATCTAGAACCTGTAAATAGTAAGACTCAAAGCCTCTGAAATCAATGTCAGTCCTTTACAGTACTCTAAGGCACTAGCATACACATATTCAGTTCATGCAGGTATGCTTTGTTGCATACACCAGCAATGAAACCCTGACTCTGTCCTGAATCAGTGAGTTTAGCTACCAAGTTCAGCGAGTCATCAGATTTCACTAGTGATGTTGTTGGCTTTCTGGGTGTGGTGGCTAATTTAATACCCAAACAACGCCCACACAAGCAGCCAGCAGGTACAAATTTATGGGATTCAACCTCTACAGAGCTAACTAAAAAGACAGAGCTCATTTTATACACGTTGCATTTTAAAATATTTTCTTTAAATAGGAAGCAAGTTTATTTTCATCTAGGTTGCAACCTTTTCTTTCAAGTACATCAGAAGTTTCAGATTAGACTTTAAATAATTTCAAGTAACACACTTACCTCTATGAAGAATGACTTCAGTTCAGTGAGATGTTGGAAGAGATTCAGAGTAGAGGTATCACTTTTAGTTAGTCTTTGTAATACCTCCTCTGCTGACAGCCTTTGCGGATGGGGCTCCTAGGAGACAATGTTTGAAGGAGTATCAAAGTAGACAACTATATAAATTTGTTCAAGTCATATAAGATACTCAGAAACTTATTTGCAATCCATGGGAAAACAGACTTAGGCACCTAATTTCCCTTCTTAAAGTAAATTAATTTATTTTGAAAATGGTATGGTGGCAAAGAGTTAACATTCCTAAAATTACAAACCATTATCTTTTCATTTTTTCAGAAGTCCTTTGTCAGTCATTCGGATTTAACCACATAGGTGTGACTGAGAGGGAACAAAAAGAATTACCTTTAACAGCTGACAGGGAGTTTGCCCAAAATTGTTTATCATCCCTTCTAAAGCTTTCCTTTCTTTCTCATCCGTTAAAGCATCCAAATCCACAGCCCCTGGATCACAACCAGAACAATGAAGGGTAGAAAACAGGAAAAAGAACATAATCCAAACAATTTATTGAGAACCAATATGGTCAATAAATATTGCAAAATTTAAATTAATTGCAGCATTATCACCCTGTAGGAAAGTCTCCAAACAATGTCTCCATATAAAATACAATCCGAATACTCTGCTCTGCACATGGAATCTTAAGTGTATCTGTAAATGCAAGAATTGCAGGCTTTTGTCTTATCGAATGAAATTAACATACATCATGCATGCAATAATTTGCACACAAAAGCCACCCAAAAATTCACCCCTGAAATTAACAGACTAACATTTGTCTTTAATATTTGTTGTTTTTAAGCAACTTGCCTCCACTACTAAACCACAAGAAACCTCTTTCCACAAATGCTTTTAAGCAAACAAATGAGAACTGAACAAAAACCCCCAAGTACTTTTAGAAACACAATACAAGCAACCGGAACAGCCCTACTTTAAAAACACTTTCACATTTCAGGTTCACAACTTCTGATCAAAGTATCTAATATCCTAGTTATTCGATGATAAATTACAAGTTATGCTGCTGTACTTAATCTATAATCCTGTTGCCTTACCATATGCTACTGTATGGCATGCTCACAAATCAAGTGTTTTCTGTCTAATACTGAAAACCCACAAGTCTGATGACGATCACAATGACAACGAGAGGATACTGCTTTGTACCTTCATAAGTACAATAGTAGAACACATTGAGCGCCTCCATTGCAGCTGGTCCCCTCTGCTTGTAGCCAAAAATCAAATCTATCCATTCATGAAGATGAGCAGAAACATACTCAGATTCCTAGAAGGAAAAAATGCTCCTTTAAGAATAAGAAAAATACTGCTCCCTTCTTAAAGTATTTACTATTTTCTGTGAAAAAGATTTAATTCCTAAGAGTATCCACAAACTAGGTATATACCAATGTATAGGGCAGAAGTATAAGGTTATCCATATGTGTTAAGCACAGTAACTGCCAGGTAAGGGGGAAAATGAACACAGGGAAGCAGCACATCCAGACTACTGAAAGGCAACTATGCAAGGGAAAGTAAGCTGCTAGTTCCCTAGTACCATACACAATAATCTTTAAAAAGCAACGGAAACCTTATCACCTAAACCCACCTAATTCTGCATTTTATCTCCTAGAGCAGCAAACTCCCAAATGATTAGTATCTTCAGGCTTTTCTTTATTGTTTTGAGCATTCTAACGACACGCACAGTGCTTTTAACTGAAAGTTCTAATGGTACTTGTAATGTCAAATGCAACCACAACTCTAGTTCGGATGTAGTCCCAAGTATTTTACACTTAAGCCACCATGACAATGTGTAGGTGTACTTTCGTTATCATTACTTCACACACACATCTTACCAGAGCTTTCCTGTGCTTATAAATGAAGTCTTCTGGTGAATGGGCCCATTTAGGGAGAACAACATCATTTACCACCTCCTTGGATATTTGAAGCTGACCTAAGTTAAAACCTAGTGAATAATTTGGAGAATTTTAAGAGACACTGACATAGGAGGTTAAGGTCTGCTCTGAATGTTTAAAATGTTAAATGATACAGAGTAATAATTGTCCAAAGCACCTAAATGATTTTGAAGCCGAAATCCCAACCTTAAAAGTAGCATTAATTATTTACACACTTTTCTGTAAACATATCTGCATTTGCATTGTTTTACTAGGACTAAGAGTCCAAAACATTTCAATGAGGTTATGCAGAAGAATGAAGTTACTTATAGGTTTAAAAAGTTGTAGAATTGAGGCTTTCAAGCAGTCTTAAATACTATCAGCTTTCATCAGAACACCTCTAAATACTTAAACGACTTTGAAAGCATGACTTGGATGTTTCCAATTTTCATAATGTCAGTCTCTAGTAGATTGTAGCTAGCAGACTAAATTAGCAGCAGTACAAACATACAAATCCATTTTTCAATTGTCTAATAGGTAGAGAAACAATTTCGTATGCAATAAACATGAATTAAAAAATTGTTAGGAGTCTCCTATCAGAATGCAGGATGCTATCTTTTTAATCAGCATTATATACAAATGAAACAGCTTTTTTTTTTCCTCCTTCTGATGGGTACTGAAACCTTACATGGCTCTAAAATCAGGTGACTTAACATAGTATTGGAAAGTAACAGTCACAAGCAGAAAATATGCTGGTTGCCTACAACAAATAACAGACCTCACATGTTTGAAGATGTCCAAACTCTATGACCCAATGAACCCAGTAAAAAGAATACTAATTAATTTGTATTAACTTTTTCTAACTACTTAATCAGTATTAACTTTTTTGTTTTCATATATCCAAATGAGCATCTCTGATATTTTATGTTAGGTAAACAACACTATTTTCAGCCATCCTTTAGCCCCCAGTCTGAATTTTAAACACCATTTAGGCTGCTGCTTAACACAACTGGTGTCTTCACTACACAGTTTGAAGTCAGCATAATGACTACAGTAATTTCCACAAGCATACTATAAAGCTTAAATAACAAGTGTTCCACAGCATTCACAAATGGTTGTAACAATTATGTTCTTAAGAACACAAGAACAGTTTTCTATGAGAACATTCTGAACAGTCAATTTACCATTTTGATTCTCCAGGAACTCTGGGAAGTAGAAGAACTCTGGGATAAGTTCCTTGACATCATTGGGGTTGTCCATGAGCGCCTGCCAGGTAGCAGGAATAGAGTGGAACTGCCTGTCAGCACAGTCGAATCTGTGGATCAGAAACCTCATGTTAGACTTTGATCATTCCCTCAGTAAAATGATAAGGAAGAAAAATAAAGGTGCTGCTTATTTGCTCACAGCATACCTGCCACTTTGAAGTTGGATATGAAGTGTTGTGAAAGGTTCTACCCGAATGAGATAATGCATGACACCAGCAGCGTTTGAGTAATGTGTCCCATAGTGAAATTTGTCAATTATTCCAAGGGGATCCTCAAAATTCTCATATCTTAAAAAAAAAAAAAAAATCTTTATAAAACACAGCTGAGCACTACAGCTGATTTACATGTGGATTATACTTATGGGGGGCAAGGATTCAAAAGAAATGATCACAGCAATCTGTAAGAGAAAAACACATTGAGTTCTATTAAACATGAGGATTCTAATTCTGACTTAGAACATCCCTAAGCAAAAGCCTGCTGTAAGATAGAAATGTACAGCAGATGAAGCTTTTGCGTACCTGTTCTTATACTCTTCCCTAGGTATTTGCTATCAGCTGTCAGAAACTGGATGAAGGGCAAGACAGGCCAGATTTAGCATGACTTTAGACAACAGACAAAAACCCCCACATCACTACGCTGAATACTCATTATTCAAGGGACTTGTGACAGTTTCCTGCAAGATTTAAAACCAAGTGTGTGTGTGACTGTGTCAGAATGCAGAACAGAGATTATTTAACACTCATGTCCATTTCCATTTCTACTGGCAAACTCACTCTACAGTACTATGCCATCGTCTGGCTGATACATTCCTCAGTGTCACAACGCCAGCAAGAGAAATTATAAACACACTGCAAGAGAACCGATTCTGTTACAGCCAGCGACAGAGCCTAATCATTCAAAGAAAATACTGCATGTTCCAAGTTTTCAGAAGAAAGCTGATTCTGGAACAAGACTGACAAGTGCAATCTGGTACAAGAGCACGCTCACTCCACACACAAGCAAAAAAGCAAGAGTGCTACACTGAAGTGTGTGTCTAAGTACTTGTTGTGCCTACCTACAAAGGAGTTGCTGGAAGTCACTGAGTTATATTTTATTTCAAAGATGATAATCTGTGCTTGAAAAAAAGAGCAGGAAGCACAGATTTAGGATCAATGCTCCTCTCAGCATGGGCAGTTCAACTCATCAGTATGATTTCACAGTCCTTATCTTGAAGCAGACATGGGACACCATATGTCTCTTCAGGGTGCTGGGCCATTAAATTAATTGTTTCTAGAGTCTTACAGTTTCTCATCTCCACATATGAGAAGCAACTGAAAGTCTACAACAGTAAAATTTGTCGTTTCATTGCAACATAAGCTAACTAATCCAAATGCAGCAGGAACAACAAATCAACAATCTTTGCAAATGCATCTATGATATTATAAAACTAGCTTTTAAAAATTTCACTGTCAGCACTTTATTTTTAAAAAGTGTTATTAGCCTGGAGGCTCAGAAAAGACAGAGAAATATAACTGAGTGTTCAAATACATACTTCTCTTTCACAGTCTTAGCATTCTTCTCATTTACCACCCCTATAGGCTTGGACAGATCTCTAAAGACTGCAGGATTATTCAGGTCCAGTTCTTCTGAAGTATAATCTCGTAAAATCCAGGGGAACTTAAAAAAAAAGAAAGAGTCAAAGATCAAATTAAAATTAAAAATCCATCTTTCAAAACAGAAAAAACACATACCTTTGGCAAAAATTTAAAAATTATTTTAATTACCACAGGATATTGAGCAAGGTCATTGTAAGTTCGTCCTGCCATTGTGTTCAGCTGAATAAGGTAGTCAAAGTTGGATATTTCTCTATTCACCCATTTCTGAAGGACAAAAAAAGATACACTAGAAGTCAATTATATCAAAGACACCAATATTGCAAATTACATGTCAGTATTTACCTGCCAGAGGACAGTATTAGCACAAGACTAAGAACAGTATGAAAGTCCAAATTTAATTTCTCCTAATAAAGTTTATTTTCCCTTTGATTCAGTGACTGTGCTACCTATATTTCATCAAAATCACGTCCCTGATTGATGTCAGTGCTACGTTAAATACAGGGTAGGAGACAACCAGCAGCCTCAGAATTAAAAAAAAAAAAAAAAAAAA
>Ga0065711_1009601_pt1 | contig 11351 bp, 7 predicted proteins | sample Hoacrofraction12_FD_59098 | JGI IMG/M metagenome (GOLD analysis project Ga0065711, IMG submission 59098) | Hoatzin crop microbial communities from Cojedes, Venezuela - Epithelial fraction 12 v2 (version 2) | ecosystem: Host-associated > Birds > Digestive system > Esophagus > Crop | place... | reverse complement strand
CTCTGCATCCTCCGTCACCAGGACACCCGCCTCATTCAGCAGCGGCCCCACATTGTCCCTAGACTTCCTTTTGCTGCTGATGTAGTTGAAGAAGCTTTTCTTGTTGTTTTTGACATCCCTTGCCAGCTTCAATTCCAGGTAGGCCTTGGCCTTCCTCGTCGCATCCCTGCATGCTCTGACCACATTCCTGTACTCTTCCCAAGTGGCCTGCCCTTCTTTCCACCTTCCATGGACCTTTCTCTTCCACCTGAGCTCCGCTAGAAGCTCCTTGTTCAACCATGAAGGTCTCCTGCCTCCTTTGCTCCATTTCTTTCTCAGGGGGATGCACCGCTCCTGAGCATGGAGGAAGTGACATTTAAAGAGCAACCAGCATTCTTGGAGCCCCCTGCCTTCAAGAGCCCTGGCCCACAGGATTCCTCCCAGTAGCTCCTTGAAGAGGGCAAAGTCAGCCCTCCTGAGGTCCAAGGTTTTGATCCTACTTATCGCCCTGCTTCCTCCACGCAGGATCCTGAACTCGACCATTTCATGGTCACTGCAGCCGAGTCTACCTCCAACTTTCACATCCTCCACCAGTCCCTCCTGTTTGTTAATACCAGGTCCAGCAGAGTGCCTTTCCTTGTTGGTTCCTCCACCACTTGCATCAGAAAGTTATAATCGATGCTCTGTAGGAACCTCTTGGATTGCGCCTGCCTAGCTGTATGGTCTTCGCAGATGATGTCAGGGTGGTTGAAGTCCTCCATGAGAACCAGGGCCTGTGATTTTGAGGCTGCTTGCAGCTGCCTGTAGAAGACCTCATCAATTTCCTCCTCCTGGTCAGGTGACCTGTAGTACACACCCACCGTAATGTCACCTGTGTGAGCCTGTCCCTTAATTCTAACTCACAAGCTCTCAACTTGTTCCTCATTTGCCCCCAGGCCAAGCTCAATGCATTCCAGTTGCTCCCTCACATATAGAACAACTCAACCATCTGTCCTTGTTGGCCTGTCTTTCCTAAAGAGTCTGTAGCCATCCATGACAGCATGCCAGTCATGCGAGTTGTCCCACCACGTTTCTGTGATAGAAACCAAGTCGTAGCCGTCCTGCTGTATAATGACTTCCAGCTCCTCCTGTTTATTGCCCATTCATACATCTGAAAGTGAGTCACCGAACCACAGAATCACAGAATGATAGGGGTTGGAAGGGACCTCAGTTGGTCATCTAGTCCAACCCCCCTGCCGAAGCAGGGTCACCAACACCAGGCTGCACAGGACCTTGTCCAGGTGGGTCTTGAATATCTCCAGAGAAGGAGACTTCACAACCTCCCTGGGCAGCCTGTTTCAGTGTTCCATCACCCTCTTCTTCCTCATGTTCAGACGGAACTTCCTGTGCTTCAGTTTGTGCCCATTGCCCCTTGTCCTGTCACTGGGCACCACTGAAAAGAGTCTGGGCACCACTGAAAAGAGTCTGCAGTCACACTGCTCATGCCCTCTCATTTTTCAGACTAGCTCAGCACGCAAAGATTTGAGTGGGAGTCTTACAGACATAAATGCCTGGGGAAATTCACTCAAGTAACTGGATGATGGTTTGTGCTATGGAGAAGTTCAGGTGAATGCTGGGCTTCTGTTTTCGTTTGGCCTGGGTAAATGCCAGGTGCCCACCAAAACTGCTCTATCACTCTCTCTCCTCAGCTGGACAGCTTGAGGGTTGAGACAAGAACAGGGAGAGATCACTCACCAATTACCGTCATGGACAAAACAGGTTGAACATGGGGAGAAAAGAGAGTTTATTTCACCACCAATCAAATCAAAGTAGGACAGTGAGAAATAAATCCAGATCTTAAAACACCTTCCCCCCAACCCTCCCTTTTTCCTGGGCTCAACTTCACTCCCGTTTCTCTACCTCCTCCTCCCAAGCAGCACAGGGCGACGGGGAATGGGGATTGCAGTCAGTTCATCACATGTTGTCTCTACTGCTCCTTGTCCCTCAGGAGGAAGACTTCTCATGCTCTTCCCCTGCTCCATTGTGAAAGTTCCTCTCACGGGAGACAGTTCTCCACAAACTTCTCCAATGTGAGTCCTTCCCACAGGCTGCAGCCACAAACTGTCCCACCATGGGTCCTTCCCATGGGGTGCAGTTCTTCAGGAACAGGCTGCTCCAGCATGGGTCCCCCACAGGGTCACAAGCCCTGCCAGCAAACCTGCTCCAGTGCTCCGGTGTGGGCTCCTCTCTCCACGGGTCTGCAGGTCCTGGCTGGAGCCTGCTCCAGCGTGGGCTTCCCACAGGGTCATAGCTTCCTTCAGGCATCCACCCTCTCTGGTGTGGGGTCTCTTCCACAGGCTACAGGTGGAGATCTGCTCCACTGTGGACCTCCATGGACTACAGGGGAACAACCTGCCTCATCATGGTCTTCATCACGAGTTGCAAGGGAAGAGTCTCTGCTCCAACATTTCGAGCACCTCCTCCCCCCTCCTTCTTCACTGGCCTTGGTGTCTGCAGAGTTGTTTCTCTCATAGTCTCACTCCTGTCTCTTCACTGCCATTTCACTACCGAGTTTTTTTCTTCCCTTTCTTAAATATGTTATCACAGAGGCGCTACCACTGTTGCTCATTGGCTTGGCCCTGGGCAGTGGTGGTCCGTCTTTGAGCCAGCTAGCACTGGCTTTATCAAACACGGGGAAACTTCACACAGCTTCTCACAGAAGCCATCCCTATAGCCCCCCCGCTACCAAAACCTTGCCACGCAAACCCATAACAGCTTCTCAGTCTGTTAATTGTGAACCACTAGTGTCCCACAGGCTAATTTCAAAAACGAAGAATTTCATTGGGTTGCCTTTTTCATTCCTGTGAAAAGGAAAAACCTCCTCTTAGCAGCTGCATCGCTGTCAGAGGACCTGGTGGACCCCGAGGAACATCTTTGCCTACATGAGTCCAGGGCCTGACAGAAAGCCAGAAGGCACTGCTGCCACCACTGTGGGACAACACACTTCCCTCTCCATACTGATAGTGTCCAAATAATGTTGTGGTACTTGTGGCCTTGAGGATGTGATGATGGTCATCTCTGCTTTTCAGAAGTATCTGTGAGTCTAGGACGGAACCTTAGAAGACAAATGTCATTGACCAAAAGAAGTGAGTTTTTGTTATTCACTGCAAAGCATTCTCCCTCCCTGCAAATCAAGTCCACATCAGATCAGTCAGACATTCTTGCTGGCTGTCCCCACTCAGCTATTTAGCCACACTGACTGCTGGAGTCGGTCATCAGATGGTGCATTGTCCCAGCACAGTCCTCCATCCTTTCATTCAGGGAACATGGTTAAAGCCTCTTCAGATACTAGGAGGTACTATTCTGGATACAGTCGAAATTAAGCCAGCCTTAGCATCCAGTCTCATCTGCAAATGCAAGTGAGCTTGCATTTGCATTTTGTGCACACAAATGTTGCATGAAAACAATTTGCACATTCATAGATAAAGAAATATCAAACTGTAACCCTCTGCAACCTACAAAGAAGATGGACACCTTTATATTGATATCAAGAATGGAAGAGCAATGTCATACCAGAAAGACCTGCAACTGTACCTGTGTGAGTGGTGGCAGCTCACAGGGTCCGTGAGGTTGGTTTTGCACTGGAGAGAGTAAATAAGGTACATCTGTGTATGTGAGTCTGTGGATTAGAGACATCTGAAAATGAAGAAAATAGCCTTTAGTGTAGACAGTTGTGATTTGTTTCAGTGACTTCTTTTCAATCAATGTCTTTTTTTTTTAATAAATAGTATGTTGCTTAAATTCTAGTCTTTAATTCAAGGTGGGTTTTTAAAATGGAAAAAGAAAATGCTTTATTAAATCAAACATGTAATTTCAAAATTAAGTGAATGTGCTTACAAGTTTTAAAAATTGTTGAAGTGGGACTAGAGGGTGAGTGGACATGGAAATGCAAGATTTGGTAAGGAAAGATTCTCTTCAATGAGCCAAGTCCAGATACTACAGCACCACAAAACTGCATGAGCTCTCTAGCTTGATACGGTGAGGCTCATTGTTCAAGCTGAACACAAAGGAGTGCATAAGCTGAATCTCAACTACAGTAAAAAAAAAATTTTTAGCTACCAGTCCCTCTTAATAACCTCTGGTGATAGAAATATAGATAAAAAGATTAAGGAAAGTTAGTAAGATTTTTATCCAGAAAAATCTTTATATCCAACAAAAAAAAAACTAATTTGAATTTATCTAATATCACTATTAAAATCTTTGTGCGAAGCGTACTGCATTTCATTATTCTGTGTTAATGATGTTTTCGGACAACATAAGCCAGTTCCCTGCATACTAGTCTTTCACGAATTTCTTAGGTTCATTAGATACTATTCAAGACATTCATCAAGGGTTCTTAACTGACCTGTCTAAGATTGGTAATGTTGTGCTCAAGACCATCAAGTTCTTTCAGGGCGAGGTATGAATGCTTCTGTATTGACTGCATACCACAGTCCCCAGGAAGCAAAGGGGAATACTATTTAAGACCTTATTAATAACAATACCATGAAGGTCTATTACTTAGGTACCAAGACTGCTGGAAAAAAAAAAAATCAGCTTCCTGGCTAGATAGCAACATCCCCTTGTTCTTGAAACTCCCTCCCGAGAGGCAGCTATTCCAGCCATCCATGTATCTTGATTATATACCTTTCAATTATTTACATTATTTGCTACAGTTTTCTTTGATATGACTTGGTATTTGCAGGCTGACTTTCTGAAGAGAGCGTTCTCAGCAGGAAATGTGCAGGACATCTTCACTGTAGTTCAGTTATTTGTCAAGGAACAAAGTTCTTGACCATGTAGTATAGACACTTAATTAGGTAGTACAATACAGTTCACTACACAGCATGTCAATAGATCTCAAAACTTGTTTTCAGGCAGTGTTTACCCCAGTGGACTGTCCAAGCAGATAAAATAATGATCTTGTACCCACCCACTGAGCCAGGAAAGCCTGGCTGGGACAGCCCGCTTGTACCGAATCCCACCCCACTTCTCCACTGCTTGACTAATTCCTTTTCTTGGAGGGGAAACACCATCTGGATGGTGTAAGACATTGTAAAAGCTCCACCAGATTATTTTTGTAGAGTTTTGTTTTCTGGTAAGCAGCTGTGTTTTGGGCTGGCAACTCCCACAGGTGGGAGCTGGGGGGAACCAGGCAATTTTCCCTCTGCCCCTGCCCCTCATCCCAGGGATGATATGGTCACCACAAAGCTGCATTATACTGCCTGGGTGACACCACCTATTGATATGTCTATCTACTAAGTGTATGAAACAGGGTCATTTCAAGTACTTATACACCAATAATGAATTCAGACGAGGTTTTGTTGTCCAGCCAGAGGAAGGTCTCAGGTAAGTGCTCCTTCCCTCTAGAAAATTTTTCCTACTGCAGACGTTCACTAGCAGGGGTGGTGGTGGGAGCAGTTCAAGTTTTGTGGCTGTTAGGAAGTGGTTTGATGCTAATTCAGCCAGCCTGGGGTCTTCCTGTGAACCCAGCTGGTCGTACACTCAGGTGCAAGAGGAGCCTGTGGCCCTGTGCTCCTGGGTCCTGAAGCTCTCCAAGTGCATCACAACAATGTGAAATCCAAGGCCAAGCAAATTCCCTCCCTGCCTCCTTTCTGAGATTAGCAGATCTCTCGGGAATGAGGGGAATTTAGAATATCCCAGTAGCAGCTTCTATGGTATAAACATGAGAGTGCCTTCTGCATTTGAAAGCTGAGGTATTTGTGAGGATACATTATTGCATCTTGCTATGTCAGAGAAAAATGCCTTGATCAAGACAATTCCTTCTTTTTTTCATGTAAAATAGCACAGTATATAAAAAGGGAAAAAACACATGCTGGAACTGGTCTTCGTGTATAATTTCAGATCTAAAAATTATAGTGGGGAGAGGAAAGCATATGGGTAGAGATGGCTCACTGGGGTGCTAACAATGTAAAAGACAGATAAAAATGCAGAGACGGTTGCTTTCAGTCTCCTTGAACAGAACTGCTCACTCTTCCCAGGGCTGTACAGAACACAGCTGCACAGCACTGAGGATTTCACGTGCATTTTTTTTCAATCTTTGAAGAGGCCAGTGGCCACATGGGGATTGCCCATGCATGTCACATTGGAAAATACACGCTCAAATTCTCTGCTTCCAGGAAAAAGGTGTAATGAAGAAGGTGCCCTTGGTTGGGACTCAGCAGGGGGGCTGACTGCAAGCAGAACCAGAGACTTCTTGCTTGATTTGAGACTAAACACTTCATAACTCTCTTCTCCATTCATTGTTAGTGGTGGACACCAAATGTTTTCCCAGCCATGGGTACTGCAGAAGTAATTTTGTTTTCACTTGTGATCTGCTTGGAGATTTATGGTGATGATACTATATAAGTACAGAGAGAACATCTGGGCTAGACATATGCTACAGCATGTGATTCAGAACTGTTTCATATGTGAGGATGCATAACCACAAAAACAGCTTCCATGAGATTGCAAATAGGAATTCCACATCCTTCAAGGAAAATCCAAACACTGTGAAAAATAAAGATGGTTCTAGTTCCAGGCGGTGAATTTACTGTTCCTCAGTACTTATTTAAGACATGCATGTAATTCAAATATTTTTGAGATGTTATGTCTTTCCCTTCTCACTTCCTTAAGGTGACAAATGAAACAATTCCAATCACTTACTGAAAGAAATTTATATTCTTGCCTGTCCTCATGACACAAGAGCTTCTTCCATACCCAAGACGGATAAAAAATGTTAAATAAGAATATTACCCATTGCTGTAAGTTTTCAGCATGATGGTCTTGGATACACTGTGAGGAATTTATTATTCACCCTACAAAATTTATGCTAGAATTCCCTTATGCAAATTCTGGCTTTTATGCTCCATGAACTTCGTGGCATTTGTTTTTCATGCACCAGGTGATATTTTTTATATTTGCACATTTAAATGGTCAGGTGTTTGTGGTTTTCTGGTACGTGCCACCCTATTTACTGCAGGTAAAAGCTAAAAATATGCCTATTTATTATTCAAAAAGTCTTGGTGGAAGTTTAGGATAGTCTTGAGACTTCAATAGTCTTGAGACTTCAGAGTGGAGGTGTGGGTGAGAATATCTGCATAAGCCTTGCTCATGAAGCATTGGGTCAGACCAAACCACAACATTGGCAGGATTCAAAATGTATAGTATATGCCAATATGACATAATATTTGTTTTACAGTACACTGTAGTACTGACTGTAAGAGACTTATAGCTCTCACTAGAACCAGAGAATCATGAAGCATTTAACAGTTTAAACAGTTGAACAAACTTCTTGAGAGCCCTTAACATATCCACATGGGGCTGGAAGCAAACAACAAGGAATCAACAATAGCAAAAACTTCAGGAAGAGGAAAAGATCAGAAGTCACTCTGTTATGACAGAGACCATTATCTCACATTTATCATCATTGTAACATTATAACAATATCATTTCACTCTGTGGAAAATAGAGGGTAAAACAGGTAAAACTGATATACCTTCAATGACTTTACCCATTGTGACAGACAACAGACTGCAGTTATTTCTTGGCCTTTCTAAAAGGACATATATATTTCTCACTTTGCCAATTAATTTCCATGAAAAAAAATTAAAAGCTCAGGAAATAAGCTCATTTTTAATATAAAGGAATGTGTTATAATCTCATCTACTTTCAGTCTAAATTATTAATCACTATGTAAAGTGGCATGACACCAACACATAGCAGGTAAACCTGAGTTGAGAATGAGATATCAGGTTCTTCCAGAAGGACAAGACTGGATTTAATACAAAAAGGTGGCTAAAGCAACCTTTGTTTCAGTTTTGGGAGTATCCACTTAGCTATAATTAGAGGTACGAGTTGTAACAAAAAATGGCTTTGCACAAAATTTCTCCATGGAAACGAAGAAGCCTTGCAAAGAGGGTGTCAAAAAACCGAGAGATTTTTCTGAGCTTGGGAGCAATAATTGCCTTAATAGGAACTCCTCCTTACAATGGAAAATAAGCATAAGATACGAAAGCCAGTTTCAGCTGCCAACCAGGCAACAGCGGGATGTGAACACTGCTCTTACCATGGAAGTTTGCGTTTCTGAGTCCTCCTTTCTGCTGACAGTATAGATACAGCTGGAGAGAAAGAGGGACATTCATCGAGAGATTTTATTTGCCATATCTGGAGAATGCAGGGGGAAAGGGTCTCTTTCTTTTAAATTTCTACCTTCTGGTGACCTAACAGGAAACAAGTGAGACTGAGAAATCTTCCTCTGGACTGCGTGTGCTCCCAGCAAAGCTCAGACATGTAAGGGCAGGAGTCTGCCTCAGTGCCTGAGTCACTTACGTTTGGATGAGGCAAAACACTGTTTTTGCTCTCCCTTTTCCTTAGTTGCATTTTTTTAACCTTCTTCTCCTTCTTCTCCAAAAAAGCAGCAGCACTCAGTTCGTGAGAAAGGCAGTAGCGGCGATGGTAAGATCTGCGGCTGGGGGCTTGACTGAGCCACACAGAGGGGTTCCCATAGCCAGGGAAACGCGAAGGAAGAGCAGTGAGACCCACTAGGAGCCGGCAGCTCTCGCGAGCGAGCGGGGCTGAAGTTGGCGTGGGCCTTGCCAGCAGCAACCGCAGCAGATTTAAACGGCCCTTAAGGAGCGCGAGTGACCAGGATCGCGGCGAACAGAGCAGGGAAACAGGGCATGGCGTGGCAGTTTGCACAGCAGTTCGCACAGGGAGGGCCCTGCAACCTGCCTGTAGACCACAGCCTCCACCCTCCAGCATAACTACCAGAAATTAATATGAGGCTTTAACAACTGTAGATACCCAGGAGCAAGGTCTGCAAGAGGAAACTACACCAGCAGCACACATCAGGTACCATAAAAAGAAATGACGGGTACTCGTGGTGGGTGACTCCATGTTAAGGGGGACTGAGGCACCCATCTGCCGACTGGACAGGGAGGCACGCGATGTGTGCTGCCTTCTGGGAGCTAAGGTCCAGGATGTGGCCAAGAGGGTGCCACAACTTGTGAAGAGCACAGACCACTATCCGCTGTTACTCTTTCACACAGGCACAAATGACACTGCAAGTCGGAATGTTGGCAGAATTAAGGAAGATTTCAAAGCCCTGGGGGTGAAAGCAAAATCTTTGATGCCCAAGTTACATTTTCCTCTGTTTTACAAGTTGGAGGCAGGGGATCAGCTACAAACAGGTGCATTATGGGTATCAACTCTTGGCTTCACGGCTGGTGGCTACATGAAGGTTGTGGTTTTTATGACAGTGGAACTTTCTTCCATGACTATGAACTGTTAGAGAGGGATGGGATCCACCTGTCTAGAAAAGGCAAGGGGATTTTTGGCAACAGGCTAGCCAGCCTGGTGTGGAGGACTTTAAACTGAAGGACTCAGGGGGTGGGGGACAGAGTCACAATGCTCAAGCCATCCCATCTGGCTGGGGATTAAGAGTGACTAATCAGAGCAGGGACAAATATTCCTCAGCTGTGTCCCAAGCTGAGAAGCAAAAGACCAGCAACCTTAAGGGTGGGCATAAACATGACAGATCCTCTTGCATCCCTCCAGGGAAACCAGCATGCTCGAGTTCCTCCACATGCAGCATGGGCAATAAGCAGGAAGAATTAGAGATCTGTGTGAGGCCGCAGGGCCACGATCTCATTGCAATTACAGAGGCATGGTGAGACAGCTCGCATGATTGGAATGGTGTCATGGATGGCTACACACTCTTTGGGAAAGACAGGCCAACAAGGCAAGGTGGTGAAGTTGCTCTGTATGTGAGGGAGCAACTGGAATGTATTGAGCTCTGCCTGGGGGTGGATGAAGAGCAAGTTGAGAGCTTATGGGTTAGAATTAAAGGACAGGCTCATATGGCTGGCGTTATTGCCAGTGTGTACTACAGGCCACCAGACCAGGAGGAGGAATTTGATGAGGCATTCTACAGGCAGCCGAAAGTAGCCTCACAGTCACAGGCCCTGAAACTCGTGGGGGACTTCAACCACCCTGCCATCAGCTGGGAAGACCATACAGTCAAGTACGTGCAGTCCAGGAGGTTCCTACAGATCACTGATGATAACTTTCTGATGCAAATGGTGGAGAAGCCGATGAGGACAGGCGCTCTGCTGGACCTTGTACTAATGAACAAAGAGGGACTAGTTGAGGATGTGAAGGCTGGAGGCAGCCGTAGCTGCAGTGACCATGAAATGGTGAAATTCAGGATCCTGCGTGGAGGAAGCAGGGCGATAAGTAGGATCAAAACCTTGGACTACAAGAGAGCTAACTTTGGACTCTTCAAGGACCTACTCAGAGGAATCCCATGGGTCAAGGCTCTAGAAGGCAGAGAGAGGTCCAAGAGAGCTGGTCGCTATTTAAGCATCACTTCCTCCGTGCTCAGGGTCGGTGCATCCCCCTGAGGAAGAAATCTAAAGAAGGCAGGAGACTCGCATGGATGAACAAGGAGCTTCTAGTGGAACTCATTTGGAAGAGAAAGGTCTACAGAATGTGGAAAGAGGGATGGATCACTTGAAAGGAATAAAAGAACGTTGTCAAATCATGCAGAGATGCAACAAGGAAGGCTAAGGTCCATTTGGAATTAAACCTGGCAAGGGATGTCAGAAACAAGAAGAAAAGCTTCTTCAAGTACATCAGCAGCAAACGGAAGACTAGGGATAATGTGCGGCCACCAATGAACAAGGTGGGTGCCCTGCTGATGGAGAGTGCAGAGAAGACAGAGTTACTGAATGCCTGCTTTGCTTCAGTCTTTGGTGCTAAGGCCGGCCCTCAGGAATCTCAGGCTGTGGAGGCAAGANAGGAAGCCCTGCAGAAAGGATGACTTTCCCTTAGTCGAGAAGGATTGTGTGAGAGATCACTTAAGCAATCTGGATGCCCACAAATTCATGGGCCTTGATGGAATACACCCACGAGTGTTGAGGGAGCTGGCAGATGTCATTGCTGAGCCTCTTTCCATTATCTTTGAAAGGTCCTGGAAGACAGGAGAGGTGCCCGAGGACTGGAGAAATGCCAGTGTCACTCCTGTCTTCAAAGAGGGCAAGAAGGAGGATCCAGAGAACTACAGGCCGGTCAGCCTCACCTCCATCCCAGGAAAGGTGATGGAGCAGCTCATTATGTATGTCACCACTGAGCAAGTGGAGGAAAAGAGGGTTATTAGGAGTAGTCAACATGGATTCACCAAGGGGAAATCATGCTTGACCAATATGATAGCTTCCTACAATGGCATGGCTGACTGGGTAGATGAGGAGAGATCCGTGGATGTTGTCTACCTCGACTTCAGCAAGGCTTTTGACACTGTCTCCCATAACATCCTCCTAGGCAAGCTCAGGAAGTGTGGGCTGGAAGAGTGTACA
>Ga0065711_1011811_pt1 | contig 11352 bp, 19 predicted proteins | sample Hoacrofraction12_FD_59098 | JGI IMG/M metagenome (GOLD analysis project Ga0065711, IMG submission 59098) | Hoatzin crop microbial communities from Cojedes, Venezuela - Epithelial fraction 12 v2 (version 2) | ecosystem: Host-associated > Birds > Digestive system > Esophagus > Crop | place... | reverse complement strand
CGGAGCCCTGGCCCAGGCTGCCCAGGGAGGCTGTGGAGTCTCCTTCTCTGGAGATATTCCAGACCCGCCTGGACGTGGTCCTGTGCAGCCTGCTCTGGGTGACCCTGCTTGGGCAGGGGGGTTGGGCTGGGTGACCCACAGAGGTCCCTTCCAACCCAGAACATTCTGTGATTCTGTCTCAGGGCAGGCAGTTCTAGGTGCAAGTCCTCTCAGCCGCAAGGATGAAGCTACAGGCAGCTGGATCCCATCTGGAAAGGGCATCACCCCACTCTGGGTGCTGTAGAGGAAGGTGAAAGAGGCTGAGATGGGTCCTGGCGAGCCCAAAACCAGGCTGGGAATGTGGAAAGGGCAGAGGGAAGCTGGACCACGGTGCTTGCCTTCCCAGTTTGTTGCAGCTGCTCTCTGTCCCCTGCCAGCGCTGCACGGTGGAAGGGCTTTGCTCCAAACCTCAGGTTTTATGCCTGTGGGAGAGCCGGGCAGGCCCAGGGGAAAGGAGCAGGGCTGGAAGTTGTTTCTCCAGCTTCAGCTGCCCAGAACCATCAGCCTGGTCTGCTGGGGTCACCGGGGGCTTAGTGGAGAGACTGGGCAGGAGGGGTGAGGCTCCCCTTGGCTACTGGCCTCCCTCCAGCAACTGCGCAGGGGGTCCAGATGGTTGCAGCTTCTTCCACTTCCAGACTAGTCCGATCCACGCTCTTCAGCATTCACAGGCTGGTTATTTCCACTCTTTAAAAGGCAGAAGGAGAATTTAACCCTGAAGGACCTCCATCAAGTAAGCAGAATGCTCCGCACTTGTATAACATCTCCCAGCCAGGCAGCCCAAAGCACTTCACTCACAAATATTTTTAAAGGTTTTGGGTTACTGTAATGCCCTGAAACCCTGAAGGATGGAACAAAAAAACCAGTGGAACATTTGGTATACCAGGGCGTAATTTCGTGAAGGCAGACGCGCACACACACAAAAGGTTGTGGCATCCAATAAAGCTGGCAAGAGGCAGGCATTGATAGTAACTATTATTATTCTGATGATGACGTTACGTGGCTCTTACCCAGTGCTTTTCATTAGTAGCTCTAAAGTGCTTTAGGAAAGCAGAGGTTCAGATGTCTCGACTGTCTGCAGCGATTTCAGCGGAGGAGCACAGGCGATGGTCTTATGCAGGAGCTCTTACTGCAGTTTTACTGGTGGCAGGGCAAGGGCCTCTTCTGCTCAGCTCCCAGCCACCCTAATAGCGTTTTATTTATTATTCAGCTTCTAGAAGTCTCCCTGTGCTGCACAGCCGAGGGCTGTGGCCCTGACAAACCAGTGCAGAGCTGGAGGGGACACCCCTCTCCATGAGTAACCCCCTTCCTTACACCCCCTCCCCAACGTTCCCGTTCCACCTGCAATGAGTACAGCAGACTGGTGCTAAAACCCCAGTGTTTTTGGCCATTTGAACATTCATGTGTTATATTTCCCATGGTGGGAAGGTGTGCAGGGGTCCCTGGGGAAGGGGACACCCCATGGCTGCGGTCTGCCTGCGCGGAGGGGTTTGCTCCACACCGGCTGTGCAAGGACAGTGAGAAGGGCATTGCAAGAGCTCCCTGGCACAGCTCTGCTGGACAAATCCTCCTCCCGTCTTCCTCCCCACTCTGGCTGGGGGCCAGGCAGGTAACATTAGCAGCCCTCCACCGTAGCCCTGCGGATGCGGGAGCGAGCTGGGGCTCGGGGCACCCGGAGCCGTTCCTGGAGCAGCAGTAGCTCCATCCCTGCAGCGTTGGGCAGAGCAGCCACCTCCGGGAAGCTCCGTCCTTGGCCTTGACGCTGCCTGCAGCATCCGTGGGCAGGGAGGGGTGGCTGAAGGTGAGCTGGCCTCGTGCACCGGCTCGATGAAAATACTGCTTTGGAAACAGCAAAAGCCCAGCCCGAAGGCAGCTGGTGCCTGCGCTGCGTTTTCGGGGCCCCTGGGTGCACTCGGAACCCACGCGAATGCTCCTGGGTGCTGCTGACGTTCAGCCCGTGGTGGAAGGAGCCCGGGTTTGACGTCAGGCAGCACACGGGCGCTGCTGACTCTCTGTGGGGGGGTTTGCGGCGAGCTCAGCCTCGGCCCAGGGGCTCCCCGCTGCACGTAGCCCCCCGCCACGTGCGGGACTCGGGGTTTCGGTTGCCTTTCTTGGTTCCTTTAGCGTTGGAAAATCTCCTCTGCGTTGGCTGGCAGGTGTGTACCCCAGTGTCCGCACCCGGACCGGTCCATGACCATGGGACGTGTGCGTGGACACAGTCCCTCACACATGCACATGTGAATACATCCATTAAATCCCAGTGAGCACTGGTTTCAGATCCCTTCCCCTCCGTGCCCTAGTTCAGCCTCAGTGATGATGCTGTGGGAGAAAATAGCTCACGGGTTTAGCTCAAGCGGTTCCCAGGTGGGATGGTGGCACCTTGACCGTGGTGGGAGTTGTCACTGGAAGAAAACAGCCCCTGACAGCTCCAGAAGGGGAAGCAAGGGCAGCTTTGACCACAACCCAGCCATTGCTTTGGTGCTGTGCAGGATAAATGGTATTGCACTGGGATGCTCTGCTGGAGGGAGAGGGTTGCTCCGGTGGCTTCTCCCTGGCAGGGGCTTGGGGGTGGCTCGGTTCGGCTCTGCTGTGCTCTGCGGCTCCCGCGAACTTGTCCTCTCCCTCCCCACCAGCATCAGCAGAACCACCGTCTCAGCACAAAGCTGCAACATCGCGGCTCAAGGATTAGACACTCATTTGCCATAAATAGAAAATTGGAGGAATGTATTTTAGTGTATTGAATATATTCTGAGAGGCCGCTGATGCGCGGGAAGATGACTGCCCTATCGATCCCTGTCCTCATCCCGCTCCCCACCTTCCACTGGGCAGAGATGATCCTCCCGTTCTGTGCTGACCCCAGGGCCTGACCCTGTGGCTGGGAGCTGAGGATTTGTCGCCGTGGTGGTGCTCTTTGAGAGTGAAGAGCCCTGAAGCCGGGCTCCCCACCGGGCTTGTCCCCTGGAGGTGCCTCATGCGTGTGGAGGCATCCCCGGAGCATCCCCAGGAGGACCTCTCCATTCGGTCTCAACGGTGGAAGCCCCATTACGGTCAGTGGAGAGGAACTCCTCCGCATGATTCATCCAGCTTAATTTAGCCATTGGCCTCGAGGCCAGAAGAGGCATGCCTTAAAGAATCCATTTTTCTGCATTCATGGTGGCAGGAGTCAGGGAAACAAGCTCAGATGGACCGTAGATTCCCGCTGTTGGTGGAAGGGATGCCACCGATGCCGGAAAGACCCTTATTAAGACCTAACTGTTAGGATCTGTGTGGGATGGGATGGCTTTGATGCGTGCCCAGGCAGAGAGGCACTGAGATGTGGGGTTCGCATGACTATAGCTGCTTCCCTTCACCAGCTCCATGCCTGGATCCATAATTTCACAGTGAAGCCATAAGGACATGCACCCTGCTTTCTCAGCTGGTCCCTTTCATGCCTACGGAGAAGAGAGAAGACCCCTCTGGATGCTCTTTTCTGGGCCGTGTGCCTTTGGTGTGCTCGGGATGTGCTTTCCCAGCTGCCTGTGCTCCTGCCTTCTGCTGCAACGGCACGATGCCCACTCACGCCTTGGCCAGATGGTTTCCCAAGGCAAGCTCTTGCCAAGTGAAGACAGGTTGAATGGCCAGCCAGCACAACGCCGCGGGTGCCACGAGCCTTGGCAATGGCTTGGGGGAAAGGGTTTGGGGGGCAACAGAGGACTGCAGGGGCCTCATGTGGCTCTGCTGAGCGGCATCCCTTGCACCGACAGTGGGCATCTACAGTCCATCTGAGCTGGTTTCCCTGACTCCTTTCACCACGAATGCAAGCAAATGGGTCCTTTTAAGGCATTACTCTTCTGGCCTGAAGACAGATCTCTAAATTAAGCTGGGTGATTGATGTAGAGACAGTCCTCTCGCTCTGCTGACTATGACAGTGCTCTTGGCAACAAGACCCAGTGAAGTCCTCCTGGGGATGCCTCCATGTGTGTGAGAGACGAGGAGATGAGTCAAGGGGCTCCAGGTTCCCGTAGGTGCCGTATTTCCCCACAGCAAATACAAGTCATCTCCTCATATCCTTGAGTCATCACTGCTCGTAGCAGCGGTTTCTAGTGCTGCAAGAGGAACCCAGAGAAACACCAAGATCCCATGGCAATGCAAGGGTCAGCAGGACTTCATGGCAGCTCAGCACTGCATTTTCCGTGCTGCTGAGCTGGTTCAGCCCCAGCTGCACAGCTCAGAGAGCCTTTGGTTCCCAGCGCTGCTAAAGCCCCAGCAACCCTCTGCCACCGCTCCAGTGCCCTGACCCTGCCCATGTCCCTGGATTTACTCTGATGTTATGCCTGATGAGGCTCTCAGGCCTTACGTTACCATTTAATGGATCTTAAAATACCCAGAGAACCTGGTCCTGCTTCCCTGGCTTCACTGAGGGTGAAATTTTGCTGCAGGGGGGTGATAGTGAGGGTGTAGGTGCCCAAGTCCCATGGAAGCGGTGAGGCTCATCCCTTCAGGCCCCATGGGAGAGCCCAGACTCTGACTGGAGGTGAATATTTTGCGTGTGTTTCCATGCAGAGGGAGCTACAAGATGTTATTTCTAAGGGTGTCCTCTATTTCTTGCTCTCTTAATACTGGGTGAAGGCTACGTCCACGGGAACAGATGTGTCCTCTCCACCAGATCTGTCTACAAGAGGATTTCCGTGCCCAACAGGAGAGCAAAAGCCACTGCAAGGGACATGATGAGGCATCCACAGGGAGATCAGGCTGAACCCAAGTATCGGGAGTGAAGAATGTCCTTCTCAGCATGTCCTGGTGATGATTCCACCCTGGAGCAAAGCCACTCCTGTTTAGTGATTTCTTCTTTATTTCATAATAGCATTGGGAAGGATGGGGAGATTTTCAGCGGGCTCGGGAGAGACAAGAAGTCTCATATGGTTCTCCCTATTGATCGGACCCTCCAGAGAAGACCTTCCTCTGAAAGCTATTGCCTCAGTTGTCCATTTTTCCTCCAAAATCCTCCTGCAATGATTGTAGCTGGCTGCTGTCTTCAGCGGTTCAGCTCACGCTCGCATCTGCCATTTTTATAAATAAATGATGAGTGGATTGATTAGTCACTTCCCTCTGACTTCAGGCCTCTCACCCCCAACGGTTTCTTGGCTTAAATGGAAACTTCTCCAAACTCTTCTAGATGGTACCAGAGTGCAGTTCTCCTTGGGATGAGGTGGGAGTGTTTAAGCATCAGAAAAATCTCTCCTTCACCTTTTTTCCCACCTTGCTTAGACATAGGGCTGGTTTTATCCTTGCTGATCCAATTACCCGTAGGGTCCCACTTCAGACCCCTGGATGGGTTGAACAGGAGGTGTTAGCAGGATGGATGTGCCCACTCCGGGTTCCTCACTGCTGGGACTTGGCCAAGGTGGGAGGTACATTAAGGCAGGATCATTCCCACAAGCCAACCTGGCCCCGTGCATCAGGAGGAAGGATGCTCTGCCTCTGGTCCCCTTCCTACAAGGCCTTGGTAAGTCCCTTCAGCATGGACTTGGTGTCCCGTCCCCCCTGCAATGAGCCACTGCCCATGGTTATGCACAAGGTGGTTTTATCCTGGGCGGGAAGAAGGGTTTGCTGGGGTGTCTTCCCCTGTTAACCCCTCGCCTGTTGCTAAATCTGCTTGATGGGGGAGAAAAGAGGAAAAGGCCAAGCCAGCAGTCCCTGCCTCTGTCCCCTGTCCCCCAACACCAGATCTGTACCCTTCTCAATGTGGTACACCGGCAGTGGCATCTTCCTATTTAGAGGAAATCTATAAACCACTTAGTACAGAGCGAACCCGCCAGCCTTCCAGCGGCCTGCTGTGGAAAATTGATCAGCCAAGGGTTTCATCTTGGTGTTTTCTTTTTTTTTTGCCCCCCTTTCTCTCTCTTTCTCTGTTTATCTGAAGCCACCTGGGCCACCTTCAGTGACAGCACCCAGTACCCTATGGGCTCCATCCTGCTCCCACCTCTCGTGCAGTGGTGTGAAGCCCCATGGCCGATGCCCCCATGCCCAGCTCTCACCGTCAGCCCTGGGGTTTTGGGGACAGTTTGAGTCCAGCCAGCATCCAAGGTCCCACAGAATGGGTATGTGAGCTGCCTGTGGGCTCCAACTGCACTCAGTGGGGTCCCTGGGCTGAAAGGGGATGATGTCCCCCCGTGGGGTGCTTCAGTCCATATAGACTGCTAAAATCTCCCCTGTGCGTGGACATTTCCCTCTCTCTTCTTTTCCAGAGCTGGGGAGAGCAACCAAGAGCTGGGAAACCATCTCCAGCTGATCTGCACTTTGGTGCTTTGTTTGTCTGAACTGTCTCCTTCCCCTTTGCAGGCTCCAAAATCTCTGGGCATGGGTGGAATAAGCCAACCAGGCAAAGCCCATGATGTCAAAAATGTTGTAGACCTTGCCATCAACCTCAGTGGAAGGAGTAAACCCTGCCCGGATAAGCTGAACCTGCACCTACACCCAGAAAAGCCCCACATCTGGCCAGGACCCACCACAAGTGCTTTGGCCGCAGGGGCTGGTGCAGAGATTAGAGCCGTTCCTGAGCAGGGAGCTGGGGGGATGTTTCTTTTTTTCAAAGAAAGGTGATGACTCATGGACTGAATGCCTTTTGTTGTTGTTGTTGTTGTGGGAAACGTATTTTTTTGATTAATATCTTGGCTTGGGAATGTAGATGGGGAAAAAGATTTGAAGACTTCAAAGCTTCCAATTGGGAAAACAAAATCTCTTTTGTTTCAAATGTTAAGTTGGTTGGGAAAAGGCTTTTAGAAGGTTAAAAATTAGTGAAATGCTTGGCTGAAGAGCAACGCTCATTCAAATATTCCAACTGCAAATGTTTTTGGTGTCCCAAACTCTTCGTTTACTGTAATTCTAGGGAGGAAAACCAACCAACCTCTGCGAAGATCCTCTAGAGATGTGAAAGCTGGCTCCAGCCTAGAAATTGTCTTAAAAAGAAGGATTACAGGGTCAGGCTCTGCGGAGGTACCTTGGACATGGTTTTTGTCTGAGGATGGTCCCAAAGTCGCTGCGGTGATGGAGCTGTAGATCTAAGCCATGGCACAGGCGGGAGCTGCTGGTGCGGGCTGGTCCCTGCTTCCCAGGAGACAGCTTGGTGGCCGGGACATCACACCGGCTGTGGAGCCAGGGCTGGAGCTGATGGCAAAACCCCTCCTGGATTGTATTTTTGGGATTTTCACTACAGGGTGATGAAGGGATTTGCAGCCAGAGTCTCTCCGGGAGGAGGACTGACAGCACCACGACCAAGTCGCCATATGCACAGGCTGGTGCGGGGAGAAATGTGAGAGTGAAGGGCACTTGGCGCATTTAGAACCACCCTTGCAAAGCTGCAAAACCCCCAGTCCTGGTGAAAATCTCTGAAATCTCCAGGAAGAAAATGCCCAGGGTTTCAGCAGCTGAGCACATCCCCAAAGGCGACTCGAAGCAGAGCCCTGGGGAGATGCAGGCTCCCTGTGTGTGGGGAGGACAAGGTGGCCAGCAAGGGAGAAGTCAGCTGAGGACCCAGGAGCTCCACATCTCTGCAGACGTGCTGGCAATCACCGCTCTGAGCCGTCACCTGGGGAAGGGCTGCAAAACACCGAGGTGATGCTGAAGCAGGAGGAGATGCTTGGGCACACGGCAGCGTCCCAGGAATGTGCTGCTCTCCTATGCACTGCAAATGAAAATACAATAAAACCAGTGTCAGGATGGAGTTTGTCCCTGGAAGGGATCCCTGATTCCTGCAGGGAGCTCCCAGATGCTCCCAGTCCGTGGACTGGGTAAATCACCCCAGTAGCTGCCCCTCGTGTCCAGGGACACCGGGAGCTGGGAGAGAGCGCAGGCCCACAGGTTATTTTCACACCAGACATTTTCTCCTTTTCCAGGTGGAGAGCGGAGCACAGGGAGCTGCAAACCAAAGCGGAGGGGATTTGCTGATCATTTTTTTGGGGCGCTCATAAATTCGGGTGAAATTCCACCAAGGTTTTCAGCCAGGGGAAGGCAGCAGAGGAGAGAGGAGGCGAGCGCTGAAAGTTGAACCATGGCATCTGGAGAGTCCTTTCCATACAATGTACCCCGCTTTCCTACAGTGGAAGTACAGCCCTTTCGGAACTGCCTTTTTGTTTTGGAAGGGCAGAAAGGCTTGGGCATTTGCTCCTGATCAGGATATGTCAGGTTTTTTTCCCCTGGGGCTCCCTTATCCCTCCCCCAGCGCACACACAGCCGAGGAATTGTCCCATCCTGTCCCCATGGCATCTGCCACCCTCCCCGTGCACCCCCGAGTCCTGGGCTGCCCCCCAAGCCGGGATCTTTGCTCAGGTTCATCCTCCCGAAGTTCAGCTCCAGACATCTCGGTGCTATTTAAATATTTACAGCAGACGGTGGTAAAAAAGATTGAAGCATGAATTATTCACAGCTTCGCTTTTATCTTGGCAAGGGGCGTTGTGTTTGGCAGGGAGGGTTCCTCCGGCGGAGGGATGGGCTGCGGCGAGAAAGTGGTCAAGAAAGTGGGGAGGGAGGGAGGGTCTCGGGGTGGCTGAGGGGAAACCAAGCGGGCACATATGGGGCACGGAGAGATGAACCTGGCACTGGTGCAAGACATATTTTTTCCTCCTTGCACGCCTTTCTAAGGGGGCAGGGCTGGTGCATCGGGAGGATGCGTTGGTACCCAGCTGACGCGCCCGAGCGCGTCGGAGGTCTCTGGGTGCGGAGATGCTGCGGTGCCGGCGCGGCCCCGTGTGTGGGTGTAAGTCCTGGCTCCAGGCTTGTCCCCAAGCCTAGGTGTCCCTGTGCCTGAGCAGCAAGGCGATGTCAAACGGGTCTGCGTCCCACTGAGCTGCCATTTTGGGCATCCCTGGCACCAGGCGATCTCGTAACCCAGCCTGCGTGGCTCGAAGGGGAGAGGTTTCCTGCAGGTAGCACCGTTCACGCGAATGGTTTGGGGAACACGCTGCAAATCCCTCCACACTCCTGCTCACCCCTGAGCAATTTACCTCCAGCACGCTCGCAGAAAGCGTAACGCAACCCCCTGCAAGACACTTTTTCTGGGGACTCATGGGCTTCTGATCACACCCTCAAGGCAAAAATAAGTGTTCCAAACCTCAGCTGCAAAGTGGGATGTAAAATCCGCTTTGCCTTTCTGTCTCTGGCAGCTTCTCCCCATCGGGACTGACTCCCACCAGCCTGTGGATGGATTTTGACACCATTTCGGATGTAAAGGGGAGCAGGTGATGTAAATCAGAGTCAGCTTTTGGAAAGGACGAGTAGGGGAGAAACACACTAGGGAAAAGAACCCCATAACCCTGTGTCTCCTCTCCCTGGGATTGTGGCTTATTTTCAAGCTGGTGGCATCTTGTTTGCGTCCAGATCAGCCTGAGCCTGGTGCTGGACCAGTCTCACCAGTATGACCATGCAGAAGAACCCACCCGCGATGGCTGTGTCTGGCCCTACATCCCAGCCCTGGTAAATGCCCTGTGTGGAGGGAGGGAAGCCAGCACCGGTCTCGCCGTGCCAGCTGTGGCACCGCGGTGGGTTGCAACGAGCGGGACATCCCTGCCCCTTGGCTCCGCTGATTCCCACCGCAGCAGGATCCGGCCCTCGACAGCTTTCCAGGCTGCTGCGTTTGCTTTGCCTGCAGCAGGAGGCGTGGAGTGAGGAGCTGTGATTTGCAGCTCTGTTTCCTTCACCATCCCTGGCGAGAGCAAAATTAAAACGGGGTTTTATAGCTCCTGCCTCCCCGCAGAGGCTGCAAATCCTTCTCGGAGCAGCAAGAGGGGAGCGGGCAGGCAGCAGGCAGCTCGTGACTGTGCTCGGAGCAGGATCGGGCCCCATGGGACTCCCAGGGCGGTGGAGCTGCCGGTGTCTGCTGCCAGCCTGGCCCATGCCAAGCACTGGAGGCTTCTCCTAAAGGCCACTTGCCCTTTATTCAGCCTAAAATCTCCCCTTCTGACCTGGAGGCCGGCTGACTTGCTGGGCATCCCCAATGTCACCCCAGCTGGGGATTTGGCCCCTCGACTCCATAGCTGCAGTCGGGGGGAGAGGGTGTTGGGGGGTGGGTGTTACACCCTTTTGACCCTGGGCTCAGCTCCCACAGCCCCACTGAACACCGGCAGAACGATCCCTCCGTGCCTCAGTTTCCCCACATCTGCAGGAGCCGCCATACAAAGCTCGGGGGGATCAGGTTTGTAGCTAAAGGCAACACAGCATTTTTTAGCTTTTCCTGGGAGGGTGTTTCCTTGCGTATTAAAAAAATTAAAGGCCAGAGAAGGGAGCATTTGGGTGCCTGCACCCCGAAACCCAGGTGCGCTTACAGAGCAGCAGTGTTTGTATGCACAGCTTGAGATTCAGCCTCGCAGCCTGCAAGCAGAGGATGCCCCGGGTTTTTGCAGAGAGGAAAAGCTGCATTTCCCTGTTTGGCCACGTACCATCAGCAGGGCTTCCCTGAGAAGTTATTCAGCCATAATAATAATAAAAAAAGTGTTAAATGATTCTGCATAATTAATCCCACGGAGGTATCCCAGCGAGGGCTGTGTCATGCCAGTGGGGTGGGAGAGAGGGATCATTCCTACTTAGCAGATGGAGAAATGAGGGGTGAGGAGCTCATCTGCAGAGGAGGGAAATTCAGAAGGTTGCACCGAGGGTTTGCCCAGCCTCGTAATTAAGGGCTAGCCCTTCCCTGGGAAAGACCTATAATTATCTCCTTGCTCCTGGAGGAGAATTAGTCATTGCTGGCCCCCAAAAAATATTTCTGATTTTGTCCTTCTCATCTCCAGCAAGGGTGGAGCACGGCCCTGTGTCCAAACCAGGGGCAGCTCCAGTTTGATGTGGGATTTCAAGGTGCTCCCCCAGTGCAACCACCTCCCCCCGAAAGCCAACCTCTGGCTACCCGAATTCCAGCCCGTCCTCGGGCTCTGTCCCAGATGGGATTTGCTGGGGGATAGCTTTAATATTTTGCTTAAAAGTATTTTCCAAGAAGTCCCCTGGAGCTGGGGGTGGGGGATCATGGCAGGCTGCAGGGCTGAGCAGGGCTGCGGGCTGCCATCGGGGCAGGCAATGTTGGGATGAGAAGGAGCATTTCTCCCTAATCCTGCCAAAGAAAGCCAGTGCAGGAGAGGGGACAATCCCATTTCCCAGTTGGGAATCGCTTCTGGAGGCTCCCCAAGGTTCACCTCTCAAAGGGATGTGGCACGTCTTGTAGTTTTATGGATGCAGAGGCTCAGAGACCTCAGGATCCTCCAGGAGTGATCAACAGCTTCCCGAGGATGAGGATGGGGACAGGGACAGTGTCTCCAGACCTTTCCCCTGTCACGTCTGCAGGGATGTGTGCCG
>Ga0065711_1049345_pt1 | contig 11353 bp, 6 predicted proteins | sample Hoacrofraction12_FD_59098 | JGI IMG/M metagenome (GOLD analysis project Ga0065711, IMG submission 59098) | Hoatzin crop microbial communities from Cojedes, Venezuela - Epithelial fraction 12 v2 (version 2) | ecosystem: Host-associated > Birds > Digestive system > Esophagus > Crop | place... | reverse complement strand
GAAGTCAAGGTAGACAACATCCACGGCTCTCCCTTCGTCTACCCAGCCAGTCATGTCATCGTAGAAAGCTATTAGATTGGTCAGGCATGATTTCCCCTTGGTGAATCCATGCTGACTACTCCTGATAACTTTCTTTTCTTCCACTTGCTTGATGATGGCCTCCAGGATAAGCTGGTCCTCTTGTTCATGCCTCTACCTCTCAGCAGAGTCTCCTGATATGCACAGAAGCTGCTCCTCGCCAGCACAGTCCCCTCCTCACCAGGACAAAACATTCCAAGGCCATCAGTCTGTTGCTGCCCTCACCACTGCCCACTCTGCCGGTTGCCCCAACAGCACCAGCAACAGCGCTGGTTGCTGCCGCTGCCGTTTTTCCGGAGCCTCTCTGACACACAGCCTTCACCACCTGGATGCTACTCAAGTAGCGGGTCTGTCAACACCATGTTTCTTCCTGTCCATCTCCTGCTTCTTTGAGCCCCCTCTCAGCCCTCCAAAGCCCTGCGTCCCACCAGGAGCTCATGTTCACCCATCACCTAGGAGGCCACCAAACCCCCTTGCGCAATCCCTGATCTCCTCCCCCGTTGGTCCCCATCTTAGGCAACCTATAGTTATTTGGATGTTTCTATTTTTATTTTTAGGTTTTGACACATGATTTGTCTTTTTTTCTCACATTAGTCCAAGGGTGTATAGCTCATTGGGAACTATTCCGAGAGCACTTCCATGCAATATGTGTAAGCTTATTTAGCATGTTTGCCCCTGCTCTGTCCCCTGGTGTCTGCTCTGTCCAAAAGGGCTTTAATATTGTTTTAAAAAGACTTTATATGTTACGTTATGTAATGTAATGTTTACATTCATTCTGATGTACTTCAGATTCACTCCCCCTCCTTCCCTGTATTTTCCTACCCATTTCTCTGCCTGCTGCCTACGCTTTCTGCCTGCCAGCTATAAAGAGATTTCAGAATTTTAAAAATAGCTATTTAAAAGCAACAAACCAAGGCTGAAACGAAATACAGCAGGGAAGGACTGCTCTAGGGAAACTCAGTGAGTTAGAATATGTCAGGGCTTTCCTGCGGGATTTTAATGGTGACTTTGCGTAGCTGCACAGTTCTAAATCTATATATTTCATTAGCTGAACTATCACTCTGAGACGTTTGTCCTTTATCTGGGTATAGCTAATTGCAGATTTACTTTGGGAAGAGGAATTCCAGATATAAATTAATTTAAACTAAGTTTTATTATATACTCTTCTGTTTCCGTGGAATCTTACTCTCCCATCCCGAGAGTTTACAGGCTAAATCTGGATTTAGATGCCTCTGTTCAAACAAACAAACTGAACAGATTTTGCCCCACGGTATTTAATCAAAAAGAAAATGTCATGAGGCCCTTCCCTTTGGAAATAATCAGTTGAGAAAAGATTAGTGAAGATACATTTATGTAGAGACTGTGCCCTGCAGTGAGGCTAGGGGGTATATTCATCATATATGTCAGGATTAACTCAGTTTCTGCTGCAGCGCTGCAGCTCTCTTCGAAATGTATAGCCACTGACCTACTTCTCAGGTGGCTTGGTGAAAGTCACTCCAAATCCTTCTGTTGTGTCAGCACCATAAAACTGTAATGTTTTACTGAGATACAGCATCTTCCTGAAACAGCAAGTTACGCAAAGGTGAGTCACAAAATGGAATTTGGAACCTTAATGTTGGGAAAACGACTGTAGTTTTCACAACAAGCACACCCAAGGAGCGAGCTGCTGTGGAAGGCCGCCCCCCGCTAAAATGCCCTGTGGGAATCTGTCTCAAAGGGCAGTCTCTCCATCCCGACATGTTAAAATCTTTGACCACCTTCTACTTCTGCTCTGCTCCTTTTGGTAAGAAAGTTACTGGAAGACTCTGGGTTTCTCCCCCCTCTTTTTTCTTTGCTTTCTTCATGCAAAATAGCAGCTTTACTAAAATCAGGCTTATGTGTATGTAGAATTATGCCAGCTACACCCTGCACCGCACAGTCTATCTCAGCTGAATTTACTAATTCTTGAAGTTAAAATAACACCAGCTTTCTCCGTAGCCCTTGCTCCCTGCTAAGGCAGTTTCTCGGGAAGGCAGTGTTGGAATATTTTCCAGCCCGAGGGGAGACGGTAAAAGCCCAAGACAGGCGTGTTCGGCACCTTCCTCCCACCACTGCTCGCATTTCGGCTCCTTGAGCCTGTGCACGCGGTAGATGAAAGCTGTCAAACAAGGTGGTACAGAGCACCAGGTCTGGAGCCATGGCACCAGGTCTATACCCGTGGGCTTTTCACCCTGAAACAAAGACAAAGGAATACCCGACTCCGATGCCAGCAGGCAGAGACGTGTGAGCTTATACGAAGCAAATCCTTAATCGCTCTTCTAAACACAAGAACGACTTCTCATGAATTAAGCCCAACCAAATTATTATCTTAAGCTCTTTAAGGATTTGATTCTGATTTTATAGTATCAGCCTCAATAAAAAGTGGAGTGTTTTCTGTAGCTGCATTAGGAACTCCTGAAGTACGTTATTTCATGGCAGAAGGCTGGACAGACATTGTAACTGCTGTATCACTATCACTATAATGGCAAAATGACCTCCTGCATCACTTCAGTCCTTCTGAGGATTTGGTGAGGTTATTAGAGAGCATGTTTCTGCTTCCCTGCGCCGGCTGTATGAGGGCTGCCCCAGAAAAGAGGGCATGAACATAACATCCAGGCAGTTCAAAACCCACATTGATTTGTCTTGCCCAGTAATTACATTAGTATCTCTGTGGTATGGTTACAGAGTATTGCCAGTGGGGAAGGGAAGAAAAAGGTTCTGGTGAAGGAAAACAGGACACAAGTCAGCAAAGTAGCTGCTACACTGTAGCTTGAAGGACATGTAGGGAATTGCATATTCTTCTTCATCAGCTCTTTCAGATCTGGTCACCAGTGCAAGGAATTGAGAACAATATTTAAAGTAATCTGCATTTTTATCAATAATGCTGGGTGATAATTGATATAAATGCTATGACAAGTCAAAAAGTGGTGGCACCAGCACGGCACTGAATGAGGGAGCTGAATGCTTCGGCACTGCTGTGCATTGCTGTGGCCAGGAGGAAAGCCTCTGTCTGTGTGTCCCTGTTGCTGTGGTTAGGACCACCAACTAGGTGAAGGAGGGAAGGATTTCTGTCCCTGGGCATCCCCCCCCCATCATTCCCAGGCTTTGTCTGGGCTAACACTGCACGGGAATCCATCTGCCAGCATAGGAGAGGTGACGGGCAGATGAGATGGAGGGGAACAACCATGGCAGATGCCAACCAGATCACCTGGTTTTGTGAGCAGGAAGAATTTTTCCTCTGCTGCCCTACCACATAAGTTAGAGATGGGGAGATAAGCTTTTACGGGAGGTGGAACACTCGCCTGACACCCCACAGAAGTACCCCAGAGGGTAACTCACTGTGGAGCGCTGCAACGTCAGGAGTGGGCTATGCAGCCTACAGGTTGCAAGACCTGGAGGAAAACAGTGGCTGAAGATGTCAAAAAAGGGTTTACACCCCACTATTGCGCCAGTCAACATGGGACAAATGACTCCCCTGTAATAGGTCCCTTCGAAGTGAGCTAATGCTTCCAACCAAGGTATTAATTCGGCTTATTTTCTTTTATAATTGCCTTGTTACAAAAAAAAAGGAAAAAGAAGAAGAAGAAAGAAAGTAGCAGACATTTTGGAGAGTGAATGTTGCATAGTGATATAGGGTACTATCTGCCAGTAGTTTAAAGAGGCTTCAGAATATTGAGGATTAAATGTCTTTCCTAACATTAACACTGTACTAAATCAAAAGCTTTTCTCTCCCTGAATTTGAAATAGATTTAGCTATATAACTGAGCGGATAGATAGCCTTTGAAACAGAAAGGCCTTTTTATCAAAAAGGAAATAGTTCCTGAGTTTGCCTGGGGCATGTTTCCTTCCACAAGATTTGAAAAGGTGGGAAAAGAGAGTGGAAAAATCTTTCATCTAACTTACTTGAAAATACATATATTACATTTTTGCACTTCAAATAATGACTTGTTTAAATTTTATTCTGTCTGTAATTTTCCTCTATGTAATGGATTTTGTTTGCTTCTCATTTTAAATACATCCCTGTCTTGGGGGGCACCTGAAGTATACATTTAGCTCAAGATTAATTTCTGCAGTTTTAATTAATTATGATGCCTGTGCTAGAACTGAACTTCAAGGTTATTTTTAAAATCTTTTTGTCTCATTATTTGTAAGATACCAACAGAGAGGGGAAATATCGATAGCCATAAAAAATCATTCTTGAGGTTCAAAATATTCATTTTTTTCAGGTCTTCCAGGCTTCTCTTCTGGTTGCCTGACAGCTCAAAGCCACCCAGAGAAGCCTGAAAGAAACACTATTACAGAAGTAAAAGGTAAAAGACTGTGTGGGAGCTGGACTCCTTGGTGTGAGAGCTGTGCAGGAGGACTGGCTCAGCTCCCTCCCTTGGGCTGCTGCTGCCTTTGGAGAAGCTGATGCCCCTGTGGTCGTTCCCCCACCTGTAGCCCTTGTGATGGTGCTTCTCGGGAGGCTGACAGCCACCAGCCTGACCCCACACATGGCATTTAGCATGCCATGTAACCCTGAACCCTTAATTTGACCTCCAGCTTCCTAGCAGGAGAGGTGGGAAAGGTCAGCTGCTTCAGGCTCTAATCCTTCAAACCTCTTCCTAAATGCAGTCAGCTGTGAAAAGAAGTCATCCCTTGGTGAAGCATCTGTCATTCAAATCGAGCATTCCCCTGGACTCCTTCCACCCCCCAAGACCTGAGCCCTCCCTCACCCAGGCTGCGAAGCAGGGAGACAGACCCTGTGTTTTCCCATCTGGGGTGCAAATGGGCTGCAGTGCCTCATCCGCTGATTTCTGATCTCAGAGCAGGATAATTTTCACCTTGAGAAATGTAATTCACCTCCTGCACCACCACAGCTGTCGCTCTGGACTATGACTTCAGCCCTTCTCCTTCCCGCTCTCCATATTTTTCTGGTGTCTTTGTGAGTAATAATTAATCATTCTTAGCCTAAAGGCATGAAATTTTTCTAGCCTTCACAAGAATCAACCTTTTACCTCAGCATGTGACAAAGTGGCAGTGGTACTGATTTTCCTTTCAATAATTTATTTTTCTTTCTTTCTTTTTTTGTGAAAAGGTACTTTTGAGCATTAATGGCCACAATATGTTCAGGTTTGTTACACTTGGCAGGTGGGCTATTAATTGTAATGAGCATTAGTGCATTTGGAAAATCTTTTTTACTCAGTTCCTTAGGCAGGTTTTGATTTGCTTCCAAACGCTTGCTCTGTGGTTGGGCTAGACGTTCATAATAGGCCCATCATGGCTCGGATTTCTTGACGAGGTTTTTGTGGTGTGTTTTCAAGAATCACTTCAGCTTCTCTAGACATGATGCAGCAGCATCTCTGTTCACATTTAGCAATGGGAAATTGGTCCTTTATTTGCCAAATCCAGTAATATGTCCTGAACTTTGCTGCAGCAAAATGAAATTGCGTAGTTAACATATTTTTAATACAAAGAGTGGGAGCTCAGATAGATTAAGTAATTTGCATGATGCTTGTGACTGTCATTAGAAGCCAGTCTGCCATCCCAGTAATTACCTTCAGATGGGTTTTGGTTAAACTCTCTTACTATATTGTTTCTCCTAGAAAATGAACACCACGATCCTACACGTTCTTGAAAGGTAATTTAAAAAATATTGACAGAGGATTATATCACAGCAGTCTTAAAGATTTTATTTAAGGTAGTTATGTGAAAAAAAATAATTAATGAAAATATTTTGTAACTGTGAATGTAGACAGTCGTTATTTTTAATACTAGCAACCAATTTTCTGACTGAATAATTCATACGCAGATTTCTAATATTTGTGAAAAAAACCTGATTTTGATGTGATCTCCTGAAGCAAAATATTTTCTCGATCAGTTACGGTCATTAGTTTTAATTTATTATTTTCATTCTCTTTCCCAACCATTATCTACAATCAATGCTGCAGATGAATCATTAGTATCACTTCTCCAATTTCCTACCAGTACGCTGAAAGTCTGAGGGGTGAAAATCAGTTTAAGGGTGCAAATGTTTCCCTTTGTCTCATTCAGGCCATTCCTAAAGCTAAAAACAAGTAAAGCGGTAAAAATAAGCATCTTTTCCAGTAACAAGTCAGGACAGAACGATCAGCCGAGTGCTCCTGGAGAGCGATACTGAAGCACTGTCAGTTAAAGTGCTTCCATGGACACCTGCTCACTCCCTCTGAAAATAAAATGCTGGATCGTGTCACCAGAATTGATGAGCCTAAAAAATCTAATGTCCCATGACAGTAGGATTCCTGGGTGGAAAGCTGTGTGTGGAAAAGATGCACTGCAGCCCTCGCTCTGCTCCCCTGTCGCGGTGCTGCTGGGGAGTAATCACAGCCCAGCCAAGGCGCTCTGAGGCTGCAAGTGGAGTTGGAAGCCACCGCTGGGCTCCCGGAGCCCACCCAGTGGTGGGGAGGACCGGCTATTTGCTAAGGCTGATGGTGGGTCCAGGTGCTGCTCGGCAGGCACAGCAGCTCTGTTAGTCCTTGCTCCTTCCTCCTCGACAAGAAGCACGGAAGGGGGCTTCCCCGAGGGTGGTGTTACGAGGAACAACTTTGCCCATTTAATAAATGTCTCTCCTTTGGAGAAAACCTAGGCCCAATGCTTCCCTCAGAATATAGCGTACTTGCCCTCAAGGCCTCAGCACTAACCAGCAGGCAGAACTAGCAATGACCGTCTCATAAATTGGCCACGCTAGGAGCCATTTATTTGACAGAACTATTTTATGCGCCTCAACCATAATGCGATTTGTCATTGATTTCAGAGATGCGGCATGTAGCCATCCAGGCTTTCACAGGATTTTTTTGGCCTGTAAGAAAGTTTTATGTGATTATTTAATCTGTCCCCTTGCCGGTGGCAGCTTCTTACTGATGCGCTCCTTGAATGGAAGCAATACTTTCCTTCCAGCTCCCACGCCTCCTTTAAAGTCCCCTTCCTGTCCCTAATGGCTTCTTTTCCAGAGATGATGGTACCCTCAGGTCCTTTTGCTCCTTAAAGAAGTAGGACTGCTCAGACCTTTTGAAAACTGGGCCAACAATGTACCTATAGACTGGTAATTGTAGTCTTTGTGGGCAGCTCCAGTCAACTCCACACTACGCTCTGGTGAGAACAAAGTCGACAGTAGATGGATGAAAGGCTAGGAGTGATGCAGGGCTGGTGTGAAGGAAGAAACACACGTCAGTCTATTCAACTTTTTTTTTCCCAGTATGCAGGGAGGGGGAGCTGAGCAAGAATGAGCCTCTGCCCTGTCTTAAGGCAGGTAGAGGACATTAAATCACACCAGGTGTCATGGGTGAGGGACACTGGAAGGGCTCCTTTAAACCCTCGGCACTTCTCTGCGTTATTCACCCAGGGGAAATTTACACCTGTGTAGTTTAAAGTTTCATTCTCTTTATAATGGGTTTGCTTACACTGTACACAAATGATAATTAGGGGATATACCTCAACATATCTTCAAAAAATACTTTAGTTTCTCCAAACTGCAGAACCCTGCAGGCTGAGAACTCATATTTTTCCCCAGTTACTTACTAAAACTTCTGTAATGAGTATTTCTACATGAATAAGAGATGTGGAACTAGGACCATGCTATTATTAGATAAAATAGGAATGAATTTAGGGATGGTACCAAACTGCAGAGCTGCCTGCTCCCACAGAGTTTGCGCATTCCTGGGCTAACACGCGTAGATCTAAAGCTGCAGCTGTGAGCACCTAAGCATTTCCAATGGCTTGCTCCTGCCATAAGGGGGAAGTCTTGTTCCTTCTCCGCCTTTTCTTTCTTTAACCCAGAGCTCTTCCCAGCCAAAGACCCTGTCTGCTCACTGATGGTGGCTCTGGAGCTCATTTGACCTGCCTGTGAGCTGATTCAGCCCACTGACCCAGCAGAAAACTAGGCAGCTGTTGATTTCTGGGTCACGTTTCTGCTTGGTTAGCGAACAGCACTGGGGAGTGAAGGGCTTCATTCATTCACAGGTAGCAGAGCTGATAGAAGAGAGACGATGGGATCGCGCGGCTGGGAACGGGGCCTCCTCATTGTGGTGGAGGTGAGCTGCTGGCTTAGTGCATGCCGTCCTACGAAACTGAAACCTCAGCTGTCCCAATTTGAGCACCTAAACCCACTTTAGATGTCTGAAAGTTCAGTTTAGTCAAACCACCCTCTTTGCACAAGCGCAGCTGAGGCCCACTCTGTGCCTCGGGAGTGGAATGCCTCCAGCAGCTCCTAAAAACCCCGCTGCCCCTCTGCCTGCCCCCTGCCGCTCCTTCCATGCCGGCCGGCCAGAGTATCCGCGTGCCTTCACCGGGAGCTGGGCCGGGAACGGATCCGGCTGGAAAACATCTTCTTTACCCGGGTCACTTACAAATTGTTGCGCGGGTGTGGTGCTGAAGCAGGGGCAGAGATGGGGCCATTCCAGCCAAGGGGCAGAGCGGAGGCTGTACGTGTCCAGCTGCTCCACGCTGCTGCTCTCCCAAAACGTTACGAGCCAAGGGCTGTGACCCCCGGCAGCTCACACGCCTTTCGCTTCAGCTATCTCTGTGTTCGCTGCTGCCCAACAACAGCCGGCTGGGCAAAAGGTTAAATCCGGTGCTTGGTTTTTCCCAGTTCTTGAATGGGAAGAAAAAGCAATGGAAGTGCCTGAGATGGAGGGTGGGTCTCTGTTAAGTACATACTTTATTCTCACATTATTTGCATGTGATTATAACCACAAAGTTGCATAACACAGGCTTGCAAGGTTTCAGTTGTCCTTCCTCTCCTGGTCCCTTAAGCTATTTTGCACGTTCCTTTGCTGGATGGTGGCTCATGCTGAACTGTAAGGCCCTCGCAGCGCGGTTGTTTCCATACCGGTGCAGTGCCTCGGGTAATGGAGCTCCAGCAGCGCCGGGGCCGGGGCCGTTGGCAGCGCCTGTCACAGAAATGACGGGAGGGAATAGCTTCACTCTCGCGGAGTGCAGAATTAATCATGTCTAAGAGTGCCTGGTTTTTGCTAGCCTTTTTGAAGGACTTCATCTTTGCCTCTTGCCTACCCTGTTCCTTTCCCTCCCTCTCTGCCAGCGATCCATTGCCCTTATGCCCCCCACTCACCCCTCCATTTTGACTCCACGGCTGATCTTTCCCTTTTGTCGAGGGACCGCAGGCTGCCTCCATCCCTTCGCTCTCTGCGTCTCGCCTTTCCTTCCTCATCCCTGCCCGTGTGTTGAAGAGGGCTGCAAATAAAGGTTAGTTAATGGGCAAACCCCACTTCCCTAGATTTGAAAGAGAAACATACAATGATTGTTTTCTTCCAACATACAGAGGGAGATAAATTAAACCAAATGGTATTTGGAGCTGGAGGGCAAAGGGGAGAGGGGAGGTGGGGGAGAAGAAAGGGAGAGGCAAAGGAGAGCCGCCCCTCTTCTTTGGAGCTGCCTTCAGCTTTGTTTACATTTGAACAGGAGTATAGGTTAAGCTCAGAATATAAATTGTTGTGGTAATACCTTTTCGTACTACATGTAGCGACTCTTATTCAAACGCAGGTATACGGCTTTGATTTAGCTTATGGTTTTTGGAAGATTTCTCAATTAAATCCAAGTAAACTAAATATCTGGAGGACCGGGAATGTCTACAGTAGGTTTAAAGAGATGGAAAGTTCCTACGGGTTTCAGTGTGCTGGCATGCTTTGCGCATCCCTTGTGAAGACTCAAGGAAAATTGCATTCTGCTGATGACATCAAACCGTGCCAAAAGATACAGCTGAAGGGGAGTAGCTGCTGGAACACTGGTTCCCAGTCTTTCTGGACCTACACACCACTGTTACTCTCCAAAATTCCCTACAAATCAGAATGTGATTTCATACTTTAACTGAAAACATTATGAAGGCACTGAATGGCTACGATGACCTACCAGGGCTTGACAGGACATCTCTGATCCTGGAGCAGAGCTGGGGAGCCAATGGTCCAGAGTGAGGGAGGAGAGAGGTAGAACAAAAGTGCTTCACATGTGCAAATCTTCATTGACTACAATGAGAAGAAATCAACACAACTGGAGGGGAAAGAGTTAAAGTCCTTCAGATAGTTGGGTTCATTGCAGAGTCACCATGTGGGATGTGGATGCAGATGTCAGGGGTTTCACAAAGCCTGCTTGTTACTAGGGGAAGGATTTGATGCAAACTCCCTGCAAGAAGGACAGGCAAAGGAAACCGGAGAACAAAGTCTGAGACAAACATCATTAGGTCAGCTACAACGTGCCAGTATCGAGGCGTGTTAGGGACAGAGAAGAAAAGCAACACCAGACTGGTAAAATGACAATAATCAGCTGGACGTCACAAGAGCTGGCAGCCTACATGGCAGAATAACACTCATTTTGTCGCAGGGGCTGTGTGGACAAACCGAGATGGGCTGGCCTCTGCTAGACATGGACGGTGTCGTCCAGGGAGGACAGAAGTTGTTGGACAAAGAGCTTAAAGAAGGCTCAGAATGGGGAGAGAAATAAAGCAAACAAATCACCAGAGGAACCCAACAGCTGGCAATACTGAAAGGCAATGGGAAGGAAGGATCAGCACTGAGGATGCATCGGATGGGTGCGCATGAAGATAATAAACCGGGCTATGATCTTGCCATAGGTTAGGTGGAGATGAAAATGCTGAAGGTACTGCTGCATGTGGAATATTAAAAAACAAGCAAACAAACCAAGAACCTCAGCACTTTCCCTGCACAGGTAAATCCTTTCTTGGAAAGCATCGGATGCGGATTCAGGCTCGGCCCCTGAGCCAGCCACGCGTGCGACATCTGTGTTGCTGCAGAGTGGAACACGGGGCTTGAACTTGTTCTCGGGAAGTATGAAACTCACTGGGTGTTAGGTCAGTCCCTACATCTGGGTGCAAACTTATTGTGCAATTTCCCTAGAACATCCGCAGAGGTCTAAGGCGGGCGTTTTGCCCCTGCAGCCTTTCCTGCCTTTGCCCTGACAGCGCTTTTCACTCCTAACTCCTCGCACTTCCCCGCGTCACGCAAAACACGGCTCTTTCTCGCTTCAAGGCCTTGGCGCAACGTTAAAAAGCCACCAGTAACTGCGCGGGCGTCCCTTTGGCCGCAACACCTGCCTCCATTCGCCATGCTCACTTCGCGGGGGGGGGATAACAGGACGCCTGGATTCATCCTCTTTTTTTTCCTCCTTTTCCAGGCTGGCCACCGGAGCCGGCGGCGCTCAGGGGCGGCCGAGACCCCCCCTCCCCGCCCCCCGGGGCCGCGGGCAGCCGCAGCCCCTCCGCGGAGCCGGG
>Ga0065711_1049344_pt1 | contig 11353 bp, 3 predicted proteins | sample Hoacrofraction12_FD_59098 | JGI IMG/M metagenome (GOLD analysis project Ga0065711, IMG submission 59098) | Hoatzin crop microbial communities from Cojedes, Venezuela - Epithelial fraction 12 v2 (version 2) | ecosystem: Host-associated > Birds > Digestive system > Esophagus > Crop | place... | reverse complement strand
GTTGCCCAGAGAGGTAGTGGAGGCCCCATCCCTGGAAACATTCAAGGCCAGGTTGGACAGGGCTCTGAGCAACCTGATCTAGTTAGCGGTGTCCCTGCTCGCTGCGGGGGGGTTGGACTTGATGACCTCTAGGGGTCCCTTCCGACCCAAAACTTTCTATGATTCTATGATTCTATGATTCTATAATCTTGACCTTGTGAGATGTGTTTATCCATGTTCTATCCATATCTTAGTTACAAGGACCAAAAAGACCTAGTGAAAGGAAGCGGAATCCGTGTTTTATCTGTAGCATGGGATGCTTAATCCATCTTTTCTCCACCTTTACAGGCTACTCACCTCTTTTTAAAATATCAAAATACTTTCTGACTCTTTACATTTTTTACTCATCCTTCTAAAGCAGATATTTCACTTAAAACGCAATTCTCTAACTTAACTTATGTTTGTGTTTCGAGGGGCTCATGGGAAATACTTGAGTTTGAAGTGTGTGTGGAGGAGTGAAGGCCAGGATTTCTAAATAACTTCTTTATATCGTAGTCTTCAAAATGAGATTTTCCATGTCTAATGAGTCTCTTCTTCACCTTTCATGACTCCCTACAGATGACAACCCTGTTAATGTAATAGTTCTTTAAACTATGTCATGTAGTCTCTCTGTATTTAATCTTTCATTAAACCTACTTCTTTGCATGTTTGCTGCTGAAATACCCTTTTCACCTTTCTCTTAGGCTTTTTTAGTACAGTTCCTCATGATTGTTTCCCTAGATCCTTTTTTATCTAGAAGCTAAAAGAAGCAATTTAATTCAAACAACAGCGCTGCTCGATGCTACTCTTAGCTTTGCAGAGAGACTCACACATGGTGTATTGCCTCTTTCCAAATCAATTTCAAACCCATTTCTGGGTACTTCTCTTTGAGAGAATCGACAGATCCGCCTCTTTTAGCTCTGTCACCATCTGAAGGAAAATCCTGTCTCTGCTAGTACTGTGAAGCAGTATGTTGTAACACATTGTGATTACTGAGTGCCAGGAAGAGCTCGAGACAGAGCAGAAGACAGGAAAGACTAACCTCACCCTCTGGAGAGGAAGACTGTGATATTCTTCGCAGGGCCAGCCGGACACCATCTGACAGGAGATGCACCCCTGTAGCTGCATAGCGGGGCCCTCTGAGACTCAGGCAATAGCTGGAGGTTTTGGAGGGTGTTGGCAGTGGGCTCAGTCTCACTGAATCTTGATTGTTTTGAGCAGGCATCATGGGCTTTGCTACCATCCCATATTGCACTCCAAACATGCTGCTGATTACCAGTCTTACCACTCAGTGGCACAGTAGTTCAGTATTGACAAGTCCATCTTGATGACCGTCTCTCCTACACTCCATTTCATGCTTATCCTCATCTGTTATTTTACAGAACCAGTTGAAAATACTTTGACTAGAAGATGTTTCATCATGAACACTAAGTAGTTCTGATTAAAACTTTTTGCCAGAATGGATCAGTTCTGACCCTTATTTTGACTAAAAAGAATTGAATCAAAGCCAGACAAAAATACCTTGCAGCCGAATAACCGACTTACTGGGGACAGTAGTGACTTGCCATGTGGCAAGATAGCCAATAGCAAATGGTCTGTCTCCTCTGAGATTCTATCATCTGAAATCAAATGTTTGTATTTATTAAAATATTTCATTGGTTTTGCTAGAATGCACACTGCAGCAGTATTTTATACCTTGGCTAGCATCCATACGCGTGAAGGGTGTTCTGCCATGAAACTGCAATTTTATTCAGCTGTGGTGAGAAGTCCATCCCTACTTTGCTGAAAGATTTGTGAAAAATGTCAGCAAATTTTCACTCTCTTTATAGCTAGATATATGTCTTCACATGTATAACAGTTGCTCACCTGCTTGCACATCTCAGTCACAATTTTGGGGCAGTTTATTACGTCTTTATATTCTGGCTACAGGCTTCTACTTCGAAGATAATTTTGTTCTCATTGCTCTGGGTCTTGAGTCTTTTTGCTTCTGGCACTGCATATGCTTATCTCATCTTCATAATTCCAGCATTTGTTGTGAGGCCTGTGCGACATCTCAAGTATTTTCTGACCATCTCAACAGAGGCTATATAGCTATTCAGTTCTCTCAGTATATAATTGCTTTTGGATTCTTCCCAGGTCTACTGTTAAAATGAGCTTGTAACTAGCTTTGCTGATGCCTCCAGATGAGTTGAGGATCATGTTAATTTGTCATATTTTCGTGCTTAAAGACTACTTTAGCTTAAAATTCAGCTGTGACTTGTCTAAAGTGCATCTGTGTACTTTTGGTAATAAGATCAGAGTGCCCCAGAGTTTTGGTGTGTGGCTCTCAGTAATCCTAGTGATCGTGAATCGCTGATGATCTGTTTTTGTCTGAGCATAATGCTTAAGCATTTAACATATGTAAACAGCATTGCACGTTATTTTTTACCTGAAAAGCCTAGGGAGTTTACAGATTCTGATAGGCTCTTCATTAATTCGTCCCTGTAGGTCTGTACCTATGCTGGGTTGGCTTTGCCTTTTGTTTGCTGCCTTCTGTGAGGGGACTGCAAGGACCGTACCACAGTTTCCCCTTATTTTACTGAGATTCACTTCCTTACCTTTTAATGGCAGAGATGAGACCTTTGTTTTCCTAGACCAGAAAGTGAAAGCTATCTCTGAAAATCCTATGGAGATGTGTCTTACTGTCAGAAACAAGTAGCCACACTACTAATGACTAATGTCATTACATTCATAAATACCAGCAAATTCACAAATAACAGCAACAATAGTGTTATTATTGCAATGTAGATATCTAGAATCTTTATGGGTCTACTGAAATTAGATGAAGAGGGATTTCCTCATCCACTAGTATTTGACAGTACTTGTCTATGACATTGGAAAATATTGTTTTTACCATATCTGTAATATTCTTCAGTTGTGGGCATGTGATAGTCGTATCTCTTTAGTGCTTTTGTTTACAACTGTTTGGCTTTGCCTTGCTTCACTGGATGATGAGCCATTTTGGAGGTTTGTTACTCCAGAAAGGAAGCCTTTTTTCACGTGCTTGACTACTCCTATTATATTCATTAACTCCTATTATATTCATTAGCTACTCCTATTATATGCATATTCTGTAAGTCCATTTACTTAATACATAGTACATATACATAGTACAGAGGGCAGATGATGTTGTGAGCCAGTCAGTTTTTTCCGTTTGAGATACACGTTACTTGGGGATTGAGTCCTTGAAAACCATCTTGGCAATTTTTAGCTGTTTTGTTGCAGCTGTGTGAGACCGTATTGTTCTCATGGATAGTTTTTTGTTTTTCTGGCATATCTGTTACACTAATAATGTCTCAACTTGTTGGATTCCTATATTTCCTTTCTTTTTTCTGGAAACAGTGACTGTTGTAGCTTTTGCACAATTTCCATGTTCTTCCGTGTTCTTCTGCTTGTGATTAATGTTGGCACTGTGGTCTTCTTAAATTTGGTTTGCCATTAACTATACATAGGTACGTCGTCATGCTAGAATGCCCTCTCTTGGGAAGACCTCTGCCACAGTACTGTGAATGGAGTACAGGTCCTGTGAGGTCCTGATACGGCTTCAGGAAATGGAAGGGAAATTACTTTTTAGAGCTTTACCCAGGATGATTTTGAACCATGTTTGTGTTTAAATTTTGGCTATGAAATCAGCGTAAATACATTCATGTTTAAACAGAAAATACTTTTATGTAAAATTGGTAATCGTCTGACTTTCTACCTCCCCTCCCACCACACTAATTCCAAAACATTGCTTTCCAGTTTTTAGATTAAATTGCTAGAGGTAAACTGCTGTTCCTTATCAAAATATAGATAGGTGCTACCGGGGTATTCCAAACATGTAGCTGCTGGATGAACAGAAAATGACTGCAACTTCTGACTGTAACTAACCTTTAAGTTATTAGCTCTAAACTTGGACTTTTGGAGTATATACTGGTAGACAGTGAATTAAGCATGTTTCAAGTGGTTTAAATAGAATAACCAAGGGAAAATGTTAAGGGACATTTTGGTATCTAAATTAATAAAACACCTATTAAGTAGTAAATTTAATATTTCATTATTGGCCATAGTGTATTGAAAGAGAAAAAATGCTATTGTGAACACAAAGAAACTCCTTTGAATGCTGACAATTTCTGCAGAGCACCTTTAAAGTAATGCCAGATATAAGGATTTTATCTGTCTGGAATCTCAGTGGAGTACATGTACATATACAGACTTCATGTAGGAACCAATGGTACTTATTTTGGGCTTCAGTTTAGTAAACCTTTCTCTGGATAACACTTAAGCATATGCTGTTGTGAAGAGGAAAACTCTGTAACAGGTTTTGCAGTGGTTTATTGATTCAAGGGTACTTTCTGGGAGAATCCAGAAGACTTGCATGTTCTCACAGACAAGGAGTGGTTAAACTGGTTATCAAAAACAAAGAAAGAACCACAAAATTCCTCCCCAGGCTCAAAAGCTTTTCATCTTTTGCAACGATAGTAAGGAGAGTATTTTAACCTCTATTTCCAGTGAAAGAATGGAAGGTTTTACATCTATGTAGCTTGGCAGCTCTGTTAAGAGCCTTGCTATGCAAAAGGTGTTTATTTTGTTGATGTTGAATTCCATTCTTTTATATTTGTTTTCTTTTTCTTTCCTAGGGTGATAGGGTTGAGCAACAGGATGAGAGATCTCAAGCATGCTGCTAAATGTTGAGGTCTGACAAAACTACATGGCTTCCTTTATCAAGACAGCTGTGTTTTTACATAAATAATCTTAGTTTGGCCCGCAAGAAGGATCCTGAAATGTAGTACCTTGAAAGGTCACCTTGACTTCCCCAAGGAGTTTACTTCAAGGCATTCAGGATGCCAGACCAGAAAGCCTCACAGTCAGAGGTATGTTTATTGTTTACTACTTAAGAAAATAATACAGGAATGAAAAGGGCACCTTGAAAAATAACAAATAAAGTTATTGCTACTCACAAAATCACTCTGAAATAAAGACTGCTGAATGGGCTGCTTCATTTTGACAGTCATACCTAGTATGGATCGCAGGGAATAGTTAATCTGTGTTAAATTAGGCTCCTGTTAAATAGATTTTTATGTCTCTTAACAGGCCTCCCATAGATGTCATTGGGATTGTTCATAGAAGCAAGACAACGCTGGGATGATGAGTAATTCATAGCAGTTATATATGCAACACTGCAATTTGCAGCAATTAAAGAAATTGGTCTTTTATTTTAATAACCACTGATGACAGATAATTTGGCCAATGCTCAGAAAAAGTCATTACAAAGAATGTCAAAGCTGAGCTCAAAGATGCTGCCCTGTTTATTAAAAATCAGTTACGTGAAAATCATTATTTCATGCTTTCATATCAAGCTGTACATTCATCACATAAAGTAAAAAAGGGAAGGTTTGAGCGACAAATGGACCTATTGCTATCTATGGAAACATGATGTGATATTCTTTGTACTTCTGTGCTGATCAATGTGTATAAATGACCTTTTATATAATGAAAAAGAAGATGTTTTCATAGATCTAAACCCTGAATAGGTAGTTAAATATTTTCTTGTCTCGTGTAACTACAGACTTCCATATGCTATCAATTGCCTAGGTAAGATGTGCATAAAGCATTTTTAATGAATTCTTAGCTGATCATGAGATCAGTAATATGGAGACTTGGCTTTTATCTGATTTGAAATCTGTCTGAGGCTGAGGTTTTAACTTCAGAGCGAAGAGTGCCAAAACATAAAGTCAGACATGATTCTAATTTAATGACCTTATGCAAAATGGAGAGTCTCAGAGTAAACCGTCCAAGCTTTTGCATTTTCGAGTTCAGACTGGATATGAGTGCAGTGAATTAAACAAATGGCAGTCATGACCCACTTCTGTTATTTCCAGTTGTTTTGCTTGGTTTTTTTGTACTGCCCAAATGTTAACACACAAGAAAACAGCAAGATCTATAAATAGTAATTGGACACTAAAGCAGTAGTTCTGAAACTTTCTAGCCTGTTTTTTCTTTTCCACGTATGCACCATCTGTGAGAAATAACGCATGTTTTTACATTGAGATGCATACTTCCTATTTGGACAAAATTGGTAATTCACTTGATGAAAGAGTCTCTTTTTTTCACCCTTATTGTTTCACATTTCCTTAAATATTGTGTTCGTTTGGCAAGAAGCAGAAAGGAAGCTGTTTTGTGATGTAGCTTTTTAACTTTTCAGTATCTTATCCTTCTTTTTTATGCGCAGCTAAACATATTAAAAATGGCCTGAAAGAAATTTATGAAGTCATGGTTAATATCCCAGGCACAGAATGCTGAAATTAAGATGTCCACAGCAATTATTATCATGTAGTACTTCCAAAATTTTAAGCAAAGTCAGATATACCAGGGTAGACATAGAGGTTTGTAGAAAGCTCTTTAGCACTGGTTTGTTTTGTGCACCATTGCTGATGTCACCTGATGTACCTCTGCAGCCCTCCTACCTGGGTGAGGTTTTGTTTGCCCATATCCTTACACACGTACAGGGTTTAGTCTGTGTCTCTGTTGTGCAGAGTTTTACAGTCTCAGTCAGGAGCCCCTGAAAGGAAGTCTTGCTGATCTTGGCTGTGTATCACCCTAGACTGACGAGCATTGTGCAGAATCAGATACGTGATCAGACAACTGAAGATTATGTAGTATTAATTTGTAAGATACCTTACTGCAGAAGTCAGGTAGCATATCCAGTACTATATGTTTTCTTATTGTTTCTTATCAGTAAATATTCAACAACACAAAGCAGGGGTCTCTTTCAGTTGCACCCAAAGACTGACTGAAATGAAATCTAAAATATTTGCAGAGACTCAGAGAAGGGCTTTCCAATGAGATTATAACTTATTGTAATTTATGCTGATTTCTGAAAAACAGGGAGTAATTTGTGTCTGAACTGAAGCTTGTGATGAAACCTACATCATGTAGTAGGAATTGTTGATACACTTTTGACCATATGGCTAATTTATTCTTCATGTGAATATACATACTGGAGAGTGCACAATGAACAATCTGTCTTTCTTCTTCTTCAAAACAGTGTCCCAAATTTGTTAGGACTATGATTATTTTTGTAATATTTGTCATGAAGTCTCACATCAATTTTCAAAAACTCGCAGCAAGGTGAAATGGAAGAAGTGTTCTCTTGAATATTCAAAGGTACAATTGTATGTGAACCTTAATTTTTCAGTCTTTAGGGAAACAGGGCTTTTAGTCTTAAAATCAAAAAAAATACTTTATGTATAACTAGCTGCTTGTCTATGAGAAGAGAAAAAGATGAAACATTTGTTCTCAAACTTTCAAGTATTTCTATTTGTCCTACAAGGAGAAATCATGTATGGATAATCCCAGCTCAAGAACTGAAATTTTCAGAGTTATAAATGTTTGACAGAATGAATTTCAAATTGAAATACTTAATCTGTCTTGGTTACATCTGTCAGTAGTACTTCAGCTAGAGCTACACCCCATAGTTCAGCTCAATGTTTTTCTGTAACACTCTTTACCACACGATCTAAATATTGTATAATACCTACATTATGCACTAAGTATTGTGTAATTTCTAGATTATGTTGAATGGTCGCTTTTAAAATTAGCATGAAATTCATCAATGTAGAATAATAACATAACATTTTGTTTCAAAAATATTGACTGTATTATTCCTTCTTCAGGATGCCTGCTTCCTGATTAATATTTTAAACAATCAGGGGAGACAATAACTACATCAGAGAAACAGGTAGATAGAGGCCGAGGAAGAGAACGGTGAAGAAAAGATAAGTTTTATACACATGTACAAACTAAATTGATTTTAAAATATAATCTATGTGTTTGTTTATAGCTAATTTAAAAATGGTTTTACCAGGAAACATACTGAACTGCGAATGAGGAGACAGTAGCTAATTAAACCACTCAAGAGGCTTTGGCTTTTTATTGGTATATATTTTTGATTGCATGTTGTTTCTATAACAGACAAACAAGATGCAATTCCAGAATGCTTCATTTTGCTGTGAGTTGTTGGTAACATAGAATAATTAATTCAATTGGAAACATTTTAGACAGTGTCACTTAAAGCACAAAATTATCATATAAAATGTCTTCACCAAAGAGACAGAAATAGACATCCATGATAACTGTTCAGCATTCTGGACTAACTCATGTAAAATTAAATCTTCATTACAGTAAATACAAAAAGACAGTTAAGTGACCTGAAGACTATTTTTCAATCTCGTAATGTTACATGTAGTTCCATTAGAATATAATGGAATACATATTGTTCATAATCAACCATCAGAGATTCTTGTCAATGGAAACAGAAGTGATTCTCATCTAAACAAGAAAATTTTAAGTAATGATGATGACTATTCTTTCATTAAATTTGTAATTTTCTTAACCTTACACCATACAGCATAAACAGCACCAACTCCCATCATAGTGAGCAGAAAATATAACCATACCCCAACAATTTCCTCTATACTTTGAATTCTTCCTTAGGAAGTCTGGGCTATGAAACCATAGGCCATTTCAATTCTTGTGTAACCCTCCTTTCCTAGAATTAGCCCCTGCAAGATTTAACATTGGTCTTCCTCAGCTCAGCGACGACCAAATGATCTGTAAACTAAACCTTTCACCTCATGTTAAGTATGATGATATCAACTCACCTGATTCGGCTGTAAATTTGGGCACTTTCCTTCTTATTCATATTTGAGCTAGAACTAACACGAAAGAGTTTTCTGAAGCATTTTCACCGAAAAGCAGAAGACTTCTTAATGTTCTGTTTCTTTAAAACACATCTATCATGCATACGTTAAAATGTTGGCAGCAAATGACTGGTGAAGTTTCAGTTTATGTTTCGTGGGAAAACGTCTGGTTCTTCAGATGTGTCTGAATCTTACAATACTAGAAATTAAGAACTCAGCTCAATGCGGAGCTTCTAAAAGAGGTGGCTGCTGTACCTTTTAATTTAGGTACTTGCAGCAGTTTGAAGTGCTCCTAATATTCCACTATCATATTGGATTTAGATAAAAATATCTGAGATGTAACACTTATTATTGTCATTTGCTGGAATGTCTTTGAAATAATTGCTTTTCTCCTATGACTGCATTGAGAAAATTTTTTCATCTTGACTTGCCAGAATCTGATCCAGTCAATATCACAATTTTTACATACATAGGCTGATAACCCTGCCTGCTGCTTTCCATCATCAGCTCTCTTAAATTTCTTCTAAATAGTAATTGAAGGGAGCTAGTAATGGTATGCAACCAGATATAACACTTTCTTCAAGATAGTTATTACTAGGTGTGAGTCTACATTACAAAAATGGCATCATAGTTAATGCAAGTTAAACATGGCAAAACCAAAATCACATGAACTCTGAATTGCTATACTGCTGGACAGGGTTAAAAGCTTTTACCTGTTCTTTGCAAATAATCACAGAGATGGTTCCACACACTGTTTAGACATTTCTTTGGCAAATATCTGTGTTTAAGTAACAGCAAAGGAAATTGGAATATGAATAGGTGAATTCATTTCTCGTTATTTACCTCTGTAGTACTGGACAGCTTGAAATATTTCAGATATTTATCTGGAATTTAGGAGGAGATAAACAATAATTCACATAAAATGAATAGTAACTGCTTGTCAGCACCTCAGGGCAGATCTTTGTTAATATGTTCCTTTAAGAATACATGTAGACGTATTTTTTGAAAACTGGAATAGCTTCTGAGTGCTTCATACAATAATAGAACTGAATGTCAGATATAACGACTTGCCTCCTCAGTAGTCATGATATGATTTAATTTTTGCCAAATGCCAAGGAATTCATTGACACTAATCCCTGATTTTTCTGGTTTTGCTAAGGGCTGTCAGCTCTGATGAGAATATTTTAGCAACACAGAAAGGCATAAATAGTTGTGTTACGGCTAAATAGATGCTATTTATTTCCCAGTACTTTCATTTCAGTTCTTACCTGGTCAGTGAGATGATACAAGGTATTTTTTTAAATTAAGGAAAAACCCTGCTCTTAAACCCATTTTTATATTCTGCTGTGGCTTGCATTATGCTGATGAGTCTCTGCTGCTAGTTATGTCTGTAGAAATTTATTTTTCAGCAACTAAAATGCACATGCAAAGAGATAATATTGTGGTACAGCATAGCTGATTTTAATGTTCTGAGAACACTTTTCAGACTGAAAAATTTATCATAAAATCAATGTTGTCACTAAGCCACATAATGCAGAATTGTAAATCAATGGTCTGGAAATATAGAAGAATTCACGCACAGGCACAAAGTAATCACAGCCTTCCTAGAAGATACATGGTGAGATCCCGTTAGCTTAAATCACATACTAGGCTTACGTTAACAGAATTGCTTCCAGTGATGCTGAAAAACACCTTCTTGTCCTGAATATAGAGAAAATTAAACACCTCATTTACAAAGACTGCTTCATTATACACCCAAAATATAGCTGTCCGTACTGGGGGAGAATGGATAGTCACTTGTTTCTTGGTCTACGCAAAGCTAAGAGACCAGCTACTTAGAGGCAAAACAGATTATGTATGATCTTACCAGCAGTAATGAAGGCTGAAACTAAAGCAGAACCCATCACAAGGCAGACAGCATGCACGTTGAAGTTAGGAGGGTCAGAATTGGAAAAGTCTGTCAAGATTTAAAACAGAATTTCAGCAGGATCTCTGTACAGTGCTCAGACTTCCAGCCACCCTGGCAAAGAACTGGCTAAGCTGGATGCGCATGCAGGACTGTTGACTCATTTGTAATATGCAGTGCAGGGTCTGGGAATTTAAAAAAACCAAACTGAGAACATATATTAACAAATAAATGCACGAATAAATAAAGTACCTAAACCAGGTGGACCTATTTCCATGCATATAGACCAAAGAGGAGGAAATTTAGAGCACAAAAAGATATGTTTTCTAATTCCTAATTAACTCAAGATGCAACTATTTTTTGCTTTCTGTGCTATCAAGATCAGATGCCCTTTTCCACAACACAAACTTAGCAGTCTTGGTAAAGAAATCCATAAATGAGAATTCTTAGCCTGTGATTTATAGGATGGCATGAAATGGTCTAATAATCTCTTCTGTCTTTAAGAGTGTCATAAGTTTCATCAGATGTAGTATCTCCCATTTTGTTTGACTTGTGGTTTGTTTCTTTATCCCTCTTGATGTTAATATTTCATGTATTTCACAGAATCACAGAATCACAGAATCACAGAATCACAGAATCACAGAATGGTAGGGGTTGGAAGGGACCTCTGTGGGTCATCTAGTCCAACCCCCCTGCCAAAGCAGGGTCA
>Ga0065711_1049343_pt1 | contig 11353 bp, 10 predicted proteins | sample Hoacrofraction12_FD_59098 | JGI IMG/M metagenome (GOLD analysis project Ga0065711, IMG submission 59098) | Hoatzin crop microbial communities from Cojedes, Venezuela - Epithelial fraction 12 v2 (version 2) | ecosystem: Host-associated > Birds > Digestive system > Esophagus > Crop | place... | reverse complement strand
CCCCCCCCCGCCATTTATCCCCACAAGCTGTGGGGTGGGTCACAGCTGTGCGCTGCCTTCCTGCCAGCCCCCGGCGCAGTCCGCTCCGGAGGAAGGGTGAGGGAGCAGAGGACGTGTGCACGGCACGGCTGCACGGGGAGCGCCGGGCTGTCGCGGAGTATTTGGACAGCCCCTTGCTTAAGGGCAGCCTGTGCCTAGGGTTCAGCGCCGCTGGGGCAGAAGAGGGTCTGGGTGCGTTAGAGAGGCCTAGCAGGAGAAGGAGGAAAGTGGAAGCAGATAACTGGATATGGAGAGGGCTGGCTTGGTGCTAGTTTTGCTGAAAGCTCCTTCTATTTCCCTAGGGGTATTCCTTGCTTTCTTTTCTCCTCCGCTTTTCCAGTTCAGCGAAAGACAGAGTGGGCGAGAAAGTATGTGGAGATAGGTGCAAGAGGAGTGGGGGTTCGGGTGACAGATATAGTGGGATATATTGAGAGCTTCAGAAAGTGTCACAGAGGGACAGGGTTTATTTCAATGACCTGTGATCTTGTGGTTACTGCAGTTGTAGACATTCTGCCCATGAGAGCAACGTGTGTTTATATGCACCCTTCCCTTAATTCACGGAATACAGCGTTCTGCGTGTATGTATATATTGTAGCACTAAACTTGTTTGAGTGTGATCACTTTGTGTGACCTGTGAAATTAAAAATATTTTTTTTATTCTTTTTTGTCAATTATGTGTGTGTACAAGTCCACCAAACACAAATATGGCATATGTTGAAAACATTCTTTATAGTCCAATAAAATGTAGTATTAATTAAGAGTAGGGAAAAAAAAAAGTTGTTTTTTCCTGCGATGTTTTAATCTAAAAAGCTTTTTCTGAGGTAGGGGCAAGGAGGAAATAGTGCCATCACATCTTTCTGCAGTAGCTCATGATGGGTTAAGAGTGTGTGTGTGTGCATGTGTGTTTTAAAAGGTTGTGTCGGTGCAACAGGGAATAGTAGGAATGAGCCAAGACTTCTGCTTCTTTTACTCTGGTGACTTTGTTCCTACTGGCTAAAGCCAATTAAAATAGTCTGCAGTATTTCCATTTATGCAGAATTGTTCAAAAGCAAGAGGTGGCTGACTGGTGAGGAATGTCACTCTTTCTTCGTGTCCCATAAGGTGTAGATGTGCTGGAGCTTTTCCAAGCGAGAGGTGGTGCAAAATCAGGCAGTGTACTGACTGTGCGTGATCTGGTACAGAACAAGGAGATGATCAGTCTTTGAGCTGTCCAAATGACACTGAGCTACCCGGAGATCATTAGTTCCTCAATGTGTTTTGATATCTAAAATCATCAAAGTGAAAAAATATTTCTCTTTTGTGCAGCAAAGGGTGCTTTGGATTCACAAATGTAGAAGTATAAATAACCTTTGTTTCAGTAGGGCTCTATCTGGTAATCTGTTGCGTAGTACTTGAAGTGAGGATTTGGGGAGTTACATGCTGAACAAAATGATATAAAAATAATTCAAGGTACATATCTGTTACCTTCCCTTTTTCTCTCCTTCTGTTCCTTCCTCCTGTTCCTGCAGCGATCTGGCTGCACGGCTGATATCACAGCACTACAGCTGTATGTGCTGAACTGATGCTCAGCAGCTTTGGGGGACCGCCAGGAGAAAAGTGAGGTGGATCTTCCTATTGTATTGGATACCCTTCTGACTGAGATCTATGGTACTCACAACGTGCTAGTGGAGGTTTCTGGTTCCACTCAGTGAATCCTTTGTGAAACAAAGTTAAGTTGAAGGAACTTGCAGTTCCAGTATCATGATAGATCAATAGTCATGAATGAGAAAGCAGTTGTTCAATGTGTCCTAACCATCTGACCCAAAGGCACAACTACCCGTGCGGTCTCCTCTGAGAGCTGAAGTGGTGTAGCCTTACTGCAGCTTTTTTTAAAGGTTTTGTTTCTACAGCAGAGAATATGTATGTTATTTACTTGTAAACTGTGAAATAATTACTAGTACAGACATGATTAAATTAATATTGGCTTTTCTGTATCCATTTCCAAAGGGTAAGGAACAGAAAGAGGTATCAGCAAGTTGTGGTACTAGAAGTGCTTTTTAATGATATCTGAAAATATAGGCCATTAATAAAAGTTCAGATAATTTAGAAGATTACAATTATTAATGTCAATTAAAATTCTGATGAGACATGTTGGATATCTGCAGGTTAGACAAGGAACAGGATAATCTGAAATACTTTGTTCTGTGGTAAGGATCCTTGTAGGATCTCTGTTTTCAGAGCCTAACACAGTAATTATGCATTTCTTAGCTTATTGGTGGGTATTGTAGTGATATTTTTAAAAATAGGTTAATGTTGCTTGCATTACAGATTTGCAGAAGGAGCTGACTGCGTTGATCCTTGTGGGAAGATTAAAAAAGTGCACTGAAAATTTGGGGGACTGGATCATCCTTGCCAAGTCTCTAGGTTGATTATAGGTCAGATTGAAGGGGCAGACCTTTTCTGAGGTTGACCTTCAGAATAGGGTGTGAAGAACAATGTAGGACTACACATAAATTATTATGTACTGACTTAAAGTTGGCAGGGCTGGTAGATATAGAAGGTGATGTAACATTAGAACAAGTGTGAAACAGGGCCTCTGGGTTTTATTCCAGATTCTTACTAACTGGCTGGGTAATTACTCATCTCTCTGGGTCTCTTTCTGCCCATCTGGTAACTTATCTAGCTGCCAAAACTGTTGCAAGGCTTTAACTAAAGGTGAACTGCAAAGCAAAGCAGTTGGTGCGCTCCCTTTGGCGTTCTTCTGTGATGAGTAGCCATGCCTATGATATCTTCTTCCCCCAGCTCTACAGGCTTCTTACACCAAGTACTCCAGCTATTAGAAAAGAAGGTTGGAAATATTTCGCCAATTTTACATATGAACTCTCTGGTAGCAAATGAAGGAGCAAGAGACGCCGATTTGGTAAAGTTGTCAGACGTTAGATTATTCAAGAGTGAGGAAAAGTTGAGGAAGGTTTTATCAATGTAGACTATGCTGCAGGCAGAGGACTTTGACGTGCAAGGCGAGAGGAAGATCTTAGACTTGAGAAGGATAATGTTTTCGGTCTTTGGGGAGGTTGCTAGAGAAGGTAACACTTGTCTTTTCTATCTTGTCTCCTCCAAAATGTTTGAAGGATTACGGTGGCTGGGCTGTGTAGTAGACTGATGTTGCGAAATCTGAGAGGCTTTGGCAAGGATTCTTGAAAAATGAAAGGGAGGAAGAGAGCTAGTTTGTGGGGAGAGTGAGGGGTATGTTATTGTCGCTTAGCAAGTGGGAAGTGTAGATTCAGTGATTTCCATTTTAGCAATATCTGCGTGGTGCTTGCAGTACAGTGGGATGGTGTTTTAGGTCTGTGGGGTGCAGGTAGTGTGGACTCCTTGAGCTTGCCTGTATGCATTGCCTATTCCCAGCATTAATTGTTCTGGGGTGTGTCAGTCTGTGGATAGTGTCAGTTGGGATTCAGAATGCCTTATTTTGCTTTAGCTAACAATAGGCTAATTATTTTGTTAAACAGCTTTGGCTGAGTTATAATGAAGGATATACTGACTTGCACGAGATAATTGAAGTTATGAATTAAAGATGCCTTCAATTTGTTTGTTTGTGTGGATATGCTCTTACTGCTGTTTATAAGACCAATACAGAACTTGGATTACAGAGGCTTTTGTGATCAATATTTATGTAAAGAAAAAAATCCTGGCTAAATACAGGCTTCTTTATGGTGTGTAGCCAAGACTCGTTTTCACTGCTGTTTTCCTCTGGACACGGTCATTTATAATTAATTAGGCAAAGAGTGTTTAAGGAGAAACAAATACACAAGGATAGAGTCAGACGTGTGTGCGCGTTGATGGCTGTAAGTAAAGTGGAAATACTGTCTTAGTAGATGCAAAGTCTCGCATTCACGGTGAGGTTGTGTGCAGCTTATATTAAGCCAAGTAGCCCTAGTTAGCTCTGCTTATTGGGAATAATGTGGCCCTAATATGAATTAAAAGGAAGAGACTGGAAAGATGATGGGGGATGTGCTCTACAATAGCTTTCTTCTGGGAGATGCCTTCTGTGCCATTTTGCCCAGAATGCATGTCTGCATTTGTAATCACAGCAACTGGCTCTGCTGCTAAAACACCTCACCCTGTTGTGTTTGGGTGTTAGACTTCCTGAAAACTTCTGAGTGTTTCCATTTAGGAGGAAAACGCAGCTGTGTGCTTTTTTCCAGATTTTTCTCTTGAGCAACAAATCATTGTGTTACTCTCTCCAACTTCCAAATTGAAAATCCGAGTGCTTATACATGTTTTTTTTGTTTGTTTTGCTTTTCAGATTGTTTCAAGGAAAAATCCAGAGGATGTCCAGGAGGTAACAGTTTAAACTTGTGCAAATGTCTTTGTGTATCGCACTATCCCTTTTGAAGCATCTTTGATGTATTTTAGCAATTTCTGTATGTTTTGTCATTGTAATTGAGCAGTTTTTTGTGTGTTTCCATTTGTCTTTAGCTTTCACAGTTGAAAACAGTAGCTAGTGTAACATGTTGCAATTCATCCCTCAGTGATGAATCATGCCTTGAAACAAAGTCTCAGGGAGTAAAGTGTCTTTTGATGACAAAACTGCTTTGATAATTTTGCAAGCTCTTTCTCAGGGTTGGAATTGGCAAACTGATGGTTACTTAACTCCTACTGGTAAAATTAGAGATCAGTCCGCAATCCAAGTCTTAGGTCTCAGCTGTAGGTATTCTTTTCCTCTTTAACCAATACTTCACTGAAAAGCCTACATCATTACTGTCTATTAGTGAAGAGGGAAAATGGAGGAGCATAGGAGTAGTTGAGAGAGATTAGACTGCAAGTCATTTATTATGCCTATCTCTCTGAGGCTCCTTGAGTATTTTCCAGTGATATACTTTGATAAAACTTTAAAATTGCTTTCTGTTTTCCCCTTCTGAAATAAGGGTCTGCTGTATTCTCGTGCCTCTTTAATACCTCAAAAGACTGTCAGGAACCATTTTACTAAGACAAAAAAATATACATCACAAGTGTGTGGGTTGTGGTGTTGTTTTTTTGATTTTTTTTTTAGATTAGAAAACTTTTTTCCCCTCTTGTTTTCTTCTGGACTAATGTCTTGACATTGATACTATTATACTATGTACATGCAAAATCTTCCTTCCAAAGCACAACCTCATGGCTTTTCAGACATTGTGTAACATATGCATATGTTCAATTTCTGATGCAGTATGTTACTACATTTGAGGAGAACATGGATAGTTGATGAAAGAAGAGCCCGTAAATGAATTCATTGCATCTCTGTGTGGTCAAACATGAGTTACTGATTAGTGGCTTGGCAGAGGTGAGAACTGGCTAATACACCTAACACCCCGTTGTTGCATCCTTCTTTGAAATCTTGAGAATCAGACAAACACGAGCATCTATGCTTTTTGCATTTTTTTTTTAATCTCTAGAAGATTAGAATAGCCTATCAGAATCATAGATGATCATGGATCTAGTTTTAGAACTGCATTACTGTAGTTTGTAGCTTGATGTTCACCTTTTCCAGGGAGACTCCTGAGTTGAACCTATCCATGAGCACATTCTGCCATTGCCTTAATCTTCATTTGTGGGAAAAACACTTTATAGCAGCTGTTGATGAGCCATTCATCAGAAAAATATTGTAAGTGTCTTTCAGCTAGAGTATTGCGTGAGTATATGTGAAGTAGTTTTGAGACTATAGCAAAACCATGTATTTTAGTCATTGCTTTGGTCATTGCTTTGATCTGTGGCTGTAGGATAGCCGTGCAGAGTTCCACATACTCTAGACGATAAGAAGACATAAATGTGCCATGAACTTGCTGATGAGTGCCCCTTTCCACCCTTCATTGGACCAAATTAATTATTTTGCATGTGATAGCATGTTAGGTGTGGTGTGATTCTGTTATAAGCAAGCATCTGAAAGTAGCTAGTTTTTAAAATAAATATCCTAGATAGTAGTTGCCAGAAGGGTGAGTCGTAGTCAGAGAACCACATATGTTGGAAGCTTTTCTGTTACACGGGCTTCTTATGATAAAAAAAAAGGTTGTGGGCAGCCTTTGAAAGAGAAATAATATGCTCCTGACCTGTTCCCGCTGAAAATAAATTTACCTCAGGTTTCTAGAATGCTCAATTAGAAGTCCAATAGACAAAATTTTGTGCGTGCAACCACCCTGTTGCTTTACGATCTGTCTTGTGCAACCCGCTTTCCGTACCCATGTAGGACCACGTAGCTGTGCCTGCCTACTCATTCAGAAGTCTCTTCTCAAAACAATGAAAGAAGTTAGTGTGTAGTTGTGTGTGGAGGAGTTAATAGGTACAGAAAGGCTAGTGGACTTTCCTTTGGTTTCCTTGCTTCTGGGGTTTGATGGTGGCAACGTGGCATGTGAGGCAGTTTTAACTAGGGTAGTCTTGTGAGTTTTTTGTCTTACTTGTTCATGGAGGAGAAGGGGTTGTTCATTGTGGAACAAGATGAGTCACATGAGTTAATAGCAATCTGCTGGCTCTAGACATGACAAGCATCTTATTGCATTACAAGTCTAACATATGTTTTATGATATACTTGCTGTGCTTTGCTGGGTCTCAAAGTACAGTGTATCCTTCCTCCACATCTGATCTCTAATGAGTATGTTAGTGTGGGTATTTTGCTAACTTTGAGCCACATGCATGCAACGGCATGACTTCCATGAGCTTGTGAGAGGTTTTAGGGTGACCTTGACTGCCTTTGCTATGCAAGCTACATATGGATATTTATTTTTTTCTTCTTGGCTATTGGGAGATCACTTATAGCAGTAAAAAACGATACTATTCTAGTGGAATGGAGGCTCATGCTTTTATTTTCTGGCAGCTTTTCATGTTGTCTCCAAGTACTGACAATACAGTAACTTTATGTTTCACGACTTCACCATCTTAAGCAATTTTATGTTCTGCACACACACTTTTCAAGAAGTGCTGATCATCCATTTCCTGGATATTGGATTAGATGGAAATACAGCATTGAAAGTTTATTGTTTCTTATAGCAAAATAACTAGTTGGCATTCTTGAGAAATTCTCATTGTTCTTCCCTTGTCTGTTGAGCTCCACCAAGTACTAGTTGCAACTGAGTCCTGGACATGTGTGCACAATAGGTGGGGTTGAATCAGGACTGCTGGTTTCGGTATAGTGAAGTGTGAGGTGGATAGAGTGTTGCCACATTAAAGCTTTGCATATCCACTGTTAACAGTCATGTTACCTTCTATTTGCATTGTTCTATAGGCAGGACTTGCGTCTGCTGAAACTTAGAAGGCCTCTGACCTTAGTGTTTTAAAAAAGCAAACAAAACCCCTCCAAAACTCCAATAAAACAGCAATAAATCCTCTAAAATTAAACCTTTTCTTTAGCTCTAAATCTGGTTTGCTTGAAAAAAGTAGTTTTCAATTATGATCGCTCATGAGAAGGCAACCTGTTAAATCAGTCAGAAAAATTTGGAATCTTTTAATCTGTGGTTAGTTGTATTAAACTAATTGAGACATTTGACTGAAGGAACACTGAAATCAACTGCTGAATGCATTGCAGTCTCTTTTATTTTTTTTCCTCCCTCCTGTTCTACTTTAATCACTTTGCATCGGTGTTGAGGTTTATTATGATGGTTTAGTGAGTCTGACCAAAAATGAGGCCAAGATATAAAATGTCTTTGTATTAGATTGGTGTTTTTTTTCATCCTGATAGTGAATCTGTTAGCAGTCAAGTGTAAATTTTACTGCTCAGTTCTTTCCCTCATCTGATTTTCCTGTTGGATTCTGCTCCTTGCTTGAATGGAAGGAATAAAAAGAATGGGATGGAAGAAGGATAACGTAGATACCTGGCTGGGAGATGGATACTGCTTTCTGGAAAGGATGGATCAAGAAAAGCTGGTGTAATGAACCAGTGCTGTCTTTGCATTCTGGAAGCTGGAGATTATGTCTAGATTACAAAAGAAACATATTCATTTTTTGATCAGAGTTATTAGTAGTAAACCATTTAAAATGTGGGCTTGCATTAACACCTAGTCAGCATTTTACATAAACAAATTAGAAGCTGGTTTATAGTCCTGGGTGCTTAATGTGCTGTCCTCAAGAATCCCTTACTTGTATTGATTTCTTTTCCCTTGTTTTCTCCTTTGCTGTTGTCTCTTCCCTATACCTGCAGCTGCGCCAAGCATAGCATGCTGTTACTTGGATAGTGCAACATTACCATTCGGCATTTTTTCCTCGCTTACTGGTTCCCTGTGTAGCTCTGGATCTCGGTGTAACTGAAACAATGCTGCCGTTGCCCTCTCCATTTCCTTCTTCCAGCTTTTAATTAATATTTTTTTTTCTATTCACTGTAGTCTTTTTAGCCAAAATGGGGGTTGGGGACAGATAATGACCATTTTTTTTACGTTTTTGTATTTTGTTACAGTTGGCAGTTCAGGCTGTATTTTTGTTAAACGTATTTGCTGAAGGTAGTGGTCTGATTTGCTTAAAAAATGTATCTGTGGTGTGATGCAATGTGAACAACGAACCTCACTAATACTTCTCTCCTCTCCCCTTTTTCTACTTCAGATAGTTGTTTGGAAGAGATACAGTGACTTTAAGAAACTGCACAAAGATCTCTGGCAAATTCATAAAAACCTATGCAGGCACACAGAGCTCTTTCCACCTTTTGCCAAAGCGATAGTATTTGGTAAGCACAATTTGTTCCTGACTTGCTGAAATTATTTGGTTAACTCTATGTCTGTAAATACATCTTGTTTTGCAGCTGCGTGGAACTCTTTTCTGTGTGCTTTCACTGCTCAGCTTTTTGGTTTGTTGTGTCTTGTATGCATGCTGGTATTATAGCTTGATACTTTTATTTATTTTTTTAACAGGGGTAGTTATGCCCTTGCTTGCATGTTACAGATATTAGCTCATATATTTACCGATGTGTATGTTCTGTATCTTTACAAAATCCATTCCCTGTTTTCAGGAGCACAAAGTTTGTATTAGCTTTGTGAACAGCACTTGAACAATGAACAAAGATTTTTCACGTATTTGGTTAACCAGTTCACCAAAACAACCTGTAAGAGGGTTGTGACTCTACATGAGAAACACATGGCAATAAGTAATTAACTCTTAAAAGGCAAAGGTCTTAACTTAGTCCTGATGTGTATGTCATCATGAATGAGCTATAGGTGGATTTTCAGTGAAGGGTGTGACTCCGTGTAGAGCTCCACCTACCACATGTTTTCTTAGCAGTGTGTTGTGTTTTTTTGTTTGTTTTATTTATCAGGTGTTCTTTGTGTTCAGCACAAACTGTTGCTGTATTTTTACATGTGTATATCACACAATATCCAGTGGGTTTTAAAGTGTTTTTCAGCATTCTTTAATGCCTCCAGCATGTTTGGCGTCTTTTTTTTGCACGCATCTGCCACGTGCTTTGTGAGCATTTCTGAGGCCTTGCTAAGGTGTTGCTGGCTCTCTGGAGTGGGTTTGGTACTTTTTGGTGTGCATCAACCATGGGCTTTCAAGCCTTTTTTTCTAAGCACTGTAATGTTTTTTTTGGGTGTCCAACAAGTGTTTGGGATTTCTTTGCATGCATTTGCCATGTGCATTTGGTTGGGTTTTGGGTGAGCTTTGTGGTTTCTAAAGTGCTTTTGGGGTTACTAAGGCATTTCCATGGCATTTACAAGTTGTTCTAGTATATTATTTTTTTAAAGCACCTAGCCTGTGTTTATACTTTTTTCTGGTATGAACCTACTGTGGTGTTTGGTGTTTTTGGCATGCAGCTCCTATGCATGCTATTTTTTTTGACAAGGTTTCTCATGTGGATTTTGGGCATTATTTTGTCGTGTTTTTGGTTCCTAAGGCATGGCTGTGGCGTTCTTTGTGTCCAGGCTTTCTTTGGTGGTGTTTTTGGCATGCACGTACCACACAGTTCTCTGCAGGTTTTTAAGTGTCCAGCATGTTTGGCCTTTTGTTGGCATGCCTCTGCCACTTATTTTTTGAGTGTTTCGAAGGCATCCCTAAGGCGTTGCTGACAGTCCAAAATATGTTTGGTGGTTTTTTTTGGTGTGCATCTACCATGTGCGCTTTTTTGGTGAGGTTTTTGGCAAGCTTTTCAGTTTCTAAAGTGGATTTGGGGTTACCAAGGCATTTTCATGGCGTTTACAAGTTAGTTTAGTATGTTTTCATTTTTTTAAGCATTCAGCCCGTGCTTGGTTGTGGTGTATGTTGTGGTTTGTTTTTTTTTGTTTTTTTTTTTGGTCTTTCTTTTTAAACCTCCTATGTACCTTGCATGGTTTTGAGCATCCAGCATGTTTGGCATTTTTTGGCAAACATGTACTATGTGCTGTCTTCTTTGGCAATGTTTCTGGTGTTCATTCAGCACTTTTTTGGATATGTTTTTTGGTTCCTAAGGCATTACCATGGCATTTGGTGGGTTGGTTTTTTTATGGCGTCCAGCATTTCACATTCGTACCTTTTTCCCATGCATATACTGCATCATTTTCAGTGGGCTTTTAAGCATTTTTGAACATTTTTTAATGTATCCAGCATGTTTGGCTTTTTTTTTTTTTTTTTTGGCATGTATCTACCATATGCTTTGTCAGTGTTTATGAGGCATTTCTAAGACATTGCTAACTGCAGAACAGGTTTGGTGCTGCTTTTCAGTATTGGGTTTTTTTTTTCGTGTCCAATGTGTTTGGCAGTTTTTTGCATGCATCTAACACATGCAATTATTGGGCATTTTAAAGGGCTTTTAAGCATCCAACATGTTTGATTATTTTTTTTTCCATGACTCTACCACATGGTCTTTTTGATGTGTTTTTTGGGTTCTAAGGCATTTTTGGTGGATTTTTCGGTTTGTGAGGTGTTTTGGGGGTTAGTAAGGCATTTCCATGGATTTTACAAGTTGTTTTGTGGTTGGTTGGGTGTTTGGTTTTTTTTTTTTCTCCCCAGCATCCAGCCTTTGTTACTTTTTTTTTTTTTTGTATGGACTTTGTGTGGTGTTTAGTGTCCAGCATGTTTGGTGTTTTTTTGGCACTCATCTACCATGTGCTCTCTTTTTTGGCAAGGTTTCTGATGTGGACTTGGGGTGGTTTTATATGTGGTTTTGGTTCCTGGGGCATGGCTGTGATGTTGTTTCTGTCCAGGATTTGTTTGGTGGTTTGTTTTTTTTGCATGCATATACTGCATTATTTTCAGTGGGTTTTTAAGAGTTATTCAGCATTTTTTTGTGTGTCCAGTACATTTAGTGTTTTTTTAGCATACATCTACCACGTGCAATTATTGGGCTTTTTAATGGGTTTTTAAGCTTACAGCATGGGTTTGGCTTTTTTTTTTTTTTTTTTTTGCA
>Ga0065711_1049342_pt1 | contig 11353 bp, 10 predicted proteins | sample Hoacrofraction12_FD_59098 | JGI IMG/M metagenome (GOLD analysis project Ga0065711, IMG submission 59098) | Hoatzin crop microbial communities from Cojedes, Venezuela - Epithelial fraction 12 v2 (version 2) | ecosystem: Host-associated > Birds > Digestive system > Esophagus > Crop | place... | reverse complement strand
TTTTTTTTTTTTTTTTTTTTTTTTTTTTAAGATACAGGCTAAGAGTTTCCCACTTCTTTTTTCTTCTTAGCCACAGTTATCAGGGTGAGGATCTTTGAAGTGCAGTTGGTCACGGTGCGATATACTGACTTATAAGCCTTAGAAAGAATAGCATGCCAAAAGAATCCTAACAAAATATTCACATTATTGTTAGTGTTAGAGAGTACAGCAGTATACAGAGGCCTCTGTCTACAACTGTGCTGTTACTCTTGACAATGTACCTAAGTAAAATGAGGGATAGATTTTTCCCAAAAAACCTTCCAGAGTTAACAAGCAGCACAGAAAATTAATGAAAACATCTTTAGTGATGACATTTATGGATTGAGAACTGAGCCACAGAAAGATTGAAACATTTGATAACACAGAGGTAGCTTGTGACAGATCTGGGACCAAGACGTGATCACTTGGATCTCAGCTGGAAATGAACAAGTCTGGTTTCCAGAAAGTGCTGTAGATTAAAATACAAAGTCGTAACATCTTCTCATTGCTCTGTGTTATATAAAATTAAGTTACACTTACAAGAGTTCTGTTATTAAAGAACTGCTTCATCTAAATAGTAGCAGTCTAGGTCCCTGACCACCAAATATGTTCTTCTTGAGCACTCTCCATTTTTAAGGACAGGAATCCATGACAATGATTCTCAATGTACTGAATACAGTTTTGTGTAGAAATATTACATGTTGCCTGATATTTAGTAATTCTGAAGTCAGTAGGAGTTTTATTACTGTTTTATGGAATGTCAGAAGTCTGTCATATTGTGGCCATCTGAAATGCATGCTAACCAGAATAAATATTTATTGCTGTGCATAACTATTTGAAGGTGTGAACTCCAAGGGAGGACAGAACACTGAGATTTTCACAGAGGAGAGGGTTGTTAAAAAAAATTAATTAAGTAAAACAAGTAAAGAAAAATACATAGCACGAGATTCAGTGATAGAAGCACTATGACTAGTTCATGTTCTCTTACATAAAGTCTTGAAAATAGTTTGGGTAGCATACTAAAAACAGATGCGGATTGTCCTATAGTAGAAGAAAATATTAGATACAGTCCATGTCTGATTTTAAACAAACAAAAGAGTTAGCAGGTTATTCCAGAGTCATCTCAAAAGATGCATGCAAATACCTTTCAAAATAGCAATCCTTAGCTAGATCACACATCATGAAAACAGGAAAAAATACATAAAATGTCTGTTACTGTCAGTTTCATCTCACAATAAAGGTGACATTTTACAGTTATATGTCTAATAAAAATGCATATATTTGTAACTAGACAATTTTTTTGTATATTTATCATTTGAAAGTTTTGTTCATCTGAACTACTATCCATCATGAGCAGGTTTGGCAATTGAAGATACTAATTTCATCTTCATAGTATTATGATATCAAATGAATAACAAAAAATTAAATTATTTGTAAATAATAAAAATATATCAGCTTAGTTTTTCTTACTTTTTTCAACAGAGCATTGAATCTATCTTTGCAAAAAAACTTCATCTCCATAATAATTTTTTTTTTTTCCGAAGAATTGAAAGTTTACATGCCTTAAAAATTCACTTTCTGTTCAAAGGCATCTTTTTTGGTAATCTCTGATATTGTGGAGAAAAGGGTTATGCAGAAAAGTATAGCTGTTGTGGGAGCTATTAAATGATTGTGCGTTTCAGACACTTGAATGGCCAAACACCTTGGAGTTACTTCAGCTGTTGATAAGATGAGATAAGAGCTTGGTTTACACACCGAATTGGTTATGTAAGATGATAACTGGCAACAGTTGCAGAAGTCTTAATTCTTTACCTAACCTAGTAAGGCTTATAGAAGACTTTGGGGAATAGCTGCAGACTATCTTAAATATTTGTCAAGATTTTCTCTGAGAAATTTGGAGGATAAAACTATCTAAGTTTGTCTTTCCCACAAGGTCTTCAACCATAATATTTTCCAAATAGCTTTTTCCATTATAGAAATTTTGTACCTTGACATTTGTATCTCAGTATTTATTGTATTTGGCTCTTTTGCAAACCACCACTTTCCTATTTTAAAGTTCTCACAGTTATTGTTCACACCTGCATCCCTTCTACAGTATGTAAGAGAGCGACTCTTACTCCCCACTGACAGTTTTATGCACGAGGTTTTTTTAACCAGCAGAATTACTGAGGTCCTAGATGTTTTGATTGGTCCAGAGTGGAAGTATATATACTATTTATCAGGATATAAAGGAATCTCTTCTCAATCAGAGTTAGAAAATAGTACTTCTGACATGGGAAAGATTCAGATCACTGGAGAACTCAGGAACAACCCTGGTTCCATGCCGGGCCACTACTGCACTAGAAGTACAGACTCTTGAAGTGAAGTACAAACAGAGCTAGGACAGCACAATGTTTTTTGAAACACCAGGTTATGTATTACTTGATTATAAAGGACAAAAGGACAAAGTTAATACAGCATAAGAGAAAGAACGAAGGTGCAGACTAGGCTATACTAGGAGAAATTACTAGAGAAAGAATCAAAAAAATCGGGCTGTGTGATACATTAGCAAACACCCTACCATTCCCACTGAGGATGAAATAGGAAAGCACAACAGGAAATCTGAAATCTAGGAAAAGGAGATTAATTTTTATCATTTTTATGTTTGCATGGCAATAAAAATATTGATATATATTATAGTGTCTTCATTGGAATAAAGTATTCTTTTTTATGTTGGATTCAGACAAGTGTCAAATGATTTAATTATAAGAAATTAAAACTTAGAAAATATTGCATAATACACAACTACTACTGACAACTGCTTTAGTTTCTAGTTGTTAAAGTTAGATAATTAGTTCAGAATTTTGTGCTGTCACAGGCTGAAATTACCTGCAACCTGACCAGTTTCACAAAAACTTTTTATTAGGTGCTTAGCTGCTTTCCAACAACGAGAAAGTGAATTTAATTCTGGATTCTCAATAAGATCTTGTGATAAAGTAAAATTACTAAATCATTTATCTTTCAATGGTAAAAACCCAGTGGATTGCTCTTTCTAAGGGTGTTTTCAACAAAGTTACAATATAACACTTTCTGATTCTTTTGTGCTATATCTGGACACAAAAAAGTCTGTTGCTTCATTCCATTTAAAAAATATTTAAGCAGATAACTAGGTCTTTTACCTAAAGTTGGTCTTCTGTCATTCAAATATGAGTGTTACAAATAATGAAATATTGAAACAGAATAGAAATAACTACTATGTAAAACTAGTTTTCCTTCCAGGTGAACATATGGGAACTGATTACAAAGATATGCCTAAAGAAAGCTTTGATGGAACAATACATTGATGATCTTTCATTGATGTTGAGTTACTATTTGCATTGTACCAGAAAATGCCACAGACTGCTTCTCTTCATGTACTGCGCACAGCAGTACAATCAAAGACAAGTATTTCCTGGCAGACAGGAGAGGAAACATATTCTCCTTCCCTCCTTCAAGTCTGGTAGCAATGTGAAGCCAGAACAGCGGAGGAAGTATGGTGCTGTGCAGTTAAGAAAGACAGACTAAATTAAGCTCAAGTCCATCCCCCAAGGGAAAATGGCAGGGTAGCAAAAGCTAGTAACAACAACAGGCAGCAATACTCAATAAGACGCCTCGTACATCCAGAAGTGGGTCTCCTTTGTGTTAAGCATGAAGAAATATCAGCAATGCCCTCCTCTGCTGAGCATAGACACTCTGACACATTGCCCGTGTTGGCAAAACTCTTGTGTTTTGAAATCAGGAAGTATCTAGTCTGTAATTCAGGGACAGGCAACTACAGTTAGGGTTAGAAAGTTTTGCGTAAAAATCCAGTAGTATATATAACAATCACTGATCCATTCAGATCATACTTTGTCAGATCTGTTAAACTAAATCTGCTGTTGGGTAACTTGCAGTCAAGATGATGAGACGAATGTTATCATTGCTATGAGCATTCCAAAATTATTCCATTCCACTTTTGGTGAACAAAAGACCAGGTCATCACTCAGTCTGTACGGCAGCTTTTCAGTAGCTATCTTGAAACTTAACTCCAACGCTGATTCCCCTTTCCACAGAATTCGAGACTTTCAGATTCTCCTAATGAGCCACAGGTAAGGTTTCAGAATATTCAGGGGTTTTGTTTATTATTTCCTGCTTAATATTTTTTTGTTCCTTTTCTTGTTTGGCTGATGAGTTTCCATTCAGCTCAGTAATTCAACAATTAGATATGGAACCCATTTACAACTAATTTTCCAAAAGTCTGTTGAAGAATTCCATTTTGCCATTACCTTAAGGATAATTCTCTGGCAATCTGCCACATCAGGAAGATTTCCTTTTCTAAAAGGGTGAAACAAGGCCTGTTAAATAGTATTTCTTTTTGGTTTCTTTCTCAGATGAGAATGTTTGGCAGAAACACGAATATTGCAGCAGAAATGGCCTTGGGTATAAATGTTATTTCTGATTACTGACCACAGTAGACTCAAAGAGTGACAGACAAGCAACAGTGACCCTGGTACTTGATCTGAGGTCTCTGACATTGTTAGCTGCAGCTCTGCTAGCGAGAATAAAGAAAAAGAGAGGATTGACAGTGGCAGTGCATAAATCACTGTTATAATATGATGAGTAAAAAACAACATTTAGAAAAGTTTCATCTTTGGTATGAATCCTAGCCGGTACTGTAGACATAATGCCTTGTTCTGGCAATTCCTTGATGCCATATCATGAGCAATGTCTCAATTTTGCCTTTAATTTCCATGAAATAGTAAGTTATTAACTTCTTATTAATCCCCTATTTGGGTATCAAATTAAGATTAAAAAATCAAACCAAGTAACCAGACGTGGCATTTTTAGTGTTCATGTAATGTAAATAACAGTAAAGTCACAGACCAAGAAGGACTATTCCTTTTGCTCTGGATCGGGTTTTCTGCTTTCTTGAGAACAGTTACAGATTTGAGGTGAGCATGCAGATTGAGTCCTGGGCCACAGATGAAAACCGGTATTGCGTGGCTCACACAACACAAATGTTTCTTTCTCTGCAAAAGATGCTTCTCCCAATTTTTATGGCTGTTTCTGAAGCCAATGTGATCATGTCCTGTTTTGTCTTCATGGACTATTTACATTCATGCTATTCCAAATATGTAACCTGAGACATGAGCAGTGACAACTGTGGGTAATGCCACACAATGTAATATAATGTCCTTGACTTTCTACAATCAAAGCTTTTGCAATCATAAAACAGTTTGCCAGGAGTTATCCAGGAGAGGCCTGTAGCTTTATGAAGGTGCTGTAAATCTTTCTGCAGTTAAAGCTAGTTCAAAGTAAGTGTTGTGTATTGCTACATGGGAGATGAATTTCAAATATACGTTTTTATAGTGCCCGTGCTTTTTTAATTTCAATGGCATAGTTTTTGGATTCTATTGAATTTCAATCTTCAATATAAATTTGCTAAATATAAGAATAAATATTACATATTTTAAAATAAAGTAAATAATTTGATATGTTTAATATATACTAAGTATAAAATATTGAAGTTACTGTTCAAAAAACCTTGACATAATGACACACAGTAATATCATCTGTAAGATTTTGCTACAGAATCAGCCATCCATCAGAAATATTATACATGTAATCCTTGTTTCTCATAAGGTAATGAAGATCATTAACACCACTCTTTAAAAAGCAATGCATACTGACCCATATCTGTTCCTATTGAAAATGTCACAGTAAAATATATAACAAAATAGCATCAGTTCTCGCACAGCATTGCAGGGTGATAACTGTTCCACACTCCATAAAGAGTAAAACGGCTCTGCATCCCAAACACAGCTGCAAGAGGTGGAAGTGCAGATATTAATTGCCACAGTTTCATTGGGCTCCTTCATATCTACAGAAAGGTAGATATCTCCATTCTTTCTCCTCATCATTTTTTTAACTGTTTCGCTAAACATGAGAGAGATTTCTGGTCCTGTGAGTGCTGTAACACCCCACCTGCTGTTAACTGGCATATATGTATCTATATGTGCTCTTTACTCATTTACTTGCAGGCAGTTGCTCCATGGTAACAGAGGATAGACCATAGATCAGATATAGGAAAATAGAAAGGACCATTAACAAGACATCAATATCTCTAAAATAGGAACTAGAAGTGCAACTTGAGAAAAAGCTTGGTTTTGATTAGAAACAAACTGTAGTATGTTTTGGTACTTTCCTAACACAGCTGTCTCTGCAGAGTACTCTGGACCAGCTGGCATGGAGTAACCCCTGTCCATACTAAATTCTGCTACTCTTCAAAATACAGCTGGCTGTACCCAAACTGCCCACTAAGAATAGTTCCTCACCTATGATGAGTCCTAAACTATGCCATGGCTGTGACTGTGCTGGAGACCCCTCCAACAATTTAGTGGTACAGTTGATGGAGTTTCAGCACCTGGGAGCAGTATCTGGCAACATTTTAATCACTAGTACAGATGCAGTCCTAAGAAATATTCCTGGGCTGCAACATCATTTAAAACACCTTCAAAATTAGGAAAGACATACCCTCTGCATGGTTTGTATACCAAGCACATATTTCTGTCAGAATTATTTACAGAGAGAGAAAAGAGAGAATTACTTTCATTTCAGTTAATGGGAAAGATCAGGAAGAAAAAGGTGAGAGGGTACAGAGACCATTTCTCTTTTTTCAGCAAAGCCTAAACTACAAATCCATTTAGTAATTTGATGGCTCAGGTTATTTATGGAGCTATTTGTGGTCTCAACAATTTAAACACTATTGTTCTCAAAGCAAAGTAAGAAAACATGCCCTAGCAGAGTGAACAGAGAAAACAGAAGTAAATAAATATAAAAATAAGAATGAGTTATTCATTAGTATAATTTTCTTCCATCAATATTAAGGATTTAATGTCTGCTAAAGGCCAATTATTCAAATCTGAAATTAAACGGCTGGTTTTCAGAGGTAGTGGTTATCTGATTTTCTCATAGACTTTTGAAGATGATGTACCAAAAATATTCTAAAATCAAGTTTGGGACCAACAGCAGGTTTCAGGCATTTCACCCATATACATGCACTTGCAGAGACACTATAGTGTACCAGGTGTAGCACTGAACATACAAGAAGTCTATATTTGCAAGGGGTCGATAAAAAAAGGTTGTGTTTGCAGTTTGTGTATCAGGCCCCTCAATGGAAAATGGCTCAAGATGGGCCAGGAGTATAACAGTGATTAACAACTCGCTTTTTTTTGTCAACATATAATGTACCGGGCAAAAGGAGAAACAGCTAGGCAACCCTGGACTTTATAAGACTTATGGATTCTGGGAAAATAAAAGATTCATAGCTTCAGTCAGTTTCTTTAAACAGCGCACTTTGCTCACTTCCACTTTTGGAAGACACAGGCTGACTCTGGACCAACATTCAAGTGACCCTGTGCTTATAATATGGACTGATTCCAAACTAAGCAGTGGATGATGGCTTCAGGTAAAACATCTCAGCTACTGCAGGTAGGATGCAAAAAGAAATGCTGACAAACATGTGAACCAAAACTAGAATTACATCACGTATCCAAATCCAAGAAATTTCTCAGAGACTCTTCAAAGAAGTTCTGTCAAATACCATACATCACTGAGATAGTAAACCTGCAGAAAGGCAGTATGGATTGCATTTCTTGGATGTGAAAGCCCAAGTCAGTCTCCTCCCAGAGATCTACCAGTGGGATTTTAAATTACAAGGAACTTCTAAGCCAACACAAACACAGAATCAGCATTGGTGTAGTGCCTATAAAACATCTGAGAAGCAGAAAAACAAATTAAACAGATAACAAATGTGAAAAATCAAACACAATAAAAGATATATGACAACAGAGACACTGAAATTCACTGTGAAACCATGTTGATTAAGAAGGATTAAAAAGATCAAGAAGAATAAAGTAAAAGCTATAAAATATATCCCACTAAAAATAAAATAAAAATGCCAAGAACACATTTATATTTTACTGATAAATGGAGACTTCAAAGTGATCGAGGAAATACTTCTTTATTTTTAAGAAGAAAGGCAATAAATCAAAGGCACATATGTAAGATAAAAAAGGAAAAAAATAATGCTATGAAATTATAAATAAATAAAACTGATTTGTTGTGGAAAAAAATGTGAATAACTGAGATTCACGGTAATTTATCTTGTCATTTTTTGATAACATGTTGGGATTATGTCAACAGGACCTCTTGAAGATCCAGTATTTTAGAATAGGAAGTGGCTCCAAAGAAATATTAATATTTGATGCTGCATTTCCATCTGAGTCACTCTTGAGAATCTCACTGAAACAGATGATGCTGCTTGTCAAGTAGCATTTCGAACCTCAGCTGATATGCATATGAGCTGTCTCCACCCCTCTGGAGTTCCAGCAACAACTACCTGCGCCTCCACATGCATGGGGTTCTGCCCTGAAAGTTTTAAAATCAGGGTCTGTAACGTTACTTCGCATAAAGACAGGTGACAGAAGAGAATTTCACATTTAAGTTTGTGCATGTAGGAAATGTCCTGTTTTTTTTTCAAGTCATGAGACCAAAATGGTGGATCTCAGCCATCCCTGTCAGTTCCTGCCTTACACTACAATACTTTGGTGGCAACATGGCCTTTTCTAATACTTTACAGTTTCAGGATACCAGGATTTGAGGTGACAACCACTATACAGCTCACTTTAAGATGTTTTTATCCCCCACCCACCTAAGAGGATTTGAAACTTATAGATCACTCTGCAGCAAGCATGCCACCATCACAGTCCCCTCCTCAGTACAGACATTTCTTTGAATACCTCTCCTTGGCCTAGTAGAAAAGGAGGACATTCCATATACCCTACAAATAGGCTCTTAATCTTTATTCAATAGTTGCTGCATTGAGAACATAAAAATAATGTCTTACCTAATCCTAAATATTCAAAATACATACAAAAAAAAAAAGAAAAATCTTTGTTCTGCAACCAAAGTAGATAGGGGAAAACATAAAAACACCTTGTGCATGTAAGATGAACTTCCAGTATTTTAAAGAAGACACACAATACAATTTTACAGCTTCAAGATCCCGAAATCGAGATGTTTGTTACTAGAAGACCTAAGATTTTTCATTTACTGAGGATTCTATATTTACTTTTAAAGAGGAAGTGCTCCAGGTCAGGCAGTCTTCGTGAAGAGACATTAAGATCATGTAAACGGTCAAATACACAGATTATTCTGTGCCTGTACAGTACTCTCCACATGACAGTGTTAATCCTGGTTGAGCCTTGGGACATGAGGATGGTTCCAAACAATTGGAAAAATAAGGACAGCAATGACAAAACATTCCTGATAAAAAAACGTACATGGTAAGTATGTGACAAGTTACACTAGTTACAGAGTGAACTTTCACAAAAACTGTTGAATCACTTCTTTGTATTTCAGATTATGCAGACAACCTCGCTGCTTAGCATCTGCAAACGGCTAAAGCAGGACAAAGAGAAATGCAGCATGCTTTGGTGAGAAGGAAGGAGAGCTGAATTCTCTACAAGAATATTTCTGAAGTTGAGTCATGATCCTTTCCCTTTTGGGATCTGACTTCTCTTCATGTCTTGCTGAGGGTGTAGATACAAGCAAACATCAGTATTTAAAGGAGTGAAGAAATAGCCAGTACAGGTCCATGTGATATCTAGAGCCAAATGCAGGAAGCTGTTGACATTTTTACCTCTCATTGTGTATCTTCAGCATCAACACAAGTATAATCCTGAAAATAACTGTAACTGACAGAGAATGACAGTTCCTATGACAGACACACGCAGGGCTTTTTTCAAGTATCATGCTGCCTCCCTCTTCTTTAAAATATATTCACTAACCCCTATTTGCATGAGGCAATTTATATCCCTCCGTTTCTTTCAGGTGTGAAAACAGCTATTCAGAAATGTCTTAGTGTAAAACACTGCGTTAGGAGAAATCTGTCCTGCTGTAGTGACTGTTTACATAACCACAAATATGACTGCAGATTTAACCATCTGTTACCCAGTGACTTGTAGTGCTGGAGATGGGGACATGGTATCACTACACGATGGAAGCTTTGCAAAGACTTGCTGTCTCAAAATGTGAGTCTGAAACATATCATCGTTCTTCAATGTACAGAAATGATATCTACTGTAATTTTTAGTGATTTTAAACACCTGTAAAAGGGCTCCATTCTGAGGCTGGTACTTAAGAGGAGCATGGGAAGACCCACTAACCACAGGATTTGGAGGGAGATGAGGAGGAAGGGCTTTGCAGCTGTATAACCAGCATAAATATCTCCCATCACACGGCTTAGCACCTCCTTGTCACATACAGGTGAATGTCCGACTCCTGCTGGTGCAGTCGTTGGGTAATGGCAGAGGGGGTGCAGGACACACAGGAGAGAGGAGGGCAAGACTCAGGCTGCTCTCCTGCCTCTCAGGAGCAGGGCATGCCACAGGCTGGGTGACCTCTTCCAGAGGCGTGGAGATGCATGCTCAAATGCATGAATGCTAATCTCGAGAAAGCACAAACGCCAAAAATCACATTACTTCATCAAACGGTCGCCAGCAGCGCTAGCAGTTTCATCAGTCTCCTCAGCATCTGAGCACTGAGGGCAGGAAAACCTTTATTTTAATTCCTTTTCCTCCGCTGTCTAATTTGTGTTTACTACACTGTGTAGGTTGCAACTACTTGGTAACAGACATCGATAGTAGATGGCATGACCATGTTTGTTTGCAAACAGAAACATTGGTATGAAAAGGTATTTCTCGTGCTTTCCTGTTTTTAACATAGAAGCAGCAGTACTTGTACTAACACTCTTGAGAGTACTTGATTTTCTTTTTAAGAAAATATTTTTTAAGTGGTGATGCATGGAAAATATCAAATAGTAATAATAAAAAGCCAGATGAAGTGAGGATTAGGAGACAGGATTAAAATTAAATAGCTACAAAAGCAGTAATGGCAACATACAAATAATGTACATTAAATCACAAGATCAGCTATATGCATCTGTGGCTTATCTGTTCAAAATCATCCTAAGAGATGATGATAACCTGAACTGGAGATGTTCAAAAGACTTTATTGTTGGAAATTGCAATCAGATATTTTGAATCTTTAGAACAAAATAAAACTGAGGCAGATAACGTTGCACTTAAAATTATGAAGGAAGCAATAATGTAATTGCCAGCTACATCTACACCAATACAGTATTCAACTGTAGAACGTACGTCATAAGAAAAGGCCACACTGACAGTCATGAGTATGCAGGTGTCAAAAAACTAAAAATTGTTGCAGAAACTAGCCAGCACAGTACATCTGCAGCAGAAAAAAAAAAAAAAAAAAA
>Ga0065711_1049341_pt1 | contig 11353 bp, 6 predicted proteins | sample Hoacrofraction12_FD_59098 | JGI IMG/M metagenome (GOLD analysis project Ga0065711, IMG submission 59098) | Hoatzin crop microbial communities from Cojedes, Venezuela - Epithelial fraction 12 v2 (version 2) | ecosystem: Host-associated > Birds > Digestive system > Esophagus > Crop | place... | reverse complement strand
TGAGGGTGACGGAGCACTGGAACAGGCTGCCCAGGGAGGTTGCGGAGTCTCCTTCTCTGGAGATATTCAAGACCCACCTGGACAAGGTCCTGTGCAGCCTGCTGTAGGTGACCCTGCTTCGGCAGGAGGGTTGGACTTAGATGACCCACAGAGGTCCCTTCCAACCCCTACCATCCTGTGATTCTGTGATTCCGGAGGGCTCCAGGGGTAATGTCCCCATACTGTCCAACCTTCTTACTTATTTCCATACAGTTTCCAATCTTCACCTAGTCACTACGTAACAACTGTTTGGTAGGGTTTTCTTGGCTTATTTGGTTTGAGGTTTTTTTGGTTTTTGGGGTTTTTTTTTTAAGAAATCCAGATATACTGTATGAGTTAAATCACCTTTGTCAAATGTTCATCCAGTCGTTCAAACGACATAAGCAGATTTACAGGGCAGGGCTTCCTGCTGCGGAAAACAATTTGACTCCTCTCTATCATCGCCTTCAGTCCTGTGAACGAACACTAATTCTATTCTTCTTTTATAGTTTCTACCAAGGTGCCTAATACAGAAACCAGGCTCACTATGAGTTTCCAGTTTCCCAAATGCTCCATGGGCCCCTCTTGAAAAGCCTGACACGTTTACTGCTTTTCATTCTTCCATTCTAAGGCCAATTTAAGCAATGATTATACACAACCGTGTGTAACTCGGCAACTTCACCACTGAGTTCTTCACAAAGTGAGAACTTTTCCAAGCAATTCATTGTGCTGATCTGCTCCAAAACGTTAACCTTCTGTCAGCTTCCCCCAGCCGGTTCCCCAGAAAGGAAGGCTCCACGTGGGAACCGTTCTGCGGTGAATAGCAATGCAAATAACATCTCTGCTATGGCTTTACCTTCCTGTAGCTCATATGTAATATTATGATCACCTATCAGCCTATCAAGATCTCTGGCAGGCTTTCTGATTTTGACAGTTAGACAAAAAGCTTTTTCTTTTTTTTTAATGCATTCATAAAGTCGTTCCTCAACATTTTTTTGGCCTACCTCATTATGGTTTATATTTAACGTGCCAAAGTTAATGCTCTTTCCTATTCTCTTCATTTGGATACAACTCCTGCTTCAGAAAGATGACTTATTTCTAGGAGCCTTGTTTACTTTACTGTTTAATTCAGTCCTTGTTAATTTTTGTGGCTTTCCTTCAATCTCTTATTTCCCCTCCCTTTTCGGACTTTCACCATCAAAACTGGGCACAGTATTCTAGAACTCTTGGGTTGCGGGGTTTTTGAGGGGGCTGCATTTTTAACTTTAAATCAGTGCTACACACAAAATTTCTCAACGTATGTGTGTACATAGGAACCTGAAATAGCATTTCGGCTATGGTATTTTGTTAAGATTACATGAGGCTTTCTCTGTCTCTGTTTCCAAGACAGAGTTTTTCTGTCTTGAAGGTATAATCTGCATTTGTTCCTCCCAGATGCCTTATTTCATACTGGATATATTAGCACATATTTTGTTGGACTGTGGCTATTTAAACCAGGTGATCCAGATTGTTCTCTAAAAGTTCTCCAACCAATCCTTTATTTAGTACTCTCCAATAAGCGTATCATCTGCACAGTTAACCTAGGATTTTTTCCAGCTAGGATTATTAATGAAGGCATCAAGCACTGCTAGAATGAGAACTGATCAACTGAGGACCTTATTAAAAAATCCCCTATTTAATCTTTCCTTACCAGCAACCACATTTTGAGATTTCTCAGGGCATTGCTCTTTAATCCGTCTAGCACTTGCTTATGCTTGATAAAGTCTGAACTCACATTGGTACCATTAAAGAAGCACTTACGAAGAAGAGTTACATACTCTTAAAATATTTATTCTATCTCAACTATTTCCATCATATTTTGCCTGTTTACATTTGAAATTGTGCTAAAAAGTCAGGAACCTTTAGGATGGGAAAACATGTATTCATTTTATTCATGCTTGAAAACAGCCAAACCAACTTTATCCAAATAATAAAAAAAACAGGACAAAGCCACACATTTTATGGTGAAAACCAAGCCTGAAAAACGTCAGCCGCAGAGATGATGTTTTCCTAATGATATGAGCAACTGAAAACAAAAGTTATAAAAAAAGAAATCAAGCAGCTCAAATTCTTAAATGAACAGGCCAGCTAATTTGGCTTTTAGAGTTCTAAATATATTAAATTGTGATACCTGGCTTGGTAATATTAACTTTGCATAGTTCTCTAAGTACGAGAGAAAGAAGAGGAAAAATCTTAAGTGTAGCACGGAATCTTTGCAGAATTACTGGTCAGCCATCCTTACACCAATCCTAGCTAAAATAATGAAATGTCTGACGCTGAATTCAATTAATAAAGAATTAGAGGACATCCTGGAAAAAAACTGAAACCTTCATAAGGTTTAGTGTTCATGTTAGAGAAGCAACTGAACATAAATCCCCAGCAAGATGCTGTCTTTAGAACTATGAATATGATTTTTCAATGTATGAACAAGAGAACAACCACCTAGTTTGACTACTGAGACAAGTAACAACCTGTCTGCCTGGTATTAGTTCAATGCAGTCAGCTACTGGGACAAGGTGACTGAACAGCGACCTGGAAGTAGCTACTGAGGGAGAGAACAAATAACACTTTGGATTCTAGCAGGCAAAAACCCTCCTTCTTGAAGCCAAAGTCTTAAATAAATTTAAAATTAAAATAAGATGAATATTTTTGCAATGAGTTTATCCATTGGAATAACGTAGCACATTATTACCAGGTTCTCCATAAATTGAAACCTTTAAATCAAGCTAAGTAGCCTGTGATCCATGCTGAATTTACTGGAAGAAAACATCACGTCCTGTGTCATGAAATAAATCAGGGTAAGGGACTATTAATGGTATTTTTCTGGCCTTAATAACTGTTCTCAACAGTCTACCTTCCGCAGTGCACATAATTTATCTCTGCAGAATCAATATGTACCAACACCCATGCCTTGGAAAGGGCAGTTAAGTTTCAGTTGTATAAAGAAAGGAAGGCTTTAGCTTCAGACATCTTACCACAGTTAAAGTACCTTAAATTCCTCTTCTATACTATTTATATTTAATATGTACACAAACACAGATTTAAAAGCACTCAAAGTTCTTTAAAGAAGAGGATGACAGTCTACCTACTTTCAGTTCTGGTATTTATTTACATTCTAACCAGAGTTCCAAAATTCACTCAGAAGATAACACTGATAATTCATTGTTTTACACTGGCGATGGAGAACATAGTCTCAAAACTTAAGTGTTTTGGTTTTAAGGCCTGGCTGTAGTATCTGCTTGTTACACGGCAATGTCAGATTTTTATTTTTAATTTTTAAAGTTTGCAGATACCACGTTTGCCAATAAAAACAAAGAAAGATGATACCAGCAGTTTCAGGCTTGGCCTGAAGGCCATGGTCACCCAACCTAACTTCTACATGTGCAAGTCATGGAAATTCCCTCCTTGAAAGAAATAAAATATCTCTTTTAGAAGTACCAGTTGTGTTAAAAAGTCCACTACCTCTTTTGCCAAAGAGGTCACTGCACTAAAAGATCTTTTCCACATGCATTAGAAGCTTGTACAAAGGTCAAATAACCATTCGGACAAATTTTCCTTTTGATGAACAAAACTGAGATCCTTGAGCCCCAACAGTATAATGTTCTTGCCAATCTATCTTCTGAACTGTCTTCCAGCAAGTCTACAAACTCTGTGAAATGCAGAAGCCACATGGTGCATTAAAGAAAGCCATAAGCCAAATGTAAAGGTAAGTTTTGGTTGACCTGTTATGACTACATTCCTCATTTCTGAGAGCTATCAAATAGTACTGCAACTTTCCACCCTTTCAGAGGGAAACAAATTCTGAAGAAACAAGTAAGACTTCAGCTCACAGTAACTTCTCAACACAGGAAGATGCAGGACTTGTTAATAACATGTCTTAGACTCTTTGGAAAACACTATTGCAATGCTTTCAGGCACCTGAGGGATGCTTTACTCTGTCCTCCCAAGTTAAAAAGAAAAAACAAAACACACCACACTTTGCTACTCCAGCCAACTTAATCTGTCACTTCATGACCGAAAGTTCTTAGGGATTGCACCTTCTTGTACCAGCAGTGAGCTTGACCACACATCTGTATCATGCACTGACAATATAATTTGTTTTGTTATTCAACACACAAACCTCTCTACTCTGAGCAAGCTCCTAGTCAGACTGAAATCAATTAAGCCGTTGCCACTGACCGCTCAAATAGCCCTGAATTTCAACACCGGACTCCCCTTAAACCAACCAAGTGACAGAGGAATGACACTTTTCAAGACAATCTCTGCAGATCACCCAGCCTGAAGGATGAAAAGTCATCAGGGAAAGAGGGGAAAAAAAACCCAGTAAAGTAATTACTTACTTTGGGAAGATGACAGTCATGAGCGCTGATGCATACCCAGGCTTGCACACTCCTTCAGAGAAATTTGCATACTTTGATGCCAGTTCTGGAGGCCTGTGAAAAAAATAAGCAGAGTCAGGACTCTCCTGGCTATGAACTGGCCTTTGCAATCATCCAAGTTATTTTTTTTCCTTATAGCTTTTCTGAAAAACACCTGTGAGGAATACTAGCAAACACAGATAGGCATTTATTTGTTGCAATATAGCATCACAGGAGAATAAGAAACAAAGGATAGGGTTAACGATATCTGAAATACCACTAAACCACTAGTTTTTGCTGAAAGACTTTCATACCTAGGAAGGTAAAGCTCATGGAAGAAAAATATCAAGATACCATTTTAGCCTTAAACCTTTCAAAATGAAGGAAACATAAACACCACTTTGGCTATTTTTCTAAAGTATTATCAAAGTTAGAATCATAGAGACGTACTATTTAGAGTATTATTTAGAAGATACCTTTCAAGCATTTGAAACAAACTGCCAAGCAGTTCTGACAGACTATCATCAAGAGATGCAATGTTTCCAGTATTTGGAGCAGGTGACACACTGCTGTTCTGTTGGGATGTGTCTTAATTCAGCTTGCCTAGTGATTTCGGGGCCAAATTCAAAATATTAGGGTTTTTTTCATTTAGTTTTTGTACAGAAATAAGATTGGCAACTCAAGAAAAGATATGTAAGTCCAGTACATACTTTTACCATAGATCTACCAAGTGATCTGGTAAAAACATTCAATTTTCTTTGTGTCCCTGTTCATCACCTGGAAAATTTTTACATTCATCCATTTCACGAAAACATTGCAACGGTTAACTCACTTGTGCTTTCTAAGTAACATTAGATACCTTAATGTCAGTTGTGGTATGAGAACTATTAATATTCCTTCCTCCAAAAAATGCATTTACAGCTACATGCTCCACATTCAGTGGAAGCTGCAAGTGTTAACTACTACAAAGAGGCGATTGATAACGTGGTATTTGCTACACCGGTTTGTTAGCAGTAGGCTAGTAATGAAAGGTTTGTTCCTATAGGTCAACAGGAGGAGTCAAATGAAGATGACAGTACAGATCCACAGAGCAGATCCACAAAAATAATTTTTGAAGAGCCCATTATTATCACAACCAGGATTTATTCTCCAGGCATCACCAAAATACACATCACCAATACCACTTAACTAGCAAAATACTGCTAAATGCAATGAGCATGGATTCAGAGTTTCAAGCGAGTGGACCCCTGAGCTGAAGACGAGGTCCTGGGGTGACTGTGAGCAGTGGTGCAAACAGAACTCCAGCTGACAAAATGACGTATCTGAGTGACAGTAACTCCATGCTGAACTGTTAGTAACTATCCTTGTACTGGTTCTGGGGTCACTTCCCAGGAGACCACTAGGCCAGTTCCAACTGTGTGATCAATAGATGGACAGTTAATTTTACAATTAGCTACATACAGTACAAAACCTCCTAAATCTATAGTTTGTAAAGAATTAAATCTATTTCTGGGAAATAAAAATGTAACCTTCAACACCTGGAAAAGGAAATAAACTGGAGAAAATAAAAAGTCACTGTAAGCATTTAATTCCTTAAGATTTGCAGCTGAAAAGCACCAGAAAAGCTTAAGACCATGGACCTGATTCTAATTCTGCCACAGATTTCCTGCACAGTTTTGGTCAAAACATGTAATATTTTACTATCACAATTCCTCATCGATAGGATGGCAGAACAATACATTTGACTATTTACACTGTCAATTATTTACAGCAAAGTTTAGATTTCTCTAAATATATCGACATGGAAAGATAGATACAGGTTTAACATCATCTAGCACAACCCAAATGCAGAAGTTCAGTTTCCACAGGTGATATTACAATACATATCTCTAAATGAGAGAGATGAGAAAGCATGTAAGAAGTGAGCACCTAGAAGTTTGAATTCCGATGACTTTCACTGAATGATTTGTGTTCTGACTCCATCCAGAATCTCTTTGGAAAACAGAAGGTTTTAATGGTGTGGAAATAAACCCCCTTCTGACACAGTCAAAAGGGACAGCGGGGCGTACAGATCACAGCTGGCTGCAGCATTTCAGATATGAAGAAATGTGGGAAATCTTCATCTTTATCAAGCAAACTTCAGTGTTGCTGCAGTTTTATTGTTTAAGCAACACACAGAAGCCCCTAATACCAAAATCTTCAAAAATAAGTAGAAAGCAAGTGGAATTTATCTGTAGCCACCATGGTAGTGAGTCACTGCTGGCAAACTTGTATAACCATTTCAACAGCAGGTCTTTCTCAAATGACCTCAGTGGTCACACAAAGTATCTTGTGCCACAAACACAGTCATTTTTCTCTCTTCTGATTTAATGGCGCTTTCATTATCAAATTAAAATGTCACTCAGATGCCCATCATGGTGTTTCTGCAGACGAAGGCTGAAACCCTGATACATTTGAGTTGCATGGAATGCCAGGCAGTGCCGCATACTGACAGCGAAGCTGTCAGTTACACAACCCACAAAGATACTCCGAGCTGCTGAAGCCCGAGGGGCCGAGCTGTTAACATTTCTTGGATGTGATGAAGTTCATGATCCAGAGTGCCAGAGGCAGAACAATTCTCGTAAGCCAATTGTAGCTGCCATCTCGTATCATTCAACATTCACTCATCTCCTTTCTTCTAGCCACATATTGAGCCAACAGGCTACATAAAACTGGAAATGGGCGCACTGCATTTTAAATCCATCTAGGAACACATTTTATTTGTTCGATTTCTTCAGATTACACACTACACACTGTCATTGTCAGCATGCTCATAATGATAAGCCTACATTAGGTGTAACTCAAAGCAAAACAGCCTTGCTGTCTCCCATTCTGCTACCTCATGAAACTATCCAAGCTAACATCATTTTAGATATATAAATTCGCTTTGTGGTTTTTTTTTCCCTGCAAGAGTCACAGATCTCGCAGAGATTGCTCTTCCATAAATCAGACTGCAAAACATCCCATATGAAGCGTCCTATAGAGAACTACACATTTTTCAAACAAATCCAGCTTTGTAAAATCACACTGCTGTTGGCAGGTACACAGTTCTGTAACAAAAATGTGTGCAGAACTGAAGTGCATGAATAAGCATCTCCTTCATATCTGATGACAATTTTTTTTACACTGCTGCATGTATTGCTACTTCTTTAATTATGGTTCTTATTTCCAAATGGAAGAAGCACTATTACTGAAAGTACATTCTGCAAAGGCTGCCTTTACCAAAACACAGCACTACAACAGCTTATGTTTGATTCTCGTTTTATAATCCTCAATGCTGTTTACAACAGATGGGTCAAGAACTATGCACCAAACCAAACAATATTACTTACTTAGTGCTTTACTACTCAACAGCTTCATCTCACTAGCTGCCTTACTGTGCCTGGAATCCAAGGATCACAAGGAAAGCTGCTGCAGTAAGCCAGCCAGGGCTATCATGACTGTTATGGCACAAGGATGCAAATCTCCTCTACACCTTCCAGGTCCAACCACATCTATTCCAGCTCCTGATTCTCATGCTCCTAGCTACACTGAAAGCATCAGTTGGGTTGAGGTAGTTACAGAGCTGGTGGAGACAGCAGAAAGGATATAACTAGATGACACCACAGAACCTTAAATTTTGCTCAGATTTTGTGCAGAAAAAACCCAGTAAGATAATAAATTTATGCAGAATAAATGAGTGAAACAATTCATAGTCAGTAACTGTAAACATCTGCAGTTTATAAACAAGTGCCTGCATGAGGGTGAAGTTAAAGGGAAATAATTGGCTTATTCCACTAAAAAGAAAATGCATTCTTGCTTTTTTTTTTCTCCTGACTTTTCTCCTACAAGACTAGCACACATCCTGAATTCTTAAGATTTTCTGTGCTTCTCTACACTGTTATGCAGACATCAATCTTAACAAAATTTCACAACTTGTGTAAGTTAAAAATCCAGCTGCTTTCAGAGGATTTAGAAAAAATAGCAACATTTTTCCTTCTGCTTGCATTTGGCAGATTTGTCTCTTCTTTTAATCTCAAATATGAAAACGTCACCATGGTTAAATCCTTCATCATGTCTTGATCAGGGACAATATGTCATCCTCATAGGACTGGAATCTAAATCCATTTAAGAAAAAGAAATTAGTAATACAAACTCAGTGTTTGGACTACTTAAAAAAACATCCGCAACTAAGCTCACGTAATTGAATATTACAAAATCTACTTTACGAGACAGACTTTGCCTCTTTGCCTTCCAGATGGAATTTAAATTGTGGATTGTAAAAACTGAAAACCTTCATCTGCCTGAGATCATCTTATCTGAGGACTGATTTCTCTTGCTGTTACTCTTGCACACAATATGTGTACTGGTACATTTCTGAAAGAAGGAAAAGGAGTTTTTTGGCAATGTGCTCTCTAGGTTGACCTTTGGCCTTGGGGTTTCTTTTGTCCAAAATAACCTGAGTCTTACACCTATTAAGCAGATCTACAAAGTGTATGTCATGATACCTGAAGAATGTACAGGAGACGTGGTAAGAATGTGAGATAAAGGGCACGTAAAACACAACGGTTATTATGAACTAATAATGAAATAATATTACCAAGTAATTTGGCAGATCACTTGATCAAAGCAGTTAATGCTAAGACCCCATATCTACACTACATGAGATTCAGGGCATTTTACTCTAGACAGGATTCCCGTCAGGTTCCCAGGGCCAGATATATCGATCGCATACATAGCTCAATGCTGGCCAAAAGGCTAAGTTTTAGTTTGGACCCTTGTATCCCCAGTTGAATATTTTTGCATTTGGCAAACTCCTAGAATAAAGCTTTCAGTTTTGTTTCCCCAAAATATGTCCAGGGCTACATTTCAAAATCAGGCTGTGAACTCAGCTTACAGTAGGATACAATGATGACATTTGCTTCAAAACTGTGGGACTGCTCCAAACAAGACACTAAAAAACTGCAGTGGCTGGGGTGCAAATTTGTTTATATTTCAATTAATATCAAGGAGTCACAGATCTTCGAATGGTTTTTGTTTTGTGTATCACTTAGAGTCTAATAAATAGACAGCTTCCAGTCCTCAATATGTTTTTTCATAATATCTCATACCCTTACGAAGTAACATATCCCATTTGAGAGGAAAACCCCTGAAAACAAAACCATAAACCAACCCCCCCTTCCCAACTGGCAAGGACTTCTCTTAAAGAGATGAAGAGAAAGTAAGTGCTCCATCAATTCTCCCCTTCATTACAGACTGTCAGCCTCACAGCAGTTACTGCCAGCTCACTTCAAGGCATGCGAAGGCACCTTTAGCAGGTCTGGTGATGCAGCTCGCATTCTCCTTCAGTTACTGCAGCTGAGTCAGAGAAAGAGAAGTCATTAACAACAGCAGCAGCTTTCACTTATATAGTAGTCAATTCCCATGCACAGTAACAGCAGGGGACTGAAAAATGTATTTGCATATCTGACTTTTTTAAGTAAATATACTGGAGTCATGCATCCAGCTCTGGAGCCCCTCAGCACGGGAAAGACAGGAACCTGTTGGAGCAGGGCCAGAAGAGGCCACAAAAATGATCCAAGGGCTGGAGCACCTCTCCTGTGAGGAAAGGCTGAGAGAGTTGGGGCTGTTCAGCCTGGAGAAGAGAAGGCTCCATCGAGACCTTATTGTGGCCTTCCAGTAATTAAAGGGGGATTGTAAGAAAGATGAGGACAAACTTTTTAGCAGGGTCTGTTGTGATAGGACAAAGGGTAAAGGTATTAAACTAAAAGAGGGCAGATTTAGACTGGGTATAAGGAAGAAGTTTTTTACAATGAAGGCAGTGAAACACTGGAATGGGTTGCACAGGGAGATGGTCAATGCTCCATCCCTGGAAACATTCAAGGTCAGGTTGGATGGGGCTCTGAGCAACCTGATCTAGTGGTAGATGTCCCTGCTCATTGTAGGGGGGCTGGACAAGATAACCTTTAAAGGTCCCTTCCAACCCAAACTATTCTATGATTCTAAATGACATGATTATTATATCACTTTGACAGGCAGAACCTACAAGACACTATGGAAAGAAGATGAGCTGATGAACCTTCCCCTTGGTATGTGGCTGGAGCTCCACGTTCAACAGGAGCATAGCACGGTTTAGGAAACACTGAGACAAAACTTTAAGGAACTCTGATTATAGCTCAGTTAGAAGTTTCCAAACTTTGGCTGAAAGAATTACACGGCCTGATCATGTGATATCTGCAATTTTTCTAGTTCCAGCTAAGGAAAAATTAAACAAACCAAAGAAAGGAATGAGGAGATAGAAAGAAGAGCAAAAGCAGAATGCTCACACTGAGAGAGACAGGAAATGCATCTATCACACTATAGCCAGCTAAATAGATCTAAATATTTTCAAATGTTACTTTGGTATGTAAGCAAATTCCTCACGGAGGCTGGGTGACTGAATAGAAGGAGAGATGGCCCAAATCCCTCTTTCTGAAAAGATACGATGCACGCTAAAAAAAATGCCCCGTTCTACTTCTCCACCGAGATTTGTGGCGTCTTGTGAAATTAATTTCTTAACAGCGAAGATAATCAACACATATTTTTATTTATTTATTTGGACTACTCAAGAACACCAGCTGAAGAAGATTAGGTTATATTAAACTGGCCCAGGAAAACAAAGTTTTAAAGGCATTCCACCAAAACCCATGACCCACCTCCATAGCCCTGAATGAAGATGCGACGTGAAGTCAAAGCTACCCTGTGGAAATGCATGCCAGGCAGAGGGGCACTGAAAGCTGACAACCACTGGCAATGCCGTTCACCCTTTCTGAAATGTCATCTCTGCACAAACACACTGAAGAGGTTTCCAGCCACAAAAAAGGCACCAGGATCCTACTTCCTTACTAAATTCCATTCCTGGTCTTTCACATACTGGGGGG
>Ga0065711_1049340_pt1 | contig 11353 bp, 7 predicted proteins | sample Hoacrofraction12_FD_59098 | JGI IMG/M metagenome (GOLD analysis project Ga0065711, IMG submission 59098) | Hoatzin crop microbial communities from Cojedes, Venezuela - Epithelial fraction 12 v2 (version 2) | ecosystem: Host-associated > Birds > Digestive system > Esophagus > Crop | place... | reverse complement strand
TTCCTGTTCCCTTTGTTTGCTGTTCTGTTAAACTGCCCTTATCCTGACCCACCAGTTTCTGCCTGTTTCTTTCCATTCTCCTCCGCACCCCGGCAGGGGGAGGGGCGGCCGCGTGGCACTTTTGTTGCCGGCTGCAGCCAAAACCTGAACAGCGAGCAAAAATTTGAGTCCAGGAAGATGTCTCTAAGGAAAGCAAATACTCTGAAGGCCTGAGTTCAGAAAAAAAATTACTGAAAATATTTTCCATGGATTACAGCAAATGCTGTGTGAAGCAAACACTTCGTAAATGACATATATACCTAGGTGAAATCCTTATAAATGGACCAATAAGGAAGGAACCCTATCTGCTGAAATTTATAGATCTGGAGACATTAAAAAAGATAACCAGTGGCCAGACAGTTAGGGATAAACCTTATTCAAGCATCAGATATGAAGTCATGAATTAGAATGATACTCCTTGTGCTTGCAGCTGGAAATCTCATCACAAGCAAGAACTGAACTTCCAAGGAACACTGATAAAAGAGCTCTTTTTTTAATCATTCAGTCTCCAATGCGTATTTGCATTCACACAAATGTAGCAGCTGGATGTTCTTGATTTGTTGCTGAGTTTCTGGGCAGATTAGATCCAATCTGCACCTAATTTTCTTCCCCCACTGTTAGGTGGACCACCCCATCTTCTACCTGGTAGTTAAACTTATTCTGTATGAATAAGATAGAAAGTTCATTCACCTGAAATCTTTTTATCAATTCCTTTGATTCTTCTTCCCCTAATCTCTTCATCTAACTTCGACTAAATGCCTTAATTCTGAAAGCATAATTTATAAAACAAAAAGCTTATATTGCTTTAAATAAATCAGAGATTTTCAGAATGTCCTAAACATTACCACATCCCGTGCAGCTTGCTTTCAATATACTTCCCACTTGTTGTCTGTGGTGAGAACAGTCTTTCTGCTCTGTATTTGTACAGCACTTATGAAAACAGAGATTTGGACCACAGGATCATATAAGTACTGGTAAAAAGATCTAAAACACGTGAGAGATTTAAATTCCTAACAAAAGCACACAATGTGTCCCCAAAGACATTCTCCAAAGACCATTCTCCAAAGACATTCAGTTTAGAGATCTTTCTGGACTATCACAAACATTAAAAAAGTCATAAACCCATCTTGTATGGTATTTCTAGCATTTCTCACTCTGTGACAGCACAGAAACCAAAAGGGTGAAAGAACAAGAAAATTAATACATTCATATATATATACTTCTTCATGTTTACACTATTCTGAGTTGCTCACCCCTGTTGGTTTCTGCTCAGTTGCAGCTGTAGTGGTGAGAAAATCAGAGCCTTTCCTTGTCTTGTGGAATGAGTACTCCAAGACTGGAGAACTGACTGAGATAGACCACCACCTAAGTTTCTTCTTGCAGCACGAGGCAATAAGAAGAATAAACATCACTGAATGCAAATAATTTTGAATGGAGTTGTTCCCTCAGAAGACATTACTTCAAATGACATCATGCACTGAACAAGACGCTAGAGTGGGATTTAGGAATCTGGAGTTATACTTCCTTCTCTATCAGAAGTTCACAATGTATACTCAGACAAACAATGTCATCTCTGTTGGCTGTCTATGACACTCCTACTGTTAGCTTTCCTTTTCCTGTTCCATGCCTGACACAACGGGATAATGCTCTTAGCCAAAGCCTGCCAGTGCTATTGTAATACATAAAGACAAGCATAGTTTTGGATAATTAATTTATCTTCAGCTGGGTTAACATACTGATAAAATATACCAACCTACGAGTTCAGGTAGGGATGCATTAAGTACCCTGCAATTTGACTGATCAATTTCCATGAAGTCTTCAATTTACAAGTTTTGACCAGTAACAATGATTTAGCATACCATCATCATTGTCTGTACTATCACTATGATGGCAGGAAAGATGATGTTGGCAGAAGGAAAGAGCTAATTATGATGAAACTACTTGCAGCAACATTGCCTTCCTGCAGTATATATATTTTATATAAAAGTCCACTTTTTATTGATTTCAAGGATTTTGCTGAAGAAAGTCCATCAGTTTTTCTTAAAGACTGTAGAGATCTAGGCTTTTACAAGCTTCCACTTCTAAGGGTTCCCAGAGCAGAGTTTCTAAAAGCACATGCTCATCCTTTAGTACAGTTCCTAGTACTGAATGTCTTCTGGGTATTATACTACCTTCTTTTCCACTACATTTTAACAAAAGGGGTGAAATCTTACTCAACTTCCGTTGTTCTTGCTTTTTGCATTCAAATTCTGGCATTCAGTGAGGAATGGATTTTGCCTGCAATGAACAAAAAATCCTTATTTCAAAAATCCATTCAGCCTAAATTCTTGCAAGTTTACTTGGAGGCACTAAGTATGGAGCTATTTCCTTTCTCTTATCACTATTTAATGTCCACAGCAAAAAACTAACACTGGTTTAAGAACTTGGTGAGGTCAAGAGTGATGAAGACAGTTCCTCACAGTCAACTTAGACTGCTGGTGGCAAAGCTTGCCAAAGAAGGGGAAAGACCTTTGCAACCTCATTGCTTTCTGTTTTAATCACTTGTTCTTGCCATAGTCATACTAGATTTTAACAGGTTTGTCTTCTGAAGCACTTACAGGGAAGGAAAGTATTATTACTCCTACTTTATAGATAGGAACTGGTAAACTATATAGATAAGCAATAAAAAGTTGAACCTAGATTTAATTGTATCTTAGACACAGCTTTCAAATCCAGATCATTTTTCCAAATATCTGTTATGACAGGCTGGAGTATAGTTTGGTCATGTCTTTGATCAGCTGAATGGATATTGTAACCTCTCTTATGAATCTGGAGGTATTTTTCTTATCCATTCTTCTTGCTTAATGTAAAGCACTGGAATTTTCACCTCATTCATCGGTTCCTTTCATTCATTGCTATAATATATTATACATGTACACTGATTTTTTCACCCTGAATTTATCCTGATTATTTTGTGTAGGCTTCCCATTGTCTCTCATCACAAATTTCCATGTTCTAAGAAACTCACTCTAGTATAAAAAACTCCACCCAGAACTTATGCCAAAGTCTATACATCTTCTATCCACTCTAGGTCCCCTGTTACAGGTGGGAAGGCTTTGGCCAAATCTGGGGGGTTTTCCCTTTTTTTTACATTTATGCTAATTTTTTGAGCTTCAGCTTGCTCAGAAATGGTTCTCTATTGGTCTCAATGGGAGAAAATTTAAAATAGAAAGGTATATTGAATCAGTTTAATGTGTCATACCGAAAACCGTCACATCACTTTAACACAAATACAATGATCTATAGGGTTTCAGAACATTGCAGGGACATCTGACCAAATTAAAACTACTCTAGAGTGCCATCTTGTGGCACAGAAAGCTGGACACTGAAAGCCCCACACAAATTTACCCCCCCATGCAGCACTGGGTACTGTTGGTTCTCTCATATTTATTCCTATGCCCTGCAAATGTAGTGTGAATTCAGTCTTAAGTTCAGAAACCTCAGAAACAGGTGGTTTGGAAAGCAATATTACAAAATCACAGAAAGAGTGTGGTGCAAATGCAGCTCTGGAGATTGGCTAGTCCAACCCCATCTTCTTAAAGCAGGCTCACCTAGACCAGGTCTAGTCAGGTTTTTAATATCTTCAAGAAAAGAGACTCCACAACCTCGCTGGGTAACCTGTTCTAGTGTTTGATCACTGTTAGAGTAAAAAAAATTTTCTTGTGTTGAAGCGAAATTCCTTGGATTTCAGTCACTACTCATTGCCCCTTTTCTTCATGCTGAACTCCATCATCTCATGGTCACTGTGGCGAAGGCTGTCCTGAACTTTTAATCCCCAACTAGTTCTTCCTTCTTTGTATGTTCCAGCTCCAGCAAAGCTTTTTCCTCATCAGCTCCTCAGTCACCTGTGTTAAGAACTTGTGTCCAATGCCTTCCAGAAACTCCCTGGGCTACATGTGCTCTGATGTGTTATTGCTCTAGCAGATCTCAGGCTGGCTCAAGCTCCTCCATGAAAAACAGGCCCTCTGAATGTGAGGCTCCTCCCAGTTGTCTGAAGTAGGCTTCATCTGCCTTTTCCTGATGAGGCAGTCTGTATCAGATACCCACCACAGTGCCCCCCCTAGTTAGTGCCCCTCCCCCCATCCTGAACCATATGCTCTCATCTGGTTCATTATCCTTCCCCAGGTAGAGGTCCATGCATTCCTGCTGTTCCCTCGCATCAAGGACACTTCTTCCTTCCTCACTGTCCCAGCCTGTCCTTCCTAAAGAGCCATTAGCCATCCATGGAAGTACTCCAGCCACGTAAGCAATCCATCCCATCTCTGTGACCTCAATGAGATCACAGCCCTGCAACTGCAATCCGACCTCTGGTTACTTCTGTGTGTTCCCCATGAGGCAGGAATCAGTGCACAGGCACTTCACAGAGGCACAGGTGATGATGATTTTGCAGAAACTGAAGTTGTTGAACAGTATCAGATGCAGCATTGATCCCTGTGGGGTACACTGTTAGTCACTGGCCTCCAACTGGACTTCATGCCACTGATCATCACCCTCTGGGCTCAACTGTTCAGCCACTTTTCAATCTGTCTCAGTGTCTGCCCATCCAGCCCATACTTCTTCATCTTCTCTATGAGGATCTTGTGGGACACAGTGCCAAAACCTTACTGAAATCAAGGTAGACAGTATCCACTACTCTCTCCTAGTCCATAAAATAAGTCATATGTGGAAGGTTATCAGCTCAGTCAAGTATGACTTCCCCTCTGTGAATCCTTTCTTACTACTCCTAATTGCCCTCTTGTCCTTCATGTGCCTGGAAAACATCTGCAGGATTAGCTCAGAAGTCTGGAATAAAAGTTATGAACATACACTTAGAATTTTTTTTTAATGGATCTGTGGACTATTGTTATGTTTCCAAGCAGATCTGAGAAGAACAAAATCTAGAAAGCAAAAGAACAGAATAGTCTAAAACTCCATCTCATTGCATGTTGTGTGACTTTAGCAGTTCATTTAGCTTCCTCAGGACAGACTAAGAACAACTACACAGCTGAGTTCAGCATGTGAGTCCCTGACTGCCAAAAGTACAAATTAAAACATACAAACCTAATCCAAAGGAAACTATAGAGATGTATTTCCAGCATGATATGTGCATATATACAAACCCAGCACTGTCTGAGAGCTCCACACTCCCACCATCTGATCACTGTCAGTGGAATAATTTTCTGAGAGTACAAAAAAAGTATCAAGGGACCTGTGCTGCGTGCGGGTGATGATTAGGTTGCACTCCTCAGTTCTCTGTTGTAGAGCAGTATTTAAGATATGGCCCCAACACAAGTATCTCACTAACACCTAACCCACTTTGGGATGCTTTTAACTCCTTCTGGATGAGGTTACAACCTCAGATCACCCACCCCATTTTAAACTTGGAAGTGTTTAGATTGTTTTTTAAGACAAAAGTTTCCATTGTTCAGCCTTTTGTGCTGTCAGTCAGATGTGCACATTGTTATAATACAGGCATTCACATGTTGTGCCTGAGCTTCACAGACTGGGAAAAGAAGACCCTATTCACTCAGATTGCAGTCAATTCTATATTGAGCCTGAACACTGAAACAGCAACTGTATCAAAAATGCAACTTTTCAGGGGCTGACCAACCTGATATGGATAGTAGGAGCAAGTACATAGCTGGGGACAAGAACCTCTTTTGCTACCCCTACCTAAAGCAATTTTTTACTAGACGCAGTCCCACGTCTATGATAATATTTACCCTTACAGAAGTTCACACAATTTCTAGAGGGGAACTGAGGCACAGAGTCATTAAACAATTTGTTTTAAGACACACAGGAGATCTGTGTACAGAACAGCAAATTAAATGCAAGGATCCAAAGTCCTAGCCCATTATTTTACTCACTTCCTTGTAAAAATGATCTCTTACCGTTGTCACCAAAATAGGTATAAATTAGAACTCCCTCATTTCTTCTGATCTTGGAAGTTCTTATACAACTGCAGTGCACACACACTTCTAGCTTAATGAAGACAATGGAAAGTTCTGGGAAACTAAATCCTTCCTTCCCTTCCTTGATAATGTCCTTTCTTCTAATTATTGAATTTTTCCTGCAAAATCCTGAAGAGCTGAATTTAGTTTTCACTTCCATTAACCTCCTCTTATGCTTTTTTTTGTTTTATCTTAACTTTGAAGTTTTGCATTATTGTTCACAGATTTGCTCATGAAAGTGAAAAGTAAACAGACATTATGCCTAAAGGCAATATTTCAAAATTCCCTCATTACCACATTATTTGAAAGGAAATTAATTTCGTACTTTAAATATTCACAGACTCTGGGTGAAATTGTTTTAATTCTTTTATTCTTTTCTTTTAATATTTCTTTCCAAACTTGGTTGTGTAATATAGTGGGGGTTAAATATTTTTTAGAGTATTTGCCATCCAGCTCTTCAGTCTCCTTTTTTTTTTTTTTATTTTAGGTTCTAGTACCTCCTTTCTATGTATGTGTTTTCTGCCAGAGTCCAGCATTTCATTCCAGACTTCTGTTGTGTGGGTATCCAGTGCAGTCAGTGGACCTCTGGTTTTGATTCCTCAAAGCATTTAATCATCTACCCAACCAATTTAAAGTATTTAAGTCCCTTTAGGATTAAGTTAAACTAAAGCACACACACACACACAAATGTTTTTGCCAGATCATGCTATCCCTTCATCTTCTTAGTCAACCATGTACATTGATTTATGTCAAAGACTTCAAACTTGGTCTGATTTTTACACTCACTACAGATCCATCGAACAAATTACATTTCACAAGAAAACGAGATGGGGTTTCAATCTTTGACCGTTTCAGTAAGACCAATATTGATGTTGAAATAACTAGATCTTTTCAATTTATTTATGTATTTATCAACCTAAAGAACAGATCAGACCATTGGCTGGTATTAAATCAAAAGTACGAATTTCTGACCAAAACAAATGTGTTTCTGTAACAGCAGCTTGCAAGGTAGATTACAAAGAATACTGAATTTCAGTTCTAACTACTGTGATCAACACATTGGTTCTATGAATTCTTTCTCATGAGATTGTTGAGATTTTAAATTTGTCTCAGGTGCTGGGTATTTCTGATAGTATCCTAATTTTGAAAATGAGGCTGGAACTCTTGGAGGGCTTTTTGCGAAAATTGCAGTGCTTTTTATTCCTACTGTTGTTGGAAATACTACAGTAAGTACTTGTTGCACTGTGGTTTAGACTGTTATTTACTTACAGTAACACATAGAAGCCTAGCTGCAAAGAGGGCCCCAAGACACTGGGAGATGCAAGATAACAGATAGCTTTTCTCTCTTCTCCTTTCAGAGGAATGAGAGTTTCGCAGAGTTCAGAAACAAACAAAAAACTCAAACAAAAGCAACAAAAAAAACCCCAGCAAACTCCAAGAGAGAGAATGATGCCATGCAAAGGTTATGCACTCACCTAGAAGGCAGTACTTCTTTCCAGCCCTTCCTTTCCAGACTGTGATTTTTACCAGTCATGAGACAGCACTAACTATGGTGCAACAAACCACATATATTGGGTAACTGCCTAAGAGGTAAACTATGGATCCTTCATGAGAGAAATTTTATCCTTGCTAAGCTGAAGAGAGAATCCAAATTCCTACTTCTCAGATGAATGCAGTAACTTAGTGTTACACGAAAACAAGCATCAGTGGCATCAATGCCTTTAAAAAAAGGCTCTATTCTTTCAAAGAATAATTGTAGACTTCTACCTTTATAAGAGAATTCTGCACTCAAAATGGCTGCCAGAAGCAATGAAAAAGACTGAAATTCCGCATGCAATCTTACGCACAGCATTAATAAGTGCCTGCCTTTAGGGATACTCTCCTGTCCACTTCAGTTGATCCTTCACCTTTTCACTGTCAAGATTTCTTTAATATTTTTACTTACGCATCTAGTTTTCTTGGTGCACTTTGTAGTTACATTTCCAGCTCTAGGTTTTAAAGCTTAATCTGGGGGCCAGGAGTCTGAAATTTAGGCATTGCAGCACTGGACTTAAAAGCTCCATATCCCTTTATTTGGAGGAGTCCTAAGTGAATTCCCTAAGATCAGCCAGGAAATCTGTGGCAAAGCCAAAAACTAAGTATCAGCCCCCAGGAACTTGTTTCAGAGCCTTAGGCAGAAGGCCATTGTTTCTACCACTGTAGGTTAAAGATTCTAGTCCAAACTGGAAAAGCAAAGTGGTAAAAAAATATGTCCCTCAGCACTTTGAAAGAGTAGTCAAAGGGATCCTAAAAAGCAAGCAAGGCTGCATGGTGATCTTTAGTTTTTCACCCATCTTTGATTTTTCAGTGTATATGAGAGCTTCACAACTGGGAGCAATTATGGACAAAAATTATTACATGATGTGTGACTCAACATACAAATGATCTTTGGGAAAGGAGGTTCTTGAAAAGGAGGTTTTGCAAATGGAACGGTATCAAAAGCACTGCATGGTCTGATTGTTCGGGGAATTATATACTGGTATGTGACACCTTTGGGAAAAGTTCTGAAAAGTAGGTCAGGTACCATGAGTCTTAGCAGACTGGTTACTTATTCATGGGGATCAGCTGTTCTGAGCTTCAGGACGTTCAGGTCTCAGCAGCTGCTGTGTAATCAGGGCGCAAAATGCTTTACAATGGCTGACTATAAAAAATTGGGATTGATTGAGAGTGCCTGAGTTATTGTCCTCCTGTGATTGCAATATGCAGCATACAGAAAATTCTCTCATGCTTAAGCCTTTCCTTTATATTTCTAGTGTTCATGAAATTAGTTTTAAACCACCAAGGGTTTCTTCCCTCCTCTCCATCTCCTCACAATAATTTCTGGTTCTAATTTGAGGGGGTTTTGGATAAATATGTTTTAGATTAATTTAGTGCTTGTGAAAGTTGCCAGCCTATTCGATCCTGGACTGGGGGAAGGGCGGACCTTAAGCATTGGAAAGAACTAGGACCTCACATGAGGAAGAGGCCTAGAAAGCAATTGATAACTCAGGAAAAAGAATAGCAGTGTAGCATAAGGCAGCAGATTAGCTAATCGAAACAAAGCTGAAAATCCTGTCTGCCTCAGAAAGTATTCTAAGGAGTCAATGGATGTCCAATATACAACCCACATCAGATTATTACTCTGAAAGACCACTTGAACTGAAAATGGAGCTGAAACACTATGGCTGCCAAAGAGTATGTTTCTGGTGCAGGGCAAGAGGTGGAGTGCGAAGGAGGGTGGGTAATAATCTGCCCCTGCTTTTGGATTTGTCAGTTGTCAGTGTTCCTTAAATCCCAGTGAGGAGTCACCCCCCCACACCCCGCTTCTCATCCCTACAGCTTGCCCAAAGTCCAACTTACAAAGTCATCTTAAATATTATGAGAAATCTCACTGAGAGCCTTTCACTGCTGAGGAAAGGTGTTGATCCATAATAAGAATGTTAACAATTGCCATTTTGGTTGTGCATGTTTATGTCATAAAGACACCAAACCAGCAAAGTCAAATGAAAACAAAAAAAGGATGTTTAGCACTAGCCAGCTATAGCGCCATGATGGAAACCATCACATGGGCATATATAACAACTCTCGTGCAAGGACAGTACAGTTTCCCATTTTAATGATTATAGAAGAGACCCATATGGGCCATTAGATTTGGTCCGTGTTATATATCCAGTTATTAGCAGCACAGGAATAGGAAGCTGAGGTGAAATCCTAACACTATTGAAATTATTGGGACACTTGCCATTTTCTTCATGAGGGCCAAAATTCTGTATTCGTATGTTCTTTCAATGATTTAACCACAAAACAATTCTTTTTAGTCATTTGCCTCTCTAAGCACAATAACAGACAACCTCATAAGAATCTTAAAATTGTTTCTTTCATACATTAATCATAATTTACATTGACATCCTGACTTGCCTATGCTGACGCATCTAGCTACTCATAGAGTACTCTTTATCACTCTGTGTGATGACCTTCTACGTTAAAATTTGACAGAAATTAGAAAGGTCTACTCATCACCAGCAGCTATAGATATACAATCCTAGAAGCCTTTTCTAGGTCATGCCCATAGCTGTTTTCCTTTCCTGTGAATAAGAGAGACTAGGCTGGGTAAGAAAAAGAGAAAATGCAAACCAGTTCTTTGTTTCTTAGGCTTGTCACACATTTGTTGCCTTACCCATAAAAAGGGAGAAAAGAGAGTAGCAAGACACAAAGAAGATGTGCAAAGGAAGCACTTTTCAACCTCGTACTGATTTCTCCTGGTGTTACAAAGGGGCATATGGTGGCCCTATGGCAGTAGTTCAGTTAATGCATCCTGATAGAGCCCTTTATTTCCTTCGTTGCTTGAAACTAACACATCAGCTCTAACATCAGAATGACTAATTCAGGCAAACCTTGTAGGTTTTTATTCTTGTGACTTTTTTTTTATTTGATCCTATATCCTCTGTAAGTGTATTTGCCTTTCCTACTTCAAACATTCATTAGTAGTTGTATATAAAACAGTACTCTTCACCTTTTTAATAAGCTTACTGTTCTCCTTTCTGAGTAGAAATTCCAAGACTGACAAATAAATAAAATTGTACACACATCTGGCTTCCAAAGCTTTAACGTATCTTATTTCTGTGAGATTTCCTACTTCCTTCACATTAAATTTTGTGAGAGGAAAGCATTCCTTAAAAGATTTAGTACATTTTCACCAGTCCCCTCTTATATTCTTCTGCTTTTTCAGTTTGTAAGGTGAGAAATGTCAACAAACCTGGAAGTTAATCCACTCATTATTGTCATGGAGATTGCTTCTAGGGGCAGAGATCCAAAAGAAGGAGCTGAACAAGAACAGACAGAAGTAATAAGTTGAGGCAATTCATCTCCTATGTGCCAGGAATTGTTTGTTTATTTGTTTATTTAATTACCAGACATATTTAATATCATATCTCACTAAGTACTGCTGACTGTGCTACTTGACTCCTGTTGGTAGGATTTAATTCTTAAATAGGCATTGTGAACAGTGTGTGAAAGGTGGCTAAAGATCATCACATGTCTTTAGACCTTAGAAACATTGTGTGAAGCGCAGAGAACCATGAAATAAAACAACACTGGAGATAAAAAGGCAATTCATGATCTAGAAGAACCCTACAGTTATTGCTGGCATTCCTAGAGTTACAAAAAACCAAAACCAAAGTCAGCCTCAGGATGAAGTGAGAAATTGACTTAATAGTCTATTGCCTACTCCACATGGAGGGAGGGCAGAAATTCAAGCACACAGGAGGATAATTTTGCTACTTCCAGCTCCCAGTATTTGAGTATTTGCCAAATATTGGGGGGGGGGG
>Ga0065711_1049339_pt1 | contig 11354 bp, 6 predicted proteins | sample Hoacrofraction12_FD_59098 | JGI IMG/M metagenome (GOLD analysis project Ga0065711, IMG submission 59098) | Hoatzin crop microbial communities from Cojedes, Venezuela - Epithelial fraction 12 v2 (version 2) | ecosystem: Host-associated > Birds > Digestive system > Esophagus > Crop | place... | reverse complement strand
CCTGGACAAGGTCCTGTGCAGCCTGCTGTAGGTGACTCTGCTTCGGCAGGAGGGTTGGACTAGATGACCCACAGAGGTCCCTTCCAACCCCTACCATTCTGTGATTCTGTGACTTCTCCAGGTCTCCTCCTATTCAACACTGCAGATCATGAGAGAGAGTTCAGATAGCTAAACCTAGCTATCTTCGTAGATTTAGTTGCCTTTCTACGGCACGTAAGACAGACTTAAGGTAAACAGAAGATGCCTCCCAATTTTATTTTATTTTTTAATACACAAAAGCAACAGAGATGTCTAGATCAAACCTATTTAACTCATTTAGGGATTCAGAATTAGACACTGGAACAGGCAAGTAACAACAGGGTGTTTGCTTGTCTTATTTTAAGGAGAAAAAGCTGCTGTAATCTTAGAAGGATTCCTTCTTTAGGATTTGAATGCTGTTCTGCAGTATGTTGGATCTTTTGATCTTATGTCCTAAACCTATGCAATCCTGAAAGTCCCATAAGCATTTAGAAATATTATGAAAAACAAATAACTTCAAAGCATGTATGTAGGGAAATAAAGAGCCAGAACAAAAGCACATTACCTGTATCAGTTTCATGAGTTTCCTGATATTTAGCCAGATTTTTTTATTAAATTAACAATTCACAAACATACTTTAGTTTTTCCATATTGCCTCTAAGTAACAGAAACAGCAATGTTTAAAGCCTCCTCCATACAAGGCATTATACAATACTGAATCCTGCAACAGCAGGATATTAGACTTGGCACATGTTCTCTACTTCTACAGGTGCATTAGAGTGATCAAATATTTGAAACAGACATTTCACAGTTTCGAGAGAGCAGTCCTGAAGCTGTTGTCCAATGTCAATTTACAGTCAGCAGAACACACTGAGATAGCCAGCTGCTGTTACAATGGCTAATGAAGTGTGACAATTTAAGTGCCAGTACCCAGGACACTCAGCCCTTCGAGAGAGATTAAGCAAGCAAACCTTCATGTAACGGATAGTACTGTGCTTCTGTAACACTCCATGGATATTACAGTTTGAGCCAAAAAATACTTGCTATAAAGGAAGGTGTGGAACTCGATAGCTGTAAGAAGAGGTGTACAAAGCACTCACTGAGGTATGAGTGTACTTCACTGACTGCTCTATGCTACAAAACACCCCAGCCACCCTTTATAGTAGTTACTTACAAGTGTTGCAACACACAGAAAGTTAACTAACACTGCAGAGATATGGGATTTCACACCTAAGTCCACCAGTAACTTGCTATGTGACATCGTATTTCTGTAAAATAGCTAGCAAAACAGCCCCGACTTCAATGATGGCTTCCAGTGCTACATAGACTGTATTGCAACTGAGATGACAAAGACTGGTTCCTCACTGTAATTTGCATATATACGTCAGATAAAGCCAAAGCTATGGAGAGAAACACCTAGCTTTAATAGCCACCAGGTAGCTAACTTCCAGTTCAATCCTACAGCTGTGGGAGCAAGGGACATGAACTTCCTTAAATAAACAACTCTAGCTGCTATTACACGATTCAGAAGAGACGAATTTGGGAAGACTGACCATTCCAAAAGGGTAGTCAGCCTCTTTAGAAAGTCTCATAGTGACCTCCCGTTGTCAGTAGAGAACATGACCTTAATAATCCCTGGGACACAGGAAGGACACTTCAAAACCTGAACTGAGGCCACATAGACTAGCACTAGAATTCACCTCCTCCTGTCGTGCAACATCCTTACACAATGTGAGACAAAACTGTAACTTTTGAGGACTCGATCATCAGTAGACCCTAACGTGTAAGGGACTTGCAATCAGCCTAAAGGACAAGAAATCTGGCACTAGTAGTGGACTACTATAGTGATTCATAAACTTGATAGTCCTTCATTAGACTAGCTTCCATGTCCAGCATTTACTGAAAATGATTGCACAACAGCAAAACAGCTGGAATTCATGTTGATCTCTTACAGCATTCTCTTTCCCCCTTAGGATCTTGGTCATCTGGTAGGTGAAGGGTATTAACAAAGAAAAAAACTCTTGCACTGCAGGAATGGATGCTTGGAGTTCAAAATGAAGCACACCCAGCCAAGGACTGCAGTCACCAGCAGTTGGTAAATCAGTATCATAGCTCCCTAGACTGAAGAAGGGACAGAAAAGCAACTGATGTAACCTGTCATATCCAGCAGCCATCCCTCACCCTTAAGATCAGGTGAAGTAAACCATTCACATTAATCTTAGTGACACTGCTCTGGTACAGGCAGACTAGTCATTCTTTTACAGAAAATAAATGGAGATATGTCCCAGTAGAGACACAAACAGGCAACTACCTCCCAGATGACTATTTCTCTCTTATGCAGTTTGCACAATGGCTCTCTATGCCTCTGCTGTCACAAACAATTTGTGCAGTGCACTCTAGTAGACTCATTCTGGAGCTAGGAGTATTGCTGAAGTTTATACAGCAGCATCCCAATACTTCAGATTTACATCAGCTTCTGGAGCTCCCTGTGAGGTTCTCTCTAAATTCTAGGCTATCTGGGATCTAGTCACCTTATGAACTGCCTTTCTTCACATGACGTACTGCCAGAATTGAAATCAAAAGCTAGCTGCCATGGTCATGTTTCCATGCACTGCTTCTCCCCTTGCTCCACACTTGATCTTCCAGACTCTTAAGTCTGCCGGTAGACTAATACAAGGGGAAGGGAACCTGAATCTAATCTCCAGCCTGTATGGTTTAATTTCTGGTTTTCTAGTAGATATCCAGTTTGCAAGATAAGTACCTAGTCTCAAGTTTGCAGGTTGTCATAACACACCCTTAGGTGATTATGAGGCACCAACACAGCTGTACTCCAAAAAAAAAAAAACAAAACCAACATTTATTGAAGACATCCTGCACAGTAATACTTCAGTAGAATACCCAGCAAGTTGAATACCCTCTCCTGTCCCCTCCAAGTTCTCAATAATCCCACCAATTAACAGATGTGACTTGATTCTGTTAGTCTTAACAAGTTAGGATGAACAAAAATAAGTTATTTTCTCTGCAAGTTTTAACAGAAGGACTCCCGTCACGTCTTCCCAAAGTACTTCCCACTGAAGCCTTATGAACTGTTCACATACCGTTCTGAAGTCCTCCTCAAACTTGTAAGCTCCACCTCCTGTGGCACAGAGCGTAGTGTGCAAACTGGAGAAGTTCTTTTCACTACCCATTTGTATGAACCTGTGCATGGCACAGCTGGGAAAGCGGATGAAGTGCAGGTTTCCTTTGCGACCACACATAGTCAGATTTTTCAGTTCAAGATGGACATCGCGAATGCCAGTTTTACCATAGGCTGTATTGGAGGTCAAGTATTTCCTAATGCTTTTCAGGTTTTCCACCTCCTCCTGTTCCTCTTCTGCAGTAATGTCCTTAGGTTCAAAGTAGACCAGTTTAACCAACGTTCCGCCAATATCCATTCCGAACCATGGAAACGCTAAGGACAAGGGGGTTGGGGAGGAAGAAAGAAAAAAGTCACTATAAATATACAAGTTAGCCATATCACTTAAAACATTTGCTGAACAACAATTCAGTGCAGTCACAGTAGCAGCATCTGCTCCTGAAAGTTGCTGGTCACTTACTTGTCCAATTCACATGTATTAAACAGCCTTCTAAGTTAAAACTTCATAAAGCTTCGGTTAAGAATTAAAAAAAATAATCTCAAAACACTCTTCTCTGGAGAAGCAGGTTTTAACAAAATGCAAATGTTTTCCCAGGAAAACATTTCACTCTTCAGTCCGCACCTCTCGACAAAGCACATTTACTGCATTTCACCTAGTCTGACTCCTGCCACCAATTCTAAAATAGACTAAGGAAGTGAGGAGGAAGAAACAACCAAACAGGAGAACAAGATTTCCCAAGTCACATTCCCACTGCGTAACATCTACAATTGCCTTTCCAAGAGCTGCCGGAATTTCCACAGTCACAGGACAGTGTCTGAGGAGCAGCACTACATAACTCTCCCATTACGCTGGGAGCCTCCAGACTCCCAACCCACCATAACCAGCAGCTCTGTTGGAACTACACCACCTGCATACATTAGCAGAAACAGAGTGAGCTGTTTTAAGTTCAAAATTTACTACTGACAGTACTTTTCTTTGAGCATAGACTCCCTTTGCCAGTATGTGTGCTAGCCTATCATATAACTATACAAGAAACGCCACTATTTGCTTCTCAGCACATATATATTTGCCACAGCCGGCCCAGGTCTACCTAAGCCTTTGTTCTGCTAATAGCAAGATAAAAATCACTGTGAAGAACATGCAGGCTCAGGATACTAATGCATCCAGGTTGGTTTGCCTGCTTTGCTTATATAAACACACATACATTTTAAAGAGTAAGCCAGGTAACTTTATGAAGCAATAAGAAGTGAGAAGATAAAATCTACACACAGGTACTGCAGAAGGATACAACTGGTAATGTTTCTCAGAGAAATTAAAACTATTGAGCACGCTGGTAGCGTTTAAGATTCTTTTCTAAAATAGCAGTCACACAGTCACCTCTGCTTTTAGAGAAAAATCAGGAAGACTTGCTAGAAATGTGATTCTACTAACTAGGGCATCCAAACTTAGTGTTGATACAAACTCCAAACCACGGACACCATATGCATTACTGATATTTCTGCCAGTGAACCTAAACGCAAACAACTTTGGGCAAAGATTTTAATAAGCATAGGAGGTACTGATCACACTGTTCTTCCTCAGGTAATTACAGCTCAGTATTAAGTTACTCAACTCATGCTGAAAGGAGCTTAGAGTCTTTTACTTTTTACCACAAGGGTCTCAGCATCATTCTTGTCTGGCTGAATAATTCAAAAGTCTAAATTTCATAGTTGTTAATACACCACCCCACCCAGCAATCTTTCAATGTCAGATGTTTAAAATGGTTATTTTGCTCCATTGCTGTATGCCAAATTATTGAATCATCAGTCTCTCCCCTCTTTCCCTAAGGACAATGAAGGCATAATGCAAACTCCTATGAAATAGCTTGCTTACAGTTCAGTTTTTCTAAGAGCACCTACTGTTACATGTTGCAAAGTCCAATTTCTTTTTCTATGCCCTACAAGCTGCAAGACACAAAAACACAGAAATGAAGTCTAATTTGAGGTTTAGGAAGATACATCCTATGCAGATGCATGAAAGCTCCTTGAAGTGGGAAGAATTTGAAACAAGTGTTTTTAAAATAGGCTTTATTTTAAGGAGAATAACTATGTTACCATACACTGATCTATTTCCAACACTTCTGGAAGTACAAGGTAAATACTTCAGCAAAATTGGTCTCATCCACACTGTATAACATTACAATACAGTGGAGCTCAGGACGCCAATCCCATTTACACAAATCTTTATTTAAGCTACTGAGAACTTTAATTACCTGTCTCGCTGGAACAGCAAGTCTTCTCCTTGGATGTATCTTAACTATGCAAGCAGGAAGTTTCATTTTAATAGCTGCATGTTTGGACTGTGCCATACAAAACTAGCCTGTATCCACATGTAAACAACTTCCAATATCCTACATTAAGAGCGTAAAATCTGCTACAATCTATCTGCACCAACAGTTGCTTTAAAGCTGTACCAGAGATTTAGGCTTTAAGAGAGAGAATAAGCATTCCATCCTCCTATCAAACACAAACCCAGCTATAAAATTGTTAAGTACTAACAGCTGAGAGTTATTCATAAATGACTGCCAAGACTTTTACTTGTATATCTTAACATTTAGAGGAGTCATAAATAAATCATTCACACAGAATAAATACTGTAGAAAACAACTATGAAGCTATTTCCAGTCTGTAGAGTTCTTGGGATCAGTATACATAATGCTCACATTTAAAAAGCAAGCAGAAATGCCAAGAAATTTTTTTTTTTTAGTTTATTCTATCTGTGAATCTAAGCTCCTTTCATTTTGTTGTGAGCCAAACTGAGAGCTCCAGAAAGAAAAGAACTTTGCTCCTAGAACAACAGCAGTTTTCTTCAGCACAAATAAAGAGCACAAGATCAGTCCACAACAACCGATACTTCAGTTACACAGAACAGCAGCTTAGTTTTCTCCACAACTGCTAACACCAGCTATCTGTTGGAATCACTTGCAACAAAGATGACAACTGATTGACCAATTAGGACAAAAAACAAGTCTCAAGGTTCCTTGACGTTCATGCAACTCCTGTACAACTGGAGCAACAGTAGAAACACTTCTCTGTTCCAGTGAAAATGTATTCATTGTATCTTTTGTTACTATCAATACATTCTGAAACAAAATGCACCACTGAAGTACCATCAGCTCTTGTCAGTACCTTTAGACAACCCACTTGAAGTGGTACCTATACACTTTCAGCTCCCTGACGCCACGGAATGCAGTGCTAATGGCAGCGTGCATGCAGACTGCAAGGTGCTCCTGGGTTTGGCTGCCCCCTGAATACAGGCAGTAAGACCATTCAGAGGCCACCAAAATTATCAGGACCCTCACTGTTACAAACAGGGGGCACGAAGAAAGGCAGGCATTTGTGTAGGTAGTCTCCACAAACCTGATATAAAATGGGGGGAAATTGTAGGGTTGGGTTTATTCTTTTGTTTGGGTTGTTTGGGGTTTTGTTCATTTGTTTTAAACTGGAAGTCCAGCACTTCACTGCTAACCCAAATACATGTCCAGTTTGAGTTATTAAAAACCAGGAAAGCAAGGAGAAGAAAATGAAATCAGTCACATGCACATCTTAGGCTGATAACAGTTATTCAAAATTGTGTGACTAACTGAAAAATGAAGACACTGGATGTGTTGCAGAAATGCTTTCAAAGTGTAAAAAATGCACTTTCTAATTAAAATTGTCTGACAAGGCTGTTATGAGCAGATTTCTTTCTTTGCAGCAAAGTCAGTATGCAATATACCTATTAGACCAAGGCAATCTAATATTGTGGAGAAAATAAAACTATTCCACTGCATTGCTACACTGCAGTAAGTCATAAAAAACACCACCACTATAAAATCTAGTTCTAGGTCCCATAGAACTGATACAGAAAGCGCCAAGATGAATTACGTATTCCTAAAAGCCTAGCATAAATCAAAATAGTCTGCTTATCTTCTTAAGAAAATTAATTCTCTAGGTTAAACTGCACCAACTACCTACTGGTTTGTTATCTTAAGATAAAAATTTCCATTACTCCAAAATTTAGCTGCAGAAGCATGTGACAATGCAAACAGAAGGTATCTACAGCATTGCATAATTAGGTAATCTGATGCACATCAACAGCTGTGCTATCTGGGGGAAAGGTTCACTCATGAAAATTCCATGATACATTTTACTTAGTTTCCACACAAACTTTGAAAAGTATGAACCTATAAGGCAGAATTGAACATATTTGACTTTTAAAAATCCTATGCTTAACATACAACATAAGGAGGGTGTGTCAAAGGTAAATATGAAATCATAACATGGACAAGAGCTCAGGGGAAGCAAGAATGAAAGGGAACTCCCAGGTCACTAAGTAACATTTCCCCCCATCAAAGAGGGTAATCCTTTCCATATGTTTAAACCACCATCACATAAGGTTAGCTGAATCTTTTTACTCCTCAACTCTTACAAACAGACTGTGCCTAAATCCTGCTGGTTAGAACTTTCTTCTCTCTACCTGGACTGTAGATTCATCCATGACCAATTTGCAGCAGTTTCCTCTTTTGCCAAAACTGTTTCAGCTTATGCATGTCTCTTACAAGACCTGTATTTACTTGAACACAGCTACAGTATCTTATTTTTTTTATCATTAGTTTGAATGGTGGTATCAATACTCTGATATCTTGGTCATAAATATCTCAGATAAAGTATCTGAGGTTCAGCTGTTTTTCTTCCTGGACTCATATATGATGAAATCCTATCACTTCATTTACATTTTTCATTTGCATTTAATTTGCATTTCTTGATGCTTTGATGACCTAAGAACTTCCTGTTTTAACTGGGGCTGGAAGAGGGGAGAGCGAGCCAAAAATAAGAACAGGAAAAAAAAAAATCTAAACTAGAGTCACACATGGGATAGCATTCTCACAGCTTCTGGAAGTCACTTTCCATTAAAAAAAACCAACCAAAACAAACAAATGCACAACCCAAACAACTTGAAACCCAAAAGCACAGAGCTGTTTGTTAAACAGTTGTGACCAGTCACACATATGTAGTCATATTACCACTAACTGATTTCTGAAGACAGCACTGTGAGACTAGGTCATTATCTAGCCTGTATAGATTCATTACAAAATACTAAAAAAACAAAAGCCAAACTTACACAGCTACAAGAAGCAACGATTAGCTATCAAAAATCTTGTTCTTGGATCTGAGAGCCCCCAGCCTGATGGAAGCTATTTGCATAAGCTCCCTGTTGCTGTTGGCAATGTGTTATCTTGCTGGTAAGGCTGACACACAGTTTTAACTCACAGGATGCCGGACCACAACACACCAAATAGTTCAGTTTGTTATGACCAGTCCTATTCCTTAGGCAACCATTACTCCCACCTACATTAAAATCAGCTGGAGACTAACTTTAAGCAGTATGTCACCTGAAGCAATTCTTAAGATTAAAAGAGTGGGGCATATTCCAGTGCTTTGGACAAAATTTCAGTAACCAATAACGTTGTACTTACTCTGTCAACAATAGCAAGACCAAAACCATTTTCACTCCTGTATTCTTCACCAAAATACACTATATAATCACGACATTCCATATGTAACATCACCACAGGTGAAAAAGCCTAGGTTTTCCACAGTTTCCACCTCGCTTAAAGTAGTACTACATAATCATGCTGCAGCCAAGCATCACAGGCATAACAACCTAAATATTGGCCAAAAGCATTCTTTACCATGAAGCCACAACTGAAAGAGTTTAGAAATGACAACAAGTATGCATTATAACTGCTATAGTTAAATGGTCATGATACCTCAAAATACACATTCTTTGACCCCTAACAATTACTAGCTGACTTGGAGCGATATGCAAGATGCTGATTTGAATAGAAATCCCAAAGCTTTATCTTAAATTAAGAAAAGCTATAGAACTAAGACACCCAGCTGGCTTCTTCCCTATGTCTGATGCAGAATAATGCTGTGAAGCACCAGCCTAGTTAACTGGTTAACTGCTGAAATCTTTGTCCTTACTTGGCTACAGTGCTGTTTCACAGGGATCCATGAAGGCACTTTACTGCTCTTTCTTTCTTCTGTTCAAAGATCACATTTAAACTGAACGTGACACTTAAGCAGGCTTTTGAAATTTGCAGAACTCACACTGTTACAGTATTCTATTCTCTTCTGCAGCACTCCACAGCGCAAGGCATCGTAAGGGATACCTATCTGTATTCATTACACTGTGCTGTGATATAGCAAGACAATGTAAACCCTGGTCTCACAAAGGGTCTGCAATAATGATTCGAATCAGAAAACTGACATAAGCCTAACATCCCTGACAACTCATCTACTTCAAATCAGGAAAAAACAAAGCAACGACAAGCTTCTAAGCAGAAGGTAAACTAAAAAGAAGATAAGTTAGTCCTCAGATCCTCTCTTGCCACAGGCTAATCAGCAAAGCACATTGGTTTCACAGGGAATCTTCCCTTCTCAGAGGGAAAAAAGACTTGGGAATACTGTGGCAGAAAGCAAAAACAATCAAGAAAACATAATTTATTTATAAGGATTTAAAGGAATAATAACTGCAGAAAGGTAGGTTTCATTTGTTGAAATATTGGGAAATGCCAATTATCTCATTATCTTTTCCACCACGCAAAGCAAACCCCACAATCAATACTGAAATCTTACATGGCATGTGGCAACTGCACTTCATTTTGCAATGTGTCCTTAAGCACAGAACAAACATCTGCAAAGGCCAGGATTAAATACAAAAACCAGCAAAACGGGACTGTGTAGTATTCACTAGAGATGGATACAGTGGAAAGCTATGGAGTATTAGGAGAATCTGAGTATGGTTTAACAATTTTTTTAAGCTGGTGTCAATGTGCTATCATTATTTTCCTGCAAGACTAATACTAAATTGCAAATTTATTCTTGTGCAAAATTAACCATATAAATCAATAAGATCAGCAAGAATTCACGTCTTTCATTCAGCAAAGAAATTGCCTACAAAATAGTTCTACAAAGCACTCTGCTCGCCTGCCGTTTTCATTAAAGCCTCACTTCACTAACACCCCACAGCTGAAGACTCGGTTGTCACACTTCTTGGGCAACAGAGCCAGCCACCTACGTGCTTTACTGTGACAGGCTCTTTTTCCCTCAACATGGCAGGCAAACCCCAAATTCCCCATTCTTTCTTACTCCAGTGATTACATGAATTCCTAAAAGCCTTATTCCTTGCTTCAAAATAGTTTTCAATATTATGCAGAGTTTGATATGCAAGTGCTGACTCTTCTTAGTTACAGCAAATCCAAATGTATGTTAGTCCAAGTTCTGCAGTTTTCGTTCCTGAACGAAAAAGCGAAGCTGGACAAAGACTGCAAAACTAGTTTGTGACGCCAGTTTTGGTCACCAATAAGTTAAATTTGGTAGAAGACTGAACTAAGTACCTACAGGTACTGTAAGTACTACATGGTTTATCAAGACAGAGAACCCTCTACGGCTAAGTGGTGTGTGTAGCTCATCAGAAACATTTAAAAAGTCAGAGAAGGCACTGACTACTGAGCAGCCTTGTGAAAGCTGCAGCTCTTCAAGGTTCCTTCTGACTATTTTGTTCTGCTTACACAGAGAAGTTTTTAGTATTTATTTCAAAAGAAAGAAAGAAAAACAGTAGCTGAATGCACACTGCTTCCTACTGAGCAGAAACATCTTTCAGCTTCGGCAGCGGGCAGCTGTGATCCTGACTACCCCCCATTACTCTTTCCGAACACGCTGAACTTTTAACAAAGCAGCGAACGCTCCGTTGGCAGGGCTGGCAAAGCGAGAGCGTCAAGAAGCAGAGTACTCCTTCCCCTGGGCTGCTTTACTTGCAGCTCCACACCTTCACCTAACAGGTTAGCGACGATAAAGTAAGCAAAACACACTATTAACCCAGGAACCTTGTCCAATTAAATCCATTACAGATACGGATGTCTGAGACTCACAGCCTTAAAGCACGAACTGACACAGACAGTTTACCAGTGTCTCCCAACAACAGCCACTGCCGCCGCTCACAAGGAGCGCAATTACAAATTTACCGTGTTTGCGGCAATGCCCGTTCCCACCCGCCAGCCGGAGTCATTCGCACTCAGCTCCCAGGTCTACCCTTCTCTCGGTTCTAGCCGCGTCTGGGGAAGGGAACCAGCGGGTGCCGCGGCCGCAGCGCCGTCCCGTCGCCCCCCGCCAC
>Ga0065711_1049338_pt1 | contig 11354 bp, 9 predicted proteins | sample Hoacrofraction12_FD_59098 | JGI IMG/M metagenome (GOLD analysis project Ga0065711, IMG submission 59098) | Hoatzin crop microbial communities from Cojedes, Venezuela - Epithelial fraction 12 v2 (version 2) | ecosystem: Host-associated > Birds > Digestive system > Esophagus > Crop | place... | reverse complement strand
CCGGGCGGGCGGGGCCGCGGGGAGCTGGCGGAGACACAAAACCTCGAACCCGCCCCACCACTCCACAAAGCCGCAGAGGTCCCAGTGCCCACAGGGAGCGGCGTGTGCAGAGGTGCCAGTGCCCGTAAGGACCACCGTGTGCAGAGGTGCCAGTGCCCACAGGGAGGGGCGTGTGCAGAGGTCCCATTGCCCACCGGGAGGGGCGTGTGCAGAGGTCCCAGTACCCACCGGGAGGGGCGTGTGCAGAGGTCCCAGTGCCCCTAAGGACCACCGTGTGCAGAGGTGCCAGTGCCCACCGGGAGGGGCGTGTGCAGAGGTCCCATTGCCCACAGGGAGGGGCGTGTGCAGAGGTCCCAGTGCCCCTAAGGACCACCGTGTGCAGAGGTGCCAGTGCCCACCGGGAGGGCCGTGTGCAGAGGTCCCAGTGCCCACAAGCACCGGCGTGTGCGGAGGTCCGGGCCCGGGGCGCCAAGTCCCGCGCAGGGACGGCGTTAACGCCGGCAGGCTGAAGTTTGCTTTGTGGCTGCACATCAATCAAAGCTCGCGGTTTCGCCCGGTCCGTAGTCGGTAGTTCTGCTCTGAGTCAGGGGATTTAAAGTGCACCCTGCAGGGATTCAAACCAAAGGAAGATTTATACAAATCCATTCCACCACGAGTTTCAGCCACGTCAAATCACAGCTCCTTTGGGGTAACTGGCGGGCGTCCAGCCCCGGTTCCCCACCTGCTTCGGCTGCCCTGCCTGCAGGAATGGCAGTGCCAAGCAGCAGACTCCAGTGACGGCTGCTCCCGGGTGTTCACGCCACAACACTGTGCCACAGAACGGTTGGCTTCAAAGCACCTGGTCTTCTGACCTCGGAAGGGGCTGGCTCCTGCTTCTCCTTCTGCCCATTTCGGTGGAAGCTGAACGTCGGTGACTTACGACGCTGATTTGACCCAGTATGCGTTCGGACTGCAATTACTTTGAATAGCCATGCTAGGCGAAGGAGTCTGATAGGGGAGAAGTAAGGATCATACAGAGGAGTCTTCCTCTGCAGCGTTCAGGGCAAACTGTTACGCTTTAAAAGCAATTAATGAAGTACACTGTTGGTTATTTTCTGAGTGCAAAGACAACAGCAGCAGTGCATGAGCTGTCATTGGTATCTACCCCTGCAGAACTGACGGCATCCTTTGCGATTAAACAGTGACACAATCAAGTTCATGACGAAGTAGTCCAAGAGTCATGTAACCTACAAAACTATCGTCCTCCGTAGAAGAAAGCCATGATTTCTCATCAGCTTCACTGACCACAGAAATCTGGAGGAGACAGCTTTTCCCTTCTCAGCCTTCGGTGCAGGAATGAAAGGAATGTCCCCTACAGCCCTTCTCCCTCAACGCAAAGCAGAGTGAATCCGAGGATCAGGGAGCAGTTTCTTCGCCAGATCTGGCATTTTTTTTTAAACAGTAGGTCTCTGGGACAAATGAAAGCCCCTGGAAGAAACATCTTCATCACTGCCTGTTTTCTTTGAAGTTGTCTCCATTTTAGAAAATCTAAACGGAGTGATTAAACCACAATTAATCAACATGCAAAGGAACCTGAGCTGGGTCTTTGATCCATAAGTGTTACAGAATGACTATTAAACAATTCTTTTTTGGTAGGAACCGGTATCTGAATTTGTCATCAGAAGCCTCAAATACATTAATTTATTTATTTAGCAAAGCAAAAATCAACAGGTTACATTCTCTCTGGAAGTTACCCAAAAGCTTTGTTTCAAAAACTACATACTCCCTAGCAAGCATAAAATTAGAGAATTAGTACTTAAAATTGATTTTAATGATGACTAGGACAGAGGCTCGTAGCTACAGCCAAATGAGCCACCTCTCCGCAGCCCAGCTGACTTCCACCAACACTAGCACGGGCACAGAAGCCGCTTCCGTCAGGAACCTCTTGCAGGATCGGAGCCTTCTTTTGCAGTGTTCATTTGTGACCACTCCCAGCTAGGTGAAATACCACCCCGATATGGCAACTTGGAGCGAGTAACGCTTAGTCCCGCTTGGTTTTTGTAACAGGAAAAAACACCGAAGGATTCACATTGATCAGTAACATCAGTTGACTGAGTGACATCAGCTGGAAAGCGCTCAGACCCTTTGCTCGCAGCCAAACGTGTCCAGTTGCTCTCACCATCAACATCTTCCTACTTGGGTTTAATCTGTATACTTACCCTCTTTATTAGCAGAAGCACAAGAGATGATGGGCAGAGATGGGTACGGCACGGCTACGCTGGTAACAGTTCGAACACGGAGACAGCCACAGTTCAGAGACAGCGTCAACTGATTTTATCGCTCCCCATCCGTTCAATGCCCAGAAAATGTCATCAAGCAGCAGACCAGGAGTGTTCTAACTGGAGAGTCAGCCCAGGTGCCCCGGGCAGCACAACAGTCTGGTAGAGGGCTATCTGCATATAGGAACTAATTGCTGATTTTTTCCAAGTGTTAAAGGACACGGGCAGAGAGAAAGCAATCCCTACTGAGCACCTGTATAGAATTAGAAATCAACAGGTGGCTCGGCCCCCTTCTCTGTGTTTCAGGTCCTCCCTTCCCAAAGCCACTCTTAGATTCCTGTCCCAAAATGTGATTCCAGGAACACAGGAGGTGCCTGGAGGCAGCCGGCTGGGGTGGGGACGCAGGAGAATCCCCTCACTGCTTCCCACCAGCTCGCAGAGATGGCTGCGCTCGAGAGCGGGCAGGGCACCCTGCACCCGCCCAGACTGCTGCCTTGCACACACACGTGCCCTCCTGGTCAGCTGCCGAGGGAGGCAGAAGGTTGCACGGCTGGAGGAGGAGGAGGAGGAGGTTTCTCTACCTGAGGGAGTTTGCCGAGCAGAGGGGCTGTGCTGAGCAAGGGGATTATGGCTTGCGGGAGGGCCCAGGTCTTGGGTGCTACCCTACTGACAGGACCTCGCTTAACTCCCATCTCGCTGCGTTTTCCTGCACCAGGCGGCCAAAGGGAGCAGCAGCATCGCTCACAAACAGACCAAGACGTGGGCAGAGCCAGCAGCAGCATTTAAGTTAGATCACTGGGTTTATGAGTGCCCTTTCCCTCCCACAGGTGATGTCCCTGAGGGGACTCGATTAGATGGCAAAAATCAACTGGAATATTTGCAAAGAGCAGGGCCACCCCCACCAGCAGTGTTCATTGCCAGGGCAGCAGCAGCAAAGGCTGAGCAGCGAGAGCAGCCTGCAGAAGCCACGCTGAGCCAGGCTGCCAAGCTCCGAGACAGCTCTGCAAGCAAGGCGGCCATCCACACGTCGTTGGAGACGCTGGTGCTCATCTTCTCAGGCTGCCAGAGACAGCAGATTTATAAAGTTAATTATAAGCAAACATTTCCCAGTGCCTAGTATGCTGAGGTGGCACGGTTATCAGATGTCTCAGCTACTGCAGCAGAAAGAATATGTAGGGCTTTGGGAAGTATAGGGTGTTGGGCGTTAGCACTTTTTTTTGTGCCCTCAGCAGTTCACGGTTACCAAAACAAGGGCAAACCTCTTGCCTCCTGAAGTAAAAGCTGCACAACAAACTGGTGGATGGAAGGAAATTTGCACTAGAACAAGCACAGGAAACCACAGAGTTGCAGAAAGGATGAGTTAATGGAAAAAGGTTGATGTCCTGATACTGGCTAAAGGCCGTGGAAAACTGCCAGCGCACACAGTGTTGAAGAGTGTGACTGCCAGAGCGCGTCCTCAGTTCAGCTGCAGCATGCCCACTCCAGGCAACCTCATTCCACAGATAGTACTGCAGACAGACATTTCCCTCCATCTGCAAGAACGATACCTCGCCAACCAGTCATTTTTCTAAAAAACAAAGTGAGAGCACAGAGAAAGCTCCGTTTTCACCAGCTGGTTAAAATTCATACGAGGCCAGATTTACTTTATCGCACACAGTTACGGGTTTTGTGTGTGCGCTTGTTTTACATCTCCCTACTGCTGCATCTCCTCAAATCATACAAGCAACTGTTGTCGGAGGAGGTGAGGATAGAAAGCTCAGGGGAACTGAAGATGAACCACAAAAAAATCACAAAATTTTAAACAGGGCTTGCAGTGCAAAGGTACAGCTGCAGACAGTGGAAAAGGAAACCTACCTAGGCAGCCAAGGCGCAAGTCAATGATTAAATAACTGGGACAGCTGGGGTAAAGACCTCTAATTTCTGACTCTTAGTAGAGGCACAGGACTTTGGCTTCCTTCATAGTTCAAGTGGCTCAGAAGTGGGATGCTTGTCTCTGCCTTCTTCCCACACCCCTTCTCCAGCTGCAAAGTAATTACCACCTCTTTAACCTAGCATGGGAAGCCTTTTCTTTATTGTTTCTTGGCTAGTGAAATTGCTCACTGTAGATGTCTTTTTCATCTGAAAAGGAAAGATCTTCTCTGATTAAGGATGCCCTCAGGCAACTGTATCTTACCTTTTTTATGAGCTCCTTGGTTTTTGCTATCAGCCTTAAGTAAAGCAAGTATTTAGGAATGGAGTGGATTCTGACTGACATGAGGGATAATAACCTGATTTTCTATAAAGTCTTCTATCCAAGAATACCAAATGTTTCACTGACATTAATTAATTAGCTCTCTCAAAGCATCCAGCAGAGACAAAATAGCTGCGATATAGGTAAAATACCTGTAAGAGTACTTAGACCAAGAGAGATACAAAAGCAGGTATGAGCTGCTGAAGGGCACGTAGCAGATCAGCACTGATACATGTCTTAGACATCCTAGATCCATCTCACATTGCTTCTCAGTGGTCCAGGAATTTCCCAACCTCAAGGTATCTATCTCCAAGTGTTCTGGTGAGTTACAGTACGTACAGCAGTAGATGGCTGCCACCAAGCATCCAGCAAACACAAACGGGTTTGAACACCAGAACATCATTTTTGGTTTTCAAATTTTTTTTTGGCTAGTATTGGAGGATATATGCAATAAACCAGAGGTTTCAACTTGACAGTCAGCAGAAAAGGAAAAGGAACTGCAGTTCAGCTGATGTTTCAAAACCCAGGATCTCTGATGATGCAATTCAGTGCAGTGGCCGCCCTCAGCACAATCACCAGCAGCAGTACCGCAGTACTCTGCAGAGATGCCTGCGGGGATCTCTGCTCTTTCTGCACTTACTGTTGCTTAACCACACCCTGGTGAAGTCTGTCAGGAGCCCACCGTCCCGAACCCACCATCGCAGAGACAAGATGGCAACGAACCACAGAGGAGAGAGACAGACACAATCCTTCATCCTGTTTTTATCTCATCTTGTAAACAAACCAGGATTGGGTACTTTTTAAATGAAGCTTTCATTAGGAAGAGAGGCTCAAATCCAGACTTGAAACTTTTGATTCAGATCGGTGAGGCTGCCCTGACAATATGCGATGGACCTAAGGACTGCTTGTCCAGGATGCCAGGGACACAAGTTCCTGCTTTGATCCCAATGTTGAATTTGCAGGCGGGTCTCCCACAGCTCCTGTAGCAGCGAAACTACATCTGTGACTTTGGCTGCTCGAGGGAGGACCTGTCTTGTCATTGGAACTATTTCATTTGGTGTGAACTGGCCGAAGAAACAGGCTCTTACCCGGCGACCTTGCTGCTGGACATCAGGGAACAGCGTAGTGATGACATGGATGGCTGGAGCACCTCCATCCCCAGCACATGAGATCCACCAGCCAAAGCAGCCTATCAAAGCAGCTATTGCTGCCCCCTCACCCCATGCCCACCCCTAGCAGCGAGGGCTGCGGAGAGCCTCACCCTCCCTTGCTGTGTACCAGGGCTGCGGACGCTGCTGTCCCCTCCATCCTGCCGTTTCTCAAACCTTCCTCGTGCTTCACACAGGTCTCGATGGCCCCTGCCTCGCTGCTCCGCAGGTGCTGGGACTCTCCTGGGCATGCGGAGAATCTGGTGACTTCCTCAAAGCAGAGCAGCTCTAACAAGAAAAAAGAAAAGGTAACATTTCGGATGCTGAAAAGTGTTGCAGGAAGCACACACGGTTTCTGCACTGCGCTGCTGCCAGTACTGCAGGGACTGACGCGGGTGGTTGCTTGATGCCATGCTCCTGCCCTTCGGAACCAGTAACTCGCTCTGGTCAAGGGAACTGGTTTGTAGGAGTTCTCTGGCCATCCTTTCTAGGATTTTAAGTGATGAATAGATTGGGACCATTGTTTATTTCACCACTGGATCCAACTCAACAATTCCTTCCACGACCCTGGCACCACGTAGCGCGTTCTCCTTGCTGCTGAGCGGTTGCCACACTCCACGCCAGTGCTGGCTGCATCTCCCTGACTGTGAAAGTGATTCCTGTACCTCATAATATCCTTAAAAATTTAAGTGCTAAGGGTCTTGTGTCAAAGAAGACATGGTATGTATTTATGATTAAATTTCTCAGGACAATGAAACACCCAGACGCAAGCACAAAATGACACAGATACGTTAAGGAAAAATGTTTGGTTAAGACCCCACATGTACAGTTAACACTGATTTCAAGTTCTTACAAAAATATTTTCATTTTAATATTTTTCACTTTATATTTTCTGGTGTGTTCTTTTTTTTTTAAAGCAATTTATCACACTGCTGAGGCTCTTAAGAGAGTCTGTTTTCTTTTTTAAGTATTGTTTTTAATACCCTGAAGATCAAACTCACAGTAGTCCCATGTAACAGATTTTAAATATTAACAGCAACACACTAGTAATGCTGTAGGGAGTAATAATATCTTCTTTAAAATCCATATACCAAAATGACTTTAGCAAATAGCATTATGAATCTGATACTAGACTAAAAGTAATAAAATTATAATTCATACGTATTTGCTCCCTTTTACCCACTGTTACAACAGTTCTTTCAAAAATGTTACCACTACCATAAAAAGATCCGAAACTTCTGTCAGATTCCGGCAGCACATTCTATTTGCCTTTGCCCAGCCACCGCTGTTTCCGAGTGAAAAATGCTTGATCTCTTTTGATGCATCCAGACACACTGCTCGCATGAGGACTGGCTGCACGGGACTGTTCAGATCTGCCACGTTTCATTCATACTTTGTCTAACGCTTGTTTGCAGCAGCACCCATAGCTGACCTCCAGCAGCAAATACAAATCAACTCAAATCTTGTGTATTGGTGGGTTAGGAGTTTCTGGAGTTTAAATTGCCGGCCTCTCCTGGCTACATAAGCCAATGGGGTATCATCACAGACACCTTTCTACAGCTCACTTTGGGAGAGAGGAGCAAGAGAGGTAGGCTGAGAAAATTCCAGATATTTTTGAGTATTAACTTTTGTTGGGAATGTCTGGAGACATTGGGAGTTGTAGAAAACAGAATGTCAGGAGGTAATTTCCTACTTGCTCAAGATCCAAAAAGTCTGCAGCTATTCTGTTTTCAAAAGGTCAAGTGGCACATCCATCTAGACAGCTACCTCCATAGTTGTGACGCGTTCCTGCTTAAAGGACATCTTCCACCACGAGCAGCTCAGCTCCCTGGTCAAAACATCAAGACATTTCCAAAGAACAGCTCCGTGGAAGAGAGAACTACCAAGAAATATCCGTGATCATTGAGCAATGTACAGTCATAAAGGAATTTTTCTTGTTGATACAAGATTTCTTCTTGAAATCACAGACACTCAGGAGCCCACCAACAAAAAAAGGAAAAAAAGAAAAAAAGAGTGAAAGGCACTGCTTTAAAAGGCTGCCCCTCAGCAGCAGCTGGAAGCCCACTCTGTGGAAGACAAGCTAGAAGAGCACACTGAGAGCAAGAGCATGGAGGAGCGAGGAAGCAGCATTCGGGTGTTTGCTGGCTCCTAACTGCTCTGACAGTGGAAGCCCTCGGGAACGCGTTGTCCGTGCCGCGGAAGGAACGTGACCTGCCATTCACGCAAGAGCAAGGTGCGCTCCAAAGAGCAGCTGGAGCTTTTTCTCCCCCTGCACTAGAGATGTTATCTATGCCACCTGCTGCTGCAGTTTCTGCTCTAATAAATACCTTTGTTTAATGAATAATACGTAGAGGAGGACTCCATGATGTAAAAGACTGGTTAGACCAGCTACAGACCCACTGAAGAGTTTCAGAGTGATATCGTAAAACATTTTTCACTGATGATGCTGTATTTTTTTCCGTGGGAGGTACATATTTTCCTTCTACTGTGCTTCTTTCTCACATGGACAATACAGACTTAAAATACACCAGCATGTTTGTAAACACTGGCCAGAAAAGAGCTTCCTCCTTCTCCCCGACATTTGCCTCTGCCTTTGCCGAAGCTGAAGGCTGGTGATAAGTCTAAACCCAGAGAGCGGGATGGAGGGTCTGGAGCACCAGTGGCAAATCTTGTAGCTCTGCTGATGCAAAGAAGCAGGGGAGGATGTGCTTCTGCCTGGGCTCGGCGCAGGTTCAGCTCATACAGAGCTGTGGAGAAGGGAAGGGAGAACAGAGCTACTGAGCCAACCTCTGGAGACGTTCAACGTGCGCTCCTGCCTCACAGGGTTTGATTCACGGGCAAGCATCTGAGAGAGGAAATATGGATAATGCATCTGCCTGGCCCACCTGGGGCAGCACACCCGATCGGCCAAGGCCAGAGAAAAGAAATGCTCCTTGTTCCTCTTCAGAGCATCTTCAACCCAGAGCGGGATCGTCACTGTGCATCGTACAGCCACACAGTGCAAGACAGTTCGTGCCCCAAGGGGTGCCAGCTGAACAGAGACAGGCAGAGCAAAGAGCCACACAAGGGAGCGTTCTGCCTTCCACCACACAGTTCATCTGACCACTAGTCTGGGCCCTGGCCAGTGCCCTCTGCTTCCTAGGACACACCAAAGCGTAACCTACACCAAAACCGTGCAGAACCTGAAGATACATCCTGGGGAGGCAGTTTCTCAGTGTTAGAGATGTACAATATCCCGACCAAGGAGAGAATTGAAGTGTCCACTGCTCTGCAAAGATGAAGTCCCTCCACACAGGCAGAGGCAGCCCAACCATGCACCTCAGATCTGCAGAGACTAGGCACAGAGGATGGAAAAGCACCTTATCTTCATGGTGATCTGATGCCTCAGTCTCAGAATTTTCTGTTAAGTCTGGCAGCATGAGAACAAAGTGTCATTTGCTACTATGATGATTCAATTCAAATTGGGTCAGACTGCTAACTCATTTTGTGAAAGCTACCAGATGGCGTGATGGGATCCCAGACCAGCCCAAGCTTTGATACGAATCTGTCAAGACCCTTTCTTTCACAGTGAGCTCCTCAAAGACAACCTAGAAGGCATTCAAATTTAGAAGAAAGCCTGTCTTTATTAGACCAAAAACCTGACTTGCTGACTTTTTAGATCAGAAGATGCCAGGGGACTAGGTAAGACAGTAGGTAGAACAGAGGAGTAGTTTAAAAGTTACAAACAAGTCTCCCCTGCCCACTGTACCTTAGAAAGGCAGGCCATCACTCTCAAGCTGCATTTGGGAGTTATCTGGGGGTTTGCAACTATCTGCAGAGTCCCCTCAGCTCTCTAAGCAGCTTTCTCTGACATCAGCACAGAGCTCAAAGTGTGCTCCCTGCTTCTGTCAGCAGCCTCTCGCTGCCTCGCCGTGCTGCAGATTGCTGCCTTGCTGAAGCCTTGCTGCTGCTGCCTCTGATCCACCCCATAACCTGGACGTCTCCCTCCCCTGGGCAGATTCAGTTGCTCCCTAAGGGAGGGGGCATGCCTTCTCCTGCCAGACACCTTTCCACCCAGTGCACTCTTCTTACAGAGAGATCATCTACGAAGCAAGAACAAGCAAAACAGACACTGTCTGTCACGGATAACCGTCACTGTTAGTCAGCAGAAGGCAATTAATATTTGTTCTCCTCCGAACCGTGCTAGGCAATCCGGTGGCGTGACCTCACTTCCCAGCCTTTGCTTGTGGCAGTGACGCGGGCGCCCCGGCGCCAGGTCCTGCTCCCAGGACGGACACGGAGACACTCGCCTTCCAGCCTCGTCAATGCACACAGGCAGGCTCGAGGGGTGCGTGCAGGGGGGGATCAGCCATCAAGTCTGCGGGGCAGGAACAACCGATACGCTGCAGACCAAGATAAAAAGAGAAGGCACCATCAGATCCTCCCACCAGCTAGACGTCAGTAAATCTGAAGAGGAACCTGCAGCACGCAAAACTCGGAACAAGTACATTTCTAAAGAAAGCCACTTGCCCTGGCAGTATTTTGGGGTGGTGGGTGTGAGATTCACAGTGTTGAGACACTGAATTCGTCAAAAGATTGGGAAGATGCTTTAGCCAAGAAGCCCCAACAAATATCTGTTGGGAACAGATTTCTCGTCAGATCTGACTGAAGCCATCAAAGGAATCACCTTTAAAATGGTAGTGCCGTGCCATATCTGCTGCCAGTAAGTGTTCTGGGAGAGATATAAATATAATAAGATGCAAAACTAAAATACATGTATTTAAAAGCACAGGAACACAAGACTTGCTGTATTAGATCTTATTTTCTGTCATGTGGGGCATCAGAGAAGGCTGCAGAATCAAACACCCGTACAATCCTCATTTTTTCAGGAGGTTGCATAAATGTGCGGTCAATCATAGTGTGTGTGTGTTCTGCATGCCAAAATAATTGCCAGCAAAAGCCTGACGGCTGAAGGAGTAAGGAACAGGCTTTTCCTTCTTCTTCCAGCAGTTCAGGATTTTAGTACTTCAGAGCCCATTCTTTCCAAAAAGCACTTTCTGTTCTTTAACCTATGCTGTAGTTGTGCATGAGGAAATCATTCCCACTGAGGCAGCCACATCTTTCCCAACTCTTCACTACACTATGAAGGTCTCTGGACCACCATCATGATACCTGCAAAGCAGGTAGAAGCTGCTCCACATACGCATACACCCTGTTGCATCATGTTGAAACTGAGACTGACCAGAGTGGTCAGGAATTCTCCAGTCTTTTGTCACCAGAAAAGCACTCCTGTCCATCAGTAAACCCTGTTCATAAACTGTTCTTTTTGCCCAAGGGAAGAGGTTCTCGCTCAACCCCAGCAGTGAGACTTCCACAAGCTACCCTTCAAAGAGCAACAAGACACAAGAATCTGCCAGCATGCATGAACTGCCCCCCTAACGCCTCCGTGTCTTTCGAAGCGAGTTGAGTAGGCTCCTTCTGCAGCCCATGGGGAGAGAGCATTAGGCACATGCTGTAAAGCCAGGCAAGGTCAGCAAATTCCGGGGAGAACCACCTGCAGCAGCCAGGCTAAAGGTGCCCTGTCCCCTAGGACAGTGTTTGGTGACAAATCACAGAATGGTCGGGGTTGGCAGAGACCTCTGTGGGTCACCCAGCCCAACCCCCTGCCCAAGCAGGGTCACCCAGAGCAGGGGGCACAGCACCGCGGCCAGGCGGGGCTGGAATATCTCCAGAGAAGGA
>Ga0065711_1049336_pt1 | contig 11354 bp, 9 predicted proteins | sample Hoacrofraction12_FD_59098 | JGI IMG/M metagenome (GOLD analysis project Ga0065711, IMG submission 59098) | Hoatzin crop microbial communities from Cojedes, Venezuela - Epithelial fraction 12 v2 (version 2) | ecosystem: Host-associated > Birds > Digestive system > Esophagus > Crop | place... | reverse complement strand
GATGGAGCCCAAAGTCATGGATTAAATGAACTCAACAGACACTTTAGAGTGATGATGCATAGACTAAGGGAATGATATCTGGAGACAGGAGAAGTGGTGGTGATCAACTGGACAATGGGGGACCTGGGCACGACGTAGATGGTATGGAAAAAGGGGTGGATAATGTCCTGGGTTTGGCCAGGACAGGGTTAATTTTCACCGGACTCCAGGAAGGGACACAGCCGGGTGGGCTGACCCCACCTGGCCAAACAGAGCAGGGTATTCCATACCATGTACCATCATGCTGGGTTGCGGTGGGGGGGAGCTGGGGGGCAGGAACTCTCTCGGGGCTTGGGAGGGCTCAGCGGCAGTGCGGTCCGAGGGAGCGTTTCTGTTCTGCTGGTTTGTTTTATGTATTCCCCTTATCTGTATCTTTGTTGTTTCTGTCCCCTTAGTTTGCTGTTCTGTTAAACTGCCCTTATCCCGACCCACCAGTTTCTGTCTGTTTCTTCCCATTCTCCTCCGCACCCCTGCAGGGGGAGGGGCGGCCACGTGGCGCTTTTGTTGCCGGCTGCACACAAACCAGAACACACAGGCATTTTGTACGCTATGTGTGCTGAGCTGGCTCAATATGCCAGAGAATTAAGTATACAGTGAAAACAATTCAAGAGGCGGTAAAACTGTCCCCAGAGTAATGAATACAATTCTATTTTTCATTTCTTATAGACCATTTTCATTCAGAAACCTATTATTATCAGACCTTTCAATATTTAAATTTCATCTTAGCTGCAGAATCATTTCACAGTGGAGATACTCTCAAACCAGAAGTGCTCAATATTTTAAAACTGTTGACTTGAGGATTTTTCTTAGTTATCTTTGTCTGTATTATGAATCTCAATCAACACTTAAAAAAAGAAACCAGAACATGCCTGAAGTACAGATATTTCTAAGTAGAAATTGAGAAGAAATTCTTTTTTGTAGTGTAAGACTTATTCTGTTAATTACAGGAAACCTTATGCCATTATGCATTTCCATCCAAGCTAACATAATAGGAAGAAGACCAAATAAGTATTTTCTGTTTATGGATCAGACTGTTTAAACAGTTCAGGTCTGATAACTGTCATTTAGCTGCCAAATATTCGACTGTCTATTCAAAAAAGTCTATCATCTCTAACACTTCCTTCTCCCATCTAGAAGTCCCCTGTGGGAGCTGTTAAGGAGCTGTGACTTTTGCAAAAACCCACCCTTCTTTGCTCATAGCAATAGTCATAATGTGCTCATTCTTCCATGCAAAGGAATGGTCCTTGCCCCAAGGAGTTCGTGTGTCAAGAGCAGACACACGTCAAGAGTGGACAGAAACTGGGGAAAGGAGAGGCTGTGGAGGATACTTATGCCATCTAATTACAATAATTTTGAACACTGCAACTGACAACCAAGGGTGAAGTTCATGCTTTACTCAGTCTGGGTGTAAGCCTAAAACTTGATCCAATGGGACTACCGATTTGCCAGTCATGCAGCTAGAGAGGCAAACCTCACTTAGGACATGGTATTTAACACCCCCAAAGCTAATACTGACTCCACCTTTGGAGTCTTATCTTTCGTATGAAGCTTGTCTGGAAGCCAGACAGATGCTGCTTTCAGTTGAAAGCATATGCTGTTGACTCTCCCTTAGATGGAACAGGGGAGGAAAGCTTCAGCTAGTCCTGCTCTGAGCTAAGAAGCGAACATCAGTAGCTGCTGCCTCCCAGATGAATCCAGAGCCCAAATTACATCAACATGCTTTTTCCTCTCCTAAAAGGCAGCACCAGTCAGCAGTCATCACAGCATTTACAGATGTCTGTCACCTTCCATTAAGTAATTCATTCTCATCTTATCCATAACTGATAACTAGCATCTACAAGAACTCAGGAGCAGTTTACAGTGTTGTCCTCCAGGCTACTGATTCACAATAAGGTGGCTTTCACAACAAAGCTGTCCAAAATTGCTCACGCCTGAACAGGGATTCATCATCAGACCAGCTGTGTCAATATAGCTACTTATGGGAGTCCAGAGATGATGACTGACTTAATCTATGTTAAAAACAATCTTTTCCTTTTGCAATTTCTTTTAACTTCAACCATTTCAGTAACTTTGCTTACAATGGGGTCCATATAAAACTATACTAGTACAACTGAGTGAACAACGAAATGCAGCGTGTGACAAGAGCTTTTTTAATCAGCTTTGTCATCCAGCTAGCACAATGAGAAACTCAGCTGTGATTCACCCTTTTTTTGAACAGCATATTAATTCTTTGCAGCTTAACACTTCTGGCTGTAGGCCCCCTACAGATCTGAAGACTGAGGAGGCATTGTAACAGGCATGCTAAGGGTGGAAATGTTATTGGAGTGAATGAACCTAAGGTGTATGATGAATTTCAAACAGAAAAGAACACTTAACTTCTTTATCTTATACTGATGAGTAGACCTGAAATTGCAGGTATGTAAATTCCATGATATTTATCTGGACTTCTCTAGAAAACAGCCTCCCATATGCCCTATAAAAGATCTTTCCATTTTAATTTGGGAAAATTGAGGCGCTTAGAAATTATGGGTACACTCTTGGTCCACACAGCATGATTCATCATTTGTTTTAAGGGTACAGGATTCCACCCTAATTCTTTAAAGTTCATTTTTGTCAAAGTACTATTTAACTACTTGGCATTAGCTACATACATACATATAGCTGTTCTGCAGAATATATGCTAATATCAGCCAATTAAAAAGAAGTCATTACAATCTACTATGACTAGGTTAAATTAGTTACCAGGGAGGTATTAAATAAAAAACCTGTCCCAGTTAAGTAGAGTATACCACAATAATATTTTACATTTATGCAGCACCTTACATTTGGTGATGGACCAATTAGGCTGAGAGAGCAATGCTAAATCACAGCAGGTCCCTTTGTAAAAGGGCAACAGCTAACTGTTAAGTTGTTCTACTTCACAGTGGGAAACTTTTCACAATAACTCCAGGCAAAGTCCTAATCTTGCAACATGTAACAGGAATTTTTCAAATTTTTGAGAAAAACAATACATTTCCAGGATGACATTGATATCAGTGCTCTTCAGTAGCCTCAGTATTTTACCCATAATGATGTTTCTTTTGTCTGAATACAGTCTAGAGTGCCTATAGTGAGGATGAAAGCCAAACTATCTTACTGTGACTCAAATTTGAAGAGACACTAAATATTTTACACCTGTTGTTTAAAGCAGTTACACTCCTCCTCCAACAAAATCCAAAGCTGTTCTGGCTGTACTCTGTGTAGAGTTTTATTAAAATCCATCAAAAAGACTGTGTTTTTGCAAAAAATATATCCTCTCCCATCTCTCCTCTATTAAAACTTTGTGGCTTTCCCTATTTACTCGATTAAAAGTAGTAAACGTTAGGAACTACTTCTCAAGAAATGTAAACCCTCAATCTCCATCTGTAGATCTGTGTGCTCACTTTATCTCTCTGTGTCTCTATAAAGTGGAATAACAATGACAATCATGATTTTAAGGATGTGTCTTCACACAAAATAGTGTTTTACATCTTAAATAATGTATTGTATCTTGTTATGGAATTGTTTGACAGTAAACATATTTGGGAAATTGTATTGTAAACAAAGCATGTTGTCTACCAGGAAGATATGTGACAAAAGAATCTTTTTCTTTTTTTTTTTCTTCTTTCTAAGTCACACAAGAACTTAATGAACTCAGCTATATTGGAAAGGCTGTGGTCAGTAAACTGAAGCCACTGTGGGCCTGAGGTTTAATTGAGAAGCATATGCACAAAGACAGCAGGTAGAGATGGAAATTAGGTTAGTGTAGGAACAAGGCAAGGTGAATGCAGAATTCTATAACCTAAAAAAACCATACACATTTAAACCGTGTTTGCCTGTGCTCCATTCTTTGTAAATGATGTCAAATAATTTGTATTTTATAAGAAGCTCTTGGTTTTGCAGTACGTGTGCAAGCATCCCTCACCAGTTATTCACTTTCTTGCAGAAAAGATTACTTTTTCTTATGAGAATAGGGAGTGCATTCTCATTTTAAAGCCGCTATTTGACATGCATAGGGAGTATTTTTACTTGTACCCTAGATGAACTAATGATTTTATATGCTGCTTGCTGAGCTTCTAGCAGGAAATATGTCCTATTGCTCACATACTGTTAAAATTAATTATCTAATAGCAAAGGCCAAGTGCTTCAATCACAACTCCTTCTCAATACATTTTATGGTACATGTGTTTGTTTTCAGAGGGAAAAAAAAATTTGCTTTAATAGGATGATCTGCAATCATAACAAGATGGGATGCCTGGGGTTAAGACTATTGTTGCAGCACTGCTGAGCCCTAGTGGTAGGAAGCAGTTTGTACCGGAAGCCAAAAGGCAACCTTTGGCCAAGATTTTGCAACATCAGAAGGGTCTTGCAGAAATCAGTGCCCACCTTGCTTAGCTGGAAGGCCTTTGAGAATGCTGATATGGACCACTAAAGCATATGCAAAAACTGAAAAAAAGTATTAAAAACATTTGCATACAAAGGAGCTATTTCCTCTGCTCACGTATGTCTTAGTTCTTTCAGGGTTGACATGTCTAGACAAACTTTTCCTATAATTTCATAGTTGAAAAGGCTTGAAGAAAAAATTTCTTGCAAAGCTGCTCACAGTAATAAGACATTATGTTTTTGCTTGAGCGTCCCCAAGTTGTTAGTTTATGTGATAAAAGTCTTGCTCCACATAGAGTAAGGATCCCCAAGAAGGCAAAACACCATGCGGGGAAACCCCAATTACTCAGCCAGCGAAATAACACCTTGCCTCTGCTGCTCGAAGGTCTGTCAAAGGAGGGTCATCAGCCCCATGGGCTGGAGGTCTTACTCAGCACCTTAAGAAAAAAGGAACAGGTAGCTGAAGAATCTTACAGGCTGAGGGGGGCGAGGTACTGCCCAGGGTGCAAGGGACATATTACGAGGCATCAGGAATAGCATTTTGGGATTACACAAGAGTTATTACAGAATGCTTAGGGGAGAAAACAAAGGTAGGGAAAGGGAAGGATCAGAGTGGTTTGGGGAGAAGCAAGAAATGGAAACTAGAGGGACAGGGGCATAAAAGGGCTTGATGGTGTATGAACGGGTTGACAGCTTGCCGGTCAGCATGATTGTCTGGCCATGCTCCATGCCTGGTCAATGCAGTCTGTCCTATCTTTTCATTAAAATCTATTTCTGACTGTCTTCCTGGGTGGGAGGATCCCTATTTTGTGAGCAAGTGTGTGTATGGGTGTCTAAGTGCTGCAGTCATGGGTCATGGGGGACTGCGTGTCTGGGGTGCAAGCCACTGGAGTGTGTGACAGCATGTATGTCAGAATGTGATTGCTAGTGAATATCCATCCACACTAACCATTGAGTAGGGCAAGCGGCCTTGGAGCCAAGTGTCAAAGTGGCCATCGGTCTGGGCAGAATACGCATGTGAGTATCTCTGGATGATGTGGGATGCATCACAGAATCATCCTGCACCATGTATCCTCCTTGGATAGACAAGAGGGCATGATCTTGAAGGAAGCTTGGAAAAGCATTTAGATTTGTGGAGAGCCAAGAGGAAAAGCAAGTACTAGAGAAACGTGGTGCGCTTTAGCTTGCTTGTAAATTAAAATTCTGTTCCCTTTTTCCACCATGATTATTGGTAAATTATAACTGATTGTAATCACAAACCAAAATTATTATACTCCCCACTATAAGAAGAGTAAATGACGTATAGGACTAACACATGAAAGCGATTATGAATGCTATTCATTCGTAAAAGTTATGTGCAGCCCTGTGTCTGGCAAATAACTGAAGACGTCCTTTGAAGACCTCACTTCACTGCATCAAGTGGGTGTGTGTGAGTCTGTGTGTGTGTGTGTGTTTTTGTGTGTGCGTGCGTGCGTGCGTGTGTGTGTGAATCCTATGTCTGTAATATAAACAAGTTCTCTTTGATCATTGATACTGATCAGTGATATCTACATCCAGCTGAGCTTCACTGGCTTATTTAGGCAATTACGTGTCCCAAAACTGATGGAAGCCTTTCTAAAACATTACCATGATGAACTGACCCAATAAAGTAATTAAACAGACCAAATTAGGGAAAAAAAGGATGAAGATTTCTAATGAGGTTATATTGCATATCCTCTATACAATTTATAAGACATTTTTTAAAAACATCTGTTCTCACCTAATCATTTCAGAGTCTGAAAGTACACTCAGAGAGTTTGATAAATCATAATGGGCAACATTTAATGCTATGCACAGGATAACAGGCATTTTTAACAGCCAGTTAATCAAAATCCTCTGATCAAGTTGGTGGTTTTTCATTTCAGTGCAGATTACAGGTATAATTCACTCCAGCATTAGGTAGTTGATTAAAAGCTTCTCTCTTTCAGTTTTCATATGAACTGAATAGATGACAATCTTACTTAATTACTTCTGTATTACACTCTTAAATAGAGTTAGAATAAGAAAGAACTGAAAAATAGTGTAAGTGAACACTGACAGGAATCCTTCTTTAATTATACATAATCTGTTATTTTACTCTAGGTAAGCACAAAAATGACCTTTTTTGTGTAAATTTACAGCTTAACAAAAAAAAAAAAAAACAAACAAAAAACAAACCAACAAACCAGACTAACTAAGCATGCCTTGCAGGAAACTGTCTCCATTGCAAATGAGGTGCTAGCTGGAGTATATACAGCTGTGGTCAGCACTGATAACATAAGCAATTCTGAATTAACTCTTCCTTAGCAACTCCTTCATGCTTAGCAATTTCCTGAAAGTTGTTCAACCAGTAAGAGAAAGAGAAAAGAGCTGTACAACAACAACAAAAAAAAAAAACAATAAAGAAAATGCAACATCTACTTCTTAAAAATTCTGTGGAAAAAAGAAATTTTTTGGAAGCATGAAGTTTATCGTTAAAAAGTTTTACAGGAACATAGACAAATCTACTAACTGTTAGTAATTATAACCTGAGAAATGCCGATTTGAAACTAATTTTCCTAATCCTGAAATGCTTTGGGGTTTGCCTGTTTTCTTAGTGAATAAACGTATAATCTAAAATCCTGCTTCTGATGCAGAAATTAATTACAGAAGTCAGTCTTATCATTGTCAGTATAGAGGTGATGATCCTTTGAAGCATTAAGGTTCTGTTTAGCCAATCAAAACCAGATGACCTAAGAAGTAACGAAATGATACTTAAAAGGGGTATCTCATTCAGGATATCTTTCTCTGTTCTTTGAACGATATCACACTGCAGTTTAAAAGCGGCTTAATACTGAGATCTTTCAAACATGGCAATATGATTTATGATACCCCAGAGTCACCTATCACCACATATGGCTTCGTTGAGTTTGAAAAATTTTATGGTCTATTATGAAGAAAAGTGATCCAAAGAATATGATTAGAGTAAATATGTTATATTACACTACATATATTAGTTACAGGATTATATGAAATGGTATGAAAAGAATTTTGTCCTTTGGTCTGTCTTCATCAGCCATTAGCTTACCTTTTAATACTTCACAACTGTCTTTAGTCAAAAGAGAAAAAAAAAAAGGTCCAAAAAAGTTTAGCAGAACACACAGGAAGAAAGACTGGGAAAAATACGTTTTAAAAAGTACGAGGTTCTTCTGAAAGAAAGTCTTTCTTCAGCCCATCAGTTCTAATTGTCAATATAAAATTACTTTCCATGTAATTTGGAAGTCCAACAAGTGCTGATTTTAAGCTCAAAAGAGTATACCACCGCTTGTTCAAAGTCCACTTTGAATTTTTAACCTAGCCAATCACTGCCAAAGTCAAAATACTGCACTGTGCACTTTATTGAATAACAGTCATCATTAGGAAATTTATGATGTCTTTTCTTAGGTTTCCAAGCACTTTTTGAAGATCACAGTCACCCTCTGTATACACAGAATTACAAAACAATAAGGTAAAGCCAACTCCCAGAATATTACCTTGGTATAATCTTGAGAAGTTAGCCTGCATACTTCCCTGGGACTCCTCAGAGAAATTGCATCTGAAACCTGGTCAGAACACGAGACACCTTAAATCAGCCTCAGCAGCACGTGCAGCTACAAGACTTTCAGGAGTTGTGTTTTCAGCTTTTAGGGAGCTTTTAGGTACACAACTTGCATAGCCACTTATCTTAGATTTATCTCTTGTGGGATGTTACTAATCAGACTGGTAGAATGACTGAAGATGTCAAATTTTATTTCCCAAAGGGCCTTTGACTGTGAGGAGTCTGAAGGTTTTTGAACCTTAATTTGAGAGCCTGAACATCCGGAACTGGGGCATACCAGATTTAATTCCAAATAAAATGTCACTGTAAACATGTCTGAAATTCCTGCACAAAATATGTCCTGGATGCTTTTTTTCTGGCACCCCATTTTAGAAATTGCTGCCTGCTTCTAGCCCTTCCTGCTTGACTGCAGTTTCATGCCATGTTCACCTTCTCCTTACGCTTGTGCCAGCAGAGATGCTTATGGGACCATGCAGATAACCAGGTTATTAACTGGGAAAAAAGAAAGAAAGGGTGAAAGAGGGAAGGGGTAGACATAAGAAGACAAAAGGGGAAGGGTCACTGCTTAACTTTGCTGCCAGTGAAAAGGTGCGTGGGACTATATCCTAAATCAGAAGGTTCACAAGTTCAGGCTTAGACGGGGAATAAAGAACCAGCAAACCTTTCAGACAGGCTGTCCTAACACTCAATAAAACATTAATTTTTCATGTCTTTAGCTTAGCCACAGGTAGGCACATTACTGCTAATTATCAGTTTAGGTTAGAACCCTACAGACACCTCGGGTTTTCAGTGCCTGAGCTGGCATTTGACAATTTGTGAGGTGTCAGGTGAGTAATGGTGAGGTTGAGAACTAGCTGTTGTCTTGTTAATGTGCTTGGCAGGGAAGCAGAGCAAATTCAGAGCAGAAAGAGCATGTAATAATCCATGGAGGAGGATATATCTCAGAGCAGGTGATGGGCTTTAGAGATCTGAATACAGCATTTTAAAACTGGACTTGCAGTTTTATTATTATGAATGCAACTTCAGGTTTTGAACTGCGTTTAGCGTACAGTCAAATGTAACTAAAAGCAACTTCATTTACGTGCTTAAGGTAAGTGGGTTAAATCTGAGACTATAAGTCGAAATATGAAAAAAATTTAAAAATAATTAACATTACAAAGATATTTAAACTTACAGATAAACTGCATAAAAGAAAAAAAGTTTACTAAAAGGTCCTATACTCATAGGACAAAGAGTAATGGCATTAAACTATGGGAGGGTAGATTTAGACTGGATACAAGGAAGAAGTTTTTTACAAAGAGGCTGCTGAAACACTGGAAGGGGTTGCCCAGAGAGGTAGTGGAGGCCCCATCCCTGGAGACATTCAAGACCAGGTTGGACGGGGCTCTGAGCAACCTGATCTAGTTGAAGATATCCTTGCTCACTGCAGAGGGGTTGGGCTAGATGACCTCTAAAGGTCCCTTCCAACCCACAGCATTCTGTGATTCTATGATTCTGTGATTCTATTATTGGACTTTACATCTTTCATTCTCAGATAACATGAACAAGAAATTTTAAGAATTTTACAGTTTTCTTCTGTAACGATTGATAACTGGATACTCTGATTTTTTGACGGGAGCATTCCCAGACTTCCAAAAAAGCTTCCTTTGAAAAGCCACCAGAAATAAAAAATAAAACTATAAACAACACAGGTATTTTCTCTGCTTCTATGTAAAATAGGCTAACACATTATTTTTTGTGCAACTGCTTCCACTGAGAAGTTTCTATGCAGCTAAATATTTTGATGCAGTTGTCTGTACTAAGTCTTGATGTATATTACTTTTAGAAAACACAATCAAGTTACACTCCTTGGCAATGACTGATATTTTATGCATTAAACATGTAATCTTGGGGCAATTAGAGATGGTGATAGTATATCAGCACAGTAATGAAGTTCACTTTGAAACAGTGTTTGGTAAACAGCCTCTGTGCAGGATCTCCTAGCAAATGTTTTGATTGTCTCTTTGTTTAAGAGCAGTTTGTTGCTGGAAGACTGTAGGAAAGTGTTCACAAAAGACAGTCTTTGTCAAAGACATCAGATATAATGTGTCAAAACCAAGGATGATATAAACCAGATAATTTTGTAATTTTATATAGAATTATAGAATCATTTATGTTGGAAAGTAACCTTAAGATCATCAAGTCCAACCATTAACTTACCCCTAGTCAAACCTACCACTATATCATGTCCTTCAATGATTTTCAGTGTCTTAAAACCTCCTTCCAGGTAGTTGTAAAGAGCGATAAGTTCCCCCCTCAACCTCCTTTTCTCCAGGCTTAACAGCCCCAGGTCTCTTAACAGCTTCTTAGACGTCTTGTGCTCTAAATCCTTCACCAGCTTCATTGCTCTTCTGTGGACACACTCCAGCACCTCAATGTCCTTCTTGTAGTGAGGGGCCCAAAACTGAAGACAGTGTTTGAGGTGTGACCCCACGAGTGCTGAATACAGGGGCACAATCACCTCCCTACTCCTGCTGGTTACGCTATTCCTGATACAAGCCAGGATGCCGTTGGCCTTCTTGGTCAGCTGGGCACAGTGCCAGGTCATATTCAGCCAGCTGTCAACCAACACTCCCAGGTCCTTTCCAGACACTCTTCCCCAAGCCTGTAGCATTGCATGGGGTTGTTGCGACGCAAGTGCAGGACCCAGCACTTGGCCTTGCTGAATCTTGTACAGTTGGCCTTGACCCATTGATCCAGCCTTTCCAGATCCCTCTGTAGAGCCTTACTACCCTCAAGTAGATCAACTCTCCTGTCCAACTTGATGCTGTCTGCAAACTTACTGAGGGTGTGTAATCGATGGCCTTGCTGGACTTGTCAAATGCAAGATGAAAGACAAACGGACTGAGGCATCAAGAGCCGAAGAGCTAACAAAGGAAGTAAATAACTGGTGCTTATCTTATCAGACAAAAGCAAGGGGGAATAGCCCATCACTGTAAACTCAGTGATCTGTGGGGCGCCGCGGAGGCTGCGCAGCCAGAGATTGCTTTGGATAAAGCACAGATGGCCCCCGAATACACATACCAAGATGCGCGCTCCGAAGGCGTGTCACACTGCTGAGTCCCGCTTCTGACGACACGACATTCCATGCCAAGAGCCAATCGATACACAATAATTGACTTAGTCCCACCTCGCAAAAAGATTTCCAAACATATAAAAACGGGCACTTGAAAACTCTCTTTGGGAGGAGGAGCCAAGCGAGAACTTCACCTGACGGACGGGTCGACGGGCCTGAACCTCTCTTCCCCCCCCAAGAAGGGACGCCTTTTTGGTAAGAGTC
>Ga0065711_1049335_pt1 | contig 11354 bp, 12 predicted proteins | sample Hoacrofraction12_FD_59098 | JGI IMG/M metagenome (GOLD analysis project Ga0065711, IMG submission 59098) | Hoatzin crop microbial communities from Cojedes, Venezuela - Epithelial fraction 12 v2 (version 2) | ecosystem: Host-associated > Birds > Digestive system > Esophagus > Crop | place... | reverse complement strand
AAGACCCACCTGGACACGGTCCTGTGCAGCCTGCTCTGGGTGACCCTGCTTCGGCAGGGGGGTTGGACTGGGTGACCCACAGAGGTCCCTTCCAACCCCGACCATTCTGTGATTCTGTGATCACCCTCGCGCCGAGAGCATCTGCAGAACTGAGACGCCACTGGGATTAAAGAACAGCTGAGCTGGGGATTTACAGACCCGCGTTTTGGCTTTAGGAGCTGCGGTTGGCATCGAGCTGCCTAAATCCTTCCCCCACGTCTCTGTGACTGCACTGGTTTCACCAGCTCACAGAGAGCAGCTCCTGCAGATCTAGTGGGGACCTGAGCCGATAGCCAAAGCCACCCAGACACCCAGGAGACCTTGTGCACACTGTGACAGATCTGTTAAATAGCAGCTAAGGACTTAGATCCCTTCCGAACATGGAGGAGGCACGGGAGAGAAGGAAAATCATAAGGGAAGCTGTTGAGTGCTAACCCATGGGTGAATACTTGCAGATGGGCTTGCATCCACTGTCCTGTGTGCTCAGCCTGGGTCAGGGAACCGGTGGCAGCCCTTGAACCTGGTACCCAGAGGCTGGTGGCACCTGGCCCCGAAGCTCTGCTCACCCCGCTTGTCCCTTCTCCACATTTTTGCCATGCAAAACCTCCCTGACATCGCTGCTGCTCTCTGGCTTGTGTTTATCATCGGTGGGGCACACTCGGCTCGTCAAAAATAGCCGAGCATTGCACGGAGGAGAAAGCAGGGAAGGAGGGTGAAGGAGTACGGTGAGGAGTAGCAGCAGGAGGAAAATGAGGAGGAGGAGCGACTCGGCGCTGAGGGAGCGGAGAGCAACACGCCAGCTCAAGGCAGCTGCGAGGAGCCCGACAGCTGGAAGCCAAAAATAAACCTCAACGGTGAATCAATTTGCTCTGAGGAATGGGTAAATCGGGGGAAGCAGCAAAAAAGCGGAGAGGACAGGGCAGCCGATGGACTTAATATGCAGAAAAATCCACAGAGCGATGAATCACCTCCCTGAAAAGCCCCTTTTCCCGAAACAAGGTGGTGATGAGGCAGAAAATGACAAAAACAATCAATTATGTGGCAAAGGGAAGTCATCTCCTGCTGAATAAATATGCAGGAGTGGCTGACCAAAAAGCAGAGAGTCAATCTGAGCAAGCAGATAAATCACTGGTGAGCAAGCCGTGGTGGTGGGGCCCAGCTAGGAGAGGCACCAGGAGCAATGATTCATGAGTGTGTCCACCAAGCAGAGGTGCTGCAGGGCTGCCATGGGGACATGGAGCACCTGGAGATGCTCCCTCCACATCTGGGTGCCTGTCCCTGAGTGATGGGAGGACAAGGAGTTTCAGGCAAGGAAAAGTGGGCTGCAAATGTTGAGCTGCCCTGGGCAGAGGAGGTGATGTTGGGCACTGCCATGTGATGGGTCCCAGGGACCAGGATGCAAAGCCCCTTAAGCTCCAAAAAAAATTTTTGGGAGGATAGGATAGGGCGTGCTTGGAGCATCACAGAGCCAGTAGACATTGGGATCATGATTGGGATCATGGAACAACCTGGAGGATAGCGAAAATTTAATAGAAAGTACATTCAAAGCTCCTTGAGGAGCAGTGTAGATGTTACTGCTGTGAACACATAACGTAAGGCGATGGGGAGAACCTAGAATAAGTGTGGAGAGAAAGGGGTTTCTTGAGGAAAGTGCTTCACGCAGAGAAGCTTTGGGGTAGAAAAAATCTATAGAGAGACATTGCAGAGATTGCGTCTTGCAGAAAGCACAGTGGGGAGCTGTTTGTTAATAGAACATGGCTGCTTTTGGCCACCATAGGAGAGACCCTACCTAGAGAAGCCAAAAGAGCAATGACCCGTGATTTGGAAATCAGTTTTAGGTGTTTACCAAAAAAAGGAGTTGGGAAACGCTTCCTCCCAGCTGAGTGCTCCATCCACTAGACTGGAGTCCAGCTCTGTCCCTGCTTCATCCTAACCCATCTCCTCGTACCTGCTCCACGATGCCGTTTTGGGAAAAGGACTATGGGCATAAATGGTTGAAGGACTTTGTATGGGGGGGTGGGTGGTCATATGTATATGTGAGGGGGGGGTCACATTTCCCACCAACTGTCCCCTGTGCAGCTCCTCTCAAAATCAGCATTTCCTGGCTCACCCTTCCCAAGGGACACAAGCGTCCCATCACTGGGGGAGAGACTGCCAATGACCCGCCACGGGGTGAGGACATGGACAGAGAAATGAAGATTATTCGTGTGGACACAGAATCCTTCGTGTCAAGCTCTACACAACTCAGCAGGGATGGAGGTGCTCCCACCTTGGGGTGTGCAATGAGGGCTCCAAGCACAAGGGCCACATCTCCACAGGCCAAAGGGAGGAGCAGTTGTCTCTGCAGATGAAGGAGCTGTGCCATAGCCTTCGCTTCTGCTGATGTGAGGCCACCTTGTCACTAGAGGGAAGCAGAACCATGTGCACGGAGCTGGCCTGGCACTGCTGGCATCACCAGAACTGCTCTGGGCCAGAAGGATGGGACAATGGGCAGAAGCACTTGCCCAGAGCGTCTTTGCTGGAGAACGGGGACACCTTCCTCACCTTGGACTGGGCAGAGCTCCAGTGACGGATGGTGGATGAAAGCCAAAGGGAAAGGGAGCAGCTGAAGTGATGCTGGGCCGGTTATTACTCGTCAGGGCCACATCTGGGTCCCGTGTGCCCTCTCTGCAGTGTCTCTCACTGGTGGTGGGCTGGCGTCAGCATCGGGGGCTGAAGTGGGGTTCAAGGACACCCCGTAGTGAAGGATCATGGCCAACAGGGTTGGCTGGGGACTTTGAGCACTGTTGGCTCAAAGGAGATGCGCAATGCTCCTGGGGACAGTGCGCTCATCCGGCGGAGCATCACTCTGCCATCACCCTGCCCGGAGTGTGACCCTCCTGGGATGGGGTAACTGGAGGGACTGGGTGTGTGAGGACAAGAGCATGGAGCCGGGGAGGCATGAGGTGGCAGGAAGGGGACAGGGTCCCAAATCGCCCTTGGAGGGCTGGCCATGGTGTCTGTGCTCAGCATCAGTGGTGCTGCTGGTCAGTGCACCCCAGGGAACGTGCAGGACATGGTCACAGAAACCACACACCCATGGAACAGGCTGGTCTCCAAACCAGCTGCTCTGGGTCCTGGAGGTTTTCTTCTTGATGAAGATGAGCAACCAAAAAAAGTCATTTCCTCATTTGGCCCCGGAGATGTGGAGGATTCCCCTCCTCTCCCTGTGTACTGGGCTTGTCTCCGCTTACACCCCGAGCTCTCCCACGGGGCTGGCTGGGCCACAGCCCACCTTTAAGCCCATCCACATCTCTGGGGAAGGTTCCCCCTCAGCGTTTGCAGCTGAAAATCAGGATCATTTCCTGGCATGTTTGGAAATAAATGCCTCCTGCAGATTTCTCCCGTTGTCTACTGCTTCTGAGAGATTTCTGACACAAAGTCAACCTGTTCACCAGTGGCTGCCAGGAGTTAGTTCAGTAACAAATCTTGCTGCCGGAGCTCTGCCCGTGTCAGTACAAGCCTCAGTCATTGCAGGTCATGCAGCAGGGAAATGCCAGGGCCCGCTGCTTGCACCGGCGCGAGACTATAGCTCTCTGCCAACCTGGCAGAGTAGTGGTGGATTTGCTGTTTTTCTCAATCCCATCTGTCCTGTGGAGAAATTTCAGGGCATTTTGTTAGGCAGACCACACCAGAGGAGCTCGGTCACGGGAAATTGCAGTGATCCCTTTGCAGGAGACAGGGCAGAAGGATGCACATGGTGCCCCTGGGTTTCTGGGGGAAGGTAGGACGTCAGCAGAAGAGACAAGGTGACAATCAGTATCAGCTTGGATGATCAGAAACGATGTTTCTCATATAACGGAAGGAGCACACTTCCTCTGGTCCCAGCACGTCGCAGAGCAGCCATTGCCCAAGGCTGTGTAAGCCATGGGGCAGGCGCAGCCATGGATGTATCTTGAGGGCATCTCCGTGGGGAGCCATGAGCAAGTTTATTCCCATGCATTGTGCCCGTGTTGTTGGGTTCAATACCCGATGGAAAGCTTATAATGACAGAAACCTTAATTCGGTCATGCTGTGAAATAAATAACTGTGGTTTGGGGTTTTATACCTTCAGATCTTTCTCTTGCTGGTTAGCGTCAGAGCGATGCTGCTAATGTTTGCTGAGCTCGTTATTAGGTGCAAAGCACGAAGCAGAGCCGTGCAGAGCTGGGGTCAGGGGCTTGGTGGGTATTCGTTGGGCTGAAGGTAGTGATGCCACAAGTGGGGAGAGCTGGAAGACAGCCCAGGCACTTTTAGCCCAAGGTGATGAATCTGCATCAGAGACACCTAAACTGGTCCTTTCTGGTGGCACTGTCACAGAATCACAGAATCACGGAATGGTGGGAGTTGGAAGGGACCTCTGTGGGTCATCTAGTCCAAACCCCTGCTGAAGCAGGGTCACCCAGAGCAGGCTGCACAGGACCAAAATGTGTGGCCAAGCGGAGATAGTTGGGAGAGCAGATAAGCATGGAGGGGAGGAATATTGCCAGCAAAGGGGGCGTGATGGCAGGTTCATGGTACATAAAATATCATTACAGTGAGGAAATAGGTTTGTTTGTCTGATATTAAATGCTGTTTTGGAAACAGGAGATAAAAGATAAGGTGCTGCCAGATCTTTTAGCTCAACAGCTAAAAATTACTGCAAGCAGTAGTAATTTTGGGTGAGGAAGTAGGGACATCTAGGCAAAATGAGTCACCCAGGAGGACAGAGAAGAGGCAAAAATATGACTGCAAGAAAAGCATAGTGTTGTATTTTGTTTCTAAGAAGTGGAGGTCCCTGTAAGTCCAGAGAGTATTGTTGTCCACTGGAGCAGCATCAGGCCAGATTACAGGCACAAAAAAAGGATGCGATATTGCGATGGCTCCAATGGTGACTGCAAAGCGAAGAACAAGAAGTGCTAATGAATGCCTTGTTTTCAAAAGGAACGTTCTTGTCTCCCCATTAGTGACAACTTCCTGCAGCAAAAACAAGTGCAGCTGCTATTTTTTTTCAGAAAGAGGCGTCTGAACACTTTTGCTCTTTGAGAACGAGGAGGTCGAAAACTGGTTCTGCGGTACCGTACTGTACCAACACACTCCTGTGTGAGGGGCACATCGCAAGGGCTGCGTAGCCCTGGCCAACAGACCCAAGTCACCAGTCCAACCTAACCCTTGAAGTCCCTTCATTCCCATGCTGAATAGCCCACAGGGCCTGGGACAGCAGGCAGGACTGCTTTTGGAAAGACTCTTGCTCTTCTGGTTGCTACCAGAGAAGATTTAAGGACAGAAATGTCTGTCAGAGAGTGCGATTACTTTCTGCTCCAACATAAGAGACCCTTGGTCCACCTCAGTATGGGAAGGGCTGGCTGCTGGCTGCAGGTGATGGGAGGGACAAAGACCTGCTAAACAGGTAGCTCCATGCCTCACTAAATTCAGGAGAGGCCCCATGGGTGTGATTTAACTGCCTATATACAGGTGTCTCATGCCATTTTAGATGCCTCTGGTCTCCATCTACCAGCAGAGAAGAGCACGAGCTTCCATACAACCTGTGTGGTATCTGCTGGATTTGTGTGGACTTCTCAGATGTCCTGAGGCTCCCCTTGGACACCAAGTCTGCTCAGACATCATTTTTACATGGGAGAAAAGCAAGGAAAATTAATCCAACAGGTCCTTTATGGTTGGACTCAATGATCTTAAAGGTCTTTTCCAACCTAAGTGATTCTATGATTTTTCAGGTGAAGAGCTGCAGCTGGTGCTCTTTCAGGCACAGTGCTCGTTTGTGCCGGTAACTGCAGTTAAGGTCCTTTGGATTTAAACCCATAACGTATAGCCTGGCAGAAACCTACAGACACTGATTCCCAGGGATGATCGTGGACAACCAGACCCAGGCACTGCCCTTTTCCCAGCATCCCCATGCATCCCTTGGTACCTCCAGAGATCGCCATAGGGACCAGAGGGAGAAAATGATGACAAAACCACACCCTGCAAGGGACAAAACTCAAGGGCAGGCATCCAACCAGCCCTTCTTCTCTGCCAGGTCCTTGGTAAAAGAAGCAAAGGCTATTACTGGCCAGAGATGTGTTTGGAGGGGAGATACCTGTTTGGGGTTTCTCGGTGGACCTAGCTGGTGAGTTGCTGTAGGTGTTGCATGGGTTTGCCTGGCATGGGCACTGCTACACGAGAAAGCTGCTACCAGGGAATGGTGGAAAACAATGCTCGGCATGCTGGGTGTGCTTCAGGGCTAACACATGCCTGCCTGTTCACCTTCCATCTCCAGGAAATACGGCTTTTTATCTGCTCCCCCCGGATCTCCCCACAGTGCCCGCAGGGCTTCATCTGCCCCACGCGCTGATAAAATTGAGCACTGCTTCTTTCTCCCTGCGCTGGTATCCCCTCCGAGGGCCAGAACTGAACTGAGGTTCCTCCCAAGAGGGATTAGGGATTTGGAGCAGCCTGGCAAAGCACCCGCCTGCCCTCACCCCGCACCAGGCAGGCTCTGCCTCGTAGGAGGTGACCGGGCGCGATGCCCAGGACCTGCTCGCTCAGTGCCAGCGCCGGGCAGATCAGAACAGCTTACTGAGGCAGCGTGCTGCTCCCATCCCCTGACTGCACCGGGGTGTCTGTCTCAAAGGAGAATTTGCTGGGTTTTTTTGCACTCAGGAGGAAGAAATGGTCGTGTGACCTTCTCGGCTTCTGCTTTTCACTTTCTCATCGTAAGCATCCGTGCTGACGACTCCACGTGCTCCCAGTCAGCAAGTTTCCCATGCGTGACTAAAGCTCTTTCTAGCTCAGAAAACACGGGAGGGAAAACTTCCATCCACTTCCCATCCGTGGCCGATGTTTGCTTTTGGGAGTTGTGTTGGCCATTGAACATCCACAAGAGTTCAAATGTTCAGAGCCTGAATCCTTCTGAGGTGATGCTGCAGGGACAGCGTGTTTGACAAATGGTATCTATCGTCAGTCACCCTCTTCCTTGCTCACAAGTGAGCCTGATGAGCAAGCCCAACTACCACAGACCTTTGTCACAGCCTTGAGCAAGCAACTGTGTGCACGTAGGACACTAGTCACGTCTTTGTGTTTTGCACAGAAACTAATTCCTCCTTTCACGGTGGAAAAAGCCTCTGAAGGTTCCCCTGGGTGCTGAGTTGCAATGTGGTGTCGTGTCAGCCGGTCGGTGACCCTTGTTTTTGCTACGGTGTTGTAATCACTGGAGGTCGTTGGCTTTGTCGCCTACTTTGGGAATGACTGGGGTAAGAGATTTAGCGGACTGAATTACACACCCCTTCTCCTCCCTGGACAGGCCATGTTTGTGTGGGCTCCCACCATGAAGGCTGCTGATTGAGCTTTGAGGACAATTTCTAGGCATGTCTGCAGCAAATGCATGTCTCCAAGGCCATGCCGTGTCCTCCTCCATCCTGGGCAAGATGTGGGCTGTGTGGAGAGGAGCTTCCTTTCTTCAAAAAGACGTGCACGGGCAGCATCTCTCCTGGAAAGTCGAAGAGAGAATAAGCCCTGCTTCCCCTTTACACTTTCCAGGAATCAGAAAAGGAACGAATCCCTTGCTTCTGCCTCCACCCCAGAATTGGGGGATCAGCAGCTCAAATCCCCATGCTTGGGGCAGCTGGGAAGATCCTCCCAGCAGCAGCACATCAGCCCTAGTCACACGAGTAGGTCTGTACCACCCTCTGTGAAGATGATTTACAACCTCTGCCCAGCAAGTGATTTGCAACCATATGTTTCCCACACCCCTGAGTGAGAAACCACCTAACACAGATGCAGTAGTTTCCCTTTCACACGCTCCAGCCCCTGCAGAACTTTGTGGGTTCCCTCCCTTCTGCTCCTCCGTGGGACTTTGGTCTTCCAATCTCAGCATCTTCTGAACCTCACCTCCATCACAAGTGTGCTCACCCCTGCCCCGGGGAGCTTTAATCACCGTGGGGTGAGGGCACCCAGGACCGGAGGTGTCCAGCAAGCACTGCTGTCCAGGAACTGCCACTTCTTGCAGCCTCTCTGGGTTTGGACGCCAAATGTTAGCAGGAATGAACAAGCCTGGTTACACTCAAATGCTGTATGTTGTCACCTGCAATGTTACCTTACCCATTACCCAAGTGGGGTCGTGGATAATTTGGGGACTATAGGGGTTTCATGCAATCTTGCCTGGGCACCCAAGCTGTGACCTTGCCTTGATTTTAATCCATCTTTTCACCATTCCCATTGTTCAATACTTCCAAGTGTGGGGAGGGAAATAAGTGTTGGCTCACGCATACCTCCTGAGCTGTCCCATCCTGCGCGCTGGAGGAAAGCTTTCTCTCCCCATGGCTGGGTCTTTGGGACCCTGCTTTCATTCACAGCACCCATTCTTGTCTCCTCCTCCACCAACCTCCTTCCTGAAGGTCTTCACTGTGGTTTTTGCACCACCTACATTGCTGCTTTGCTTCCTCAAAACGTTGACAAAGTATGACCACTTCCCAATCTTCTTCCTCAATAGTTGTCTGGAAAGCACAGCTGTCGTTCTTCCCCACTCATGTCCTCCCTGAAATTTTGTCCTTTGCCTTTCTCATTGCCTGCTTTCATTTAAATGAATTTAAATTGAAACAAGCACCTAGGAAAGGGTTAGAAATTAATGCTGTGTAGTTAAAAAACTCTTGATTTTTTGGGCCTGGGCTCACTCCAGGAAAGTTGAGGCCCAAATCTGCTCTGGTGAAGCCAGAAGAGAGGCAGAATAAGAAGATTCAAAGGGAAGAAGGCTGGGTGGGGACCAGGGGGGATTTTACAGACAGATGAAGGTTTGTGTTTTATGGTGCTCCTGTGGCAACCAGGCCTTCTGCAGAGCCTCAAGCTCAGATGAAGGTGAAGATGAAGATGAAGATGAAGATGGAGGCTGTCTTCCTGCGCTCCACTCTGGGCACATCACTAGGGGATGCTGTGCTGGGCTAAGGGGCAGATGACACAAGTGGCCAGATTCCCACATCCCAGGGCCTGAAGTCCCCCAGGTACCTCCTGCCTTGTGATGGTGAGGAAACTGCTATGAGTTTGGCCCTTGGATTGTGGCCCCCTTTTCAGGGTGACTATAAGTGTTGCCACTTCGACACAGAGCTACTGCATTGGGTGGTTTGACTGCTGACAGCTGCCTAAAAATGGCCAGCCCCTGTTCACTGTTTATTTTCCTCTCGCCCCACTGGAGGCCTCTGGGATAGAAGGATAGTTTTCCCAGAAACTGTCTCCAGCTGAGACCTCTGCTACCTCCAGTTATGGGTGCATCTTTTTTAGGTGTCCGAGTCAAATTCTGATGACACCTGAATCGGTGATTGAAAAGGAGGACTTTAATAGGAGGCACCCACATGCAAATGAGAGTGTCTTACTCACCCACCATGGTCTACAGTCTTTCATGTTGAAAGAAATGAGATATGAAAGTGACACCATGGGCTGGTGTCTCTGGTAGATCCAGACAGTTACAAGATTGGGTAAAATGAAAGAAGAAAGGAGCTCTGACTCAGAACTGTCCTTCGCTGCCGAGCGTTCCCCGGAGGGCTCAGGGACAGCAAAAAATGTCTTCATCACTGCTGCTGGGAGAGATGCAACCGAGCTGAAGGACTACAGGGACGTGATGGCAGCTGCAAAGACAGTAAGCTGAAATAAACTGTCAGGGATTAACTGCGCCCTTCGTAACATTTTGGAAGGATGTTGGTCAGAAGCATATCAGGTGTTGTTTCATCAGGCAGTTGTGGAGTCTTTCACACCTTCAGGGCACATTTTCACTAGTTAACTAATTTTCAGGGTAACTGAGCAAGATTCAGTTTTGTGACTTAGCGGTGGGAGGAAAACATCTCCAAAAAACTGAGTCATTTAATCTGAGGCACACTGTAAATCAACAGCAAACTCAAGCACAGTCATAAGATTAGAGACACAGACCTGCGGCTGACCTCAAAGGTCATCCCATGCATTTCCCAACCAAACCCCAGAAGTAATTATGCTTGTGGTTTACTTGAAGGGTGTGGAGACCCCACTACCTTCCCAGAGACCCTGTTCCAGTACCTGGAAAGTTACAGAATGCTTCCTGATGTCTAAGCCAAACTGCACTGAGTCTTGCTTAGTTTAATCCATGGTTATCTCACCCAGCATGGGCAAGGGGAGCAGAAACCACGTGTACCTGAAAGCTGCTGCCCAGCCTCCCAAAGTCTCCTTTTTAAAAGTAACATACTTTTTCAGTTGTTCATCACGAGTCGTGTTTTTCAGAACAGAGATCTCTCACTCCTGGATTCCTCCTGGCTGACTCATTTTATTGGCATGAGGTGCCCAAAACTCAGTCTGCCGCTCTAGCTGGGGGCTTACTGGTGTTGATGTTGGGGTTGGCATTTGACTCTTTGAGGAAGCTCATGCCAAAATGTCGTATCATGACGACATTGCGTACTGTGCCATGATGGACTATAGGATTCACTGCCATCACAGCCAGCATAGTATGACCACTAGGTACCAACAACTTTAGGCACCCTAACTTTCAGATTAGTACTGGTATCTACAATACCACTCTTCTCCTCTGCTCTCCCAACGACTGCCAAGGCTGGTCTGACCCCATGGTACCTCTGTCTCTATCCAATCCATTCCCCTTCACAGATCATTGTTGACTCTAATCATGGGTGTGGGAATAGCAGTGCAGGATGAAGTGGAACAATTACTTGATCTGTCTTCAAGACAACAGGGTCTCCTACCATGCATATGAATTTCAAGGCAATTTGTTTTTTTTTACCCCAGCATATTTCACAGAATCACAGAATCACAGAATGGCAGGGGTTGGAAGGGACCTCTGGGGATCATCTGGTCCAACCACCCTGTCAAAGCAGGGTCACCTAGTGCAGATTGCACAGGACCGCATCCAGGCAGATTTTGAATATCTGCAGAGGAGACTCCACAACCTCCCTGGGCAACCTGTTCCAGTGCTCCGTCACCCTCAAAGCAAAGAAGTTCTTCCTCGTGTTCAGATGGAACTTTCTATGCTTTAGTTTGTGCCCGTTGCCCCTTGTCCTGTTGCTGGGCACCACTGAAAAGAGTCTGGCCCCATCCTCTTGACACCCACCCTTAAGATATTTATTTGTTTGTTTGTTTGGTTTTTTGTTTCTCTAATTTTTTTGATCACTTTGAATAATAGTCCCACTCCCCCATGTCCTTGGACTCCTTTCCTGCTTGGAGCAATCTGTGAATTTACTAAGGATATGGTCTCCTCCATCAGCTGAGCTACCAGTGAAGACATTGAACAGGACCTCGGACAGACTCTGTGGAAACCCATGGCTATGTTCTTCCACTCTGGTGTGGACCAATGA
>Ga0065711_1049334_pt1 | contig 11354 bp, 12 predicted proteins | sample Hoacrofraction12_FD_59098 | JGI IMG/M metagenome (GOLD analysis project Ga0065711, IMG submission 59098) | Hoatzin crop microbial communities from Cojedes, Venezuela - Epithelial fraction 12 v2 (version 2) | ecosystem: Host-associated > Birds > Digestive system > Esophagus > Crop | place... | reverse complement strand
GTAGGTGACCCTGCTTCGGCAGGGGGGTTGGACTAGATGACCCACAGAGGTCCCTTCCAACCCCTACTATTCTGTGATTCTGTGATTCTGTGATTCTGTGATTCTGTTCACTGCATGACTGTAACGAACAGCTGCACTGGCCAAAGAGAATAGATAGTGCAGGGCTCAAAACAAGTGGTGGAGGAACAGAGTGGGTGGGACTGATTCCTTTGAAAGCAGTACTCCCTTCTGCCCGAAGTGTTCACCAGATTACAGGCTTTACACACTCTCACATCCTACCCAACTCCACCAAAGTACCTCTCAAGTCTTATCTTTAGCAACCGCCTCTAAAATTTGAAGCTTGCAGAAGTGAAGCAAACTTTACACTGCGGACAAGCAAGGCTGTTTTTGAGAATGGACTGAAAGTTCAGCGAGTACCTGACTGGGTCTCACCTGGGAGGGACAAGACTCCAGTTGCTTGTCTACCTCTTTCGCCTCTTGCTGGGGACGCTGCTGCACGATGTACTCGTACGTAGTCAGCTTGTTCCACACTGGGAGGAAAGAAAGACGGCTGTCAGCACGGGAAAGGCCACCACCTATTAGACTTATACAAACAGTCTAAATAACTATACAACCAAATAGTGATTATAAACACGAAGAGACTGATACTCTTAAGCCAAAAGTACCTTTGCACCGTGCATCTTACTATATTCTTTATTGCCATCATCACACTTTCTCATAGTCCCACTATTCTTCTGAAGCCTCACATACACGGTACAGCCTCCTACACTGCAGTAATTTGTTCAGCTAATTTCAGAGCAAATCTATTATTCATACCCAGTAAGGGACAGATCTGCATCGTACAGAAAGCTCAGTGAGTAGTCAGAAGGTGTGTGATGCTAAATGGAGAAAAGAAATTCAGCATGTTAGTGTGTCCCACAGAGGAGATTGAGACACTTCATGTCCAAAACAGTGAGCATCAAATGCCCACCTTGCCTGGTGCCAAATAGACATGTTCAGAGTTTACATGTGCCTGAGTTTATGTGCTCTTCAGGACGTACACACACAAACACATCTGCTTCTACGAGTGACCAAACGCATGTGACGTTTCTGAGCAGCTTGGTTTCTTCACGAGACCCAATATGTTATGAGGACCCAAAACTCAGACATTCCTACCATAACGACCCTGTTACAGTAAATATTTTTAGAGCACAAAACCCAGAAATGGATGCTGAAGGTTTTCGGTGGACAGCCTGGTAGTCGTTCTTCCTCTTTACAGTAGCATAGTACTTGAAGCAGACAGCCACGATACGGGACATCCAGACCAAAATCCTTCCTCCGCCTGAAGACATTTGTATCGGTGATAACTTACCCCCTCAAAACCAGAACCTAAACACAGGACTACTTCACAGGGAAGTGCAGAAGATCGGAGGAGAAGGTGTCCCTCCTGTTAAAGCAATGACCTTATGAAGAAATAAGAATTCAAGACCCATTTGGCCAGGAAGACAGAGCATAAAAATGAATGCGAGTCTGCAGCCAAGCGATTAGTGAGTGCACGTAACAGGGACAGCGCAGGTCCTGGCAACTGCTCCTAGAATGGTACCATATGCTTTATTTGAGAAACAGACTATGGCTTCATAAACAAAGTGCTATAAACCATTTTTAATTTAGAGTGCATTGGTTTCTGAATACTTCACAGCGCAACTTTTAAAATATTTTAATAGAGCTATTTGGTTAAAAAATACTGCATTTGTCTGGCCAGATAAGACTGCAGCACATACTGTGAAACATACAACCATAGCTTGTGCAGAGCCCCACATCCTTTCCTGTGCTCCCTTCCTACATTCCCTACTGTTTTTTTCTTTTTGTTCTGCTTACTATTGGCCTCTCAGTATTGAAGAGAAAAAAATGTCCTCCCTCCAAACCCAGAAGTGTCATGCTTCACTGAACGTCGCTAGAACTGAGTCTCAGTCAAGACGGGTAATTTTGAATACACAGACCTACTATTTTGAGAATAACCTACCTCCTTCCTTCTGAGTGATGGCAGTGAGTAATTAAAATCAGGACAGTAATTCTAAAAATTTCACTGTTCTTGTAACACAGCTAGATTCTAAAGTTTTATAGTCATACATGATTAAAGACAGTCTTTTATACGTGAAACTTAAAGGCAAGACTACTAAGAGGGGTGCTATTTTCTTCCTGTAATTTAACTATGGCAAAAAAAAGGTTCATGAATAAATATTCATGAACAGTAATTATTTTTTTTATTGGTAAACTGTATTTCTAGTCCTGCAAGGGCTTACACAGTTCATTCCAACACTGTCTACCTTAAAGCATTCAGATGAGAATATTAACAATTACAGGTGTGAAATAAGAGGAATTTAAACTAGACGTCCTTTTTCTGCCTCCCCGAATCCCCGTTGTAAGGGTAGCCCATACTCATACATAACACACAATAGAGGCTTCTATATGGTAACACCGCTCCTTTTAAGCAAGGACTTATACACCACACTTCCGCACAACTGGAACCAGTTTCAGCAGGGTATCAGATTTTAATGTAATAAAATGTCAATAAAAATTAACCATAATTGAATTCTGTTTCCATGTGAATCATAAAGACTTAAAATTGGGTCAGGTATAAAAGTTAATTTGCCTCAAAATTTATTCTGAAAGAGGGAAAACAATCACCCCAACACAACAGCAACAAAAAAAAAAACCCCAAATCCGGATTAGCACCGGTGCCACTCCTGCACGTTTCCGTCTGACAAGAGAGAGCAAGCCTTTACTCAAGGAGGGAGCACCCTCTTGTGGAAACTGTACACAGAGACAGGCTGAATACTGCTCAGTAGTAAACCGAACAATCCTTTCTTATTCATTCAGAAGAAATCTTCCTGGAGTGGCCCCAGCTTTGCTATGTTTTCAGTCGTTCTACAGTACTAGATCGACCTTTGAAGTCTCCAGGCATCACCATTAACCCAGCCAAGTCAACTTTCAATCCCACCCAGAAAGCTAAATCACAGCATGATCAAATTCAAGCTAAGCTCAAAGAGGACGTAAAAGCAAAACAATGGTCAGTGATCTCCCTGCCTGTAACGTTAATGCCAGCTGAGGAACACTCACCCATCAAACCCTACACTTCAGCGCTGCAGCTGTTTCGCTTCTGGAGCTGTGCTGGTTTGTGCTGACCTAGTTTGTGTTGGCATCTGCATTGCTGTTAACCGACAGCCTCAAAATCCATCCAAGGGTCCTCTGTAACTGTCATCCTCATTTCTCTTCCACCACATCTCTTCTTCCCTAGTTCTGGCACCACTGCCTACTGCAAGTGTAAGAGCTTTTCTCATCATGACTTGCATCAGGCAGCCAAAGAGCATTGGCTTCGTTTAAGACCATGGCTGAAAAAAGGTTTTTGATGCCCATCTGTACACAAACAAACGTAAATATCCCTTTCTGAGAGAGCACCAAGCAGGAGATCTAATGAGAAGCCTTTCTGAAAACCTCTTCCCCTGCATTCCACAAGTCTTTTTGTGTCGATATGGTACAACTTCCATAAAGGGGCCCTGCCCCAGACGTCAGGCCTCCTATTAGAAATGTAGATCAATACTCTCCACATTTCTCTAGGGTAACAGAGAAACACACTCTCTCATGCAACAGAAGTACTGGGGAGCACAGTGAAGAGGCTCACAAAAGCCCGTATGCGGAGCCAGTCTGCATCTGCCATTGCTGGCACTGAGCTGGAACCAGTTCATCCCACCTGGCCTCTCTACTGCTCTCCCACGTGCCTTCAGTTCCAGGACAACACAGCTTAGATACATGAATGCACAGGCCCACCGCAAGCCCCACATTGCACATGCACTGATAAGCCTACCCGGTACTGGGGTAAAGTCAGAAGGACAACATCAAACCCTAATTTTCTACCTTTTCAGTGGCAATCTCGCACAATGTGGGTGTATTTGTGGCACGGGTGAACGCACACTGAATGCAGACTGAGCAGAAGCAGCTAAGAGAAAATGAAATGGTGAAGCAGATGAGGAACACAACACCTACTGAGATAGATGTGGAAGGTCAAGAGGTGGCCTAGCAGGATCACGGTCATTAGACTCAGAAGAATAAAAATCCCCACCGTGACCAAAACGGCAGCTGCCGGAGTCTCAACAGGAGCTGCGGGAAGAAACACAAACCAGCGGTCCGTGTGGTTCCTCAGAGCTGTAAAACAAAAAGAGTTGGAGGTAAGTAGATTGTCCAGGTATTAAACATCTCTAACTAATACTAAATACTGCTAACTCAAAAGTAGCTGCAGACCCATTATGCACTGGAGGCCTAAGAAGTCCGGTGTCTGCAAGGCCTTTAGGAAGAGCAGTTGGCTCTGGAAGGAAAGACATTCCATCCAGCTGAGCACAGATATGCTTGCAGAAGTATAAAATCGAAGGAGTAAGGAACAGAGCTCCTCCTCAGTGGGAGGGCCCACAGAATCCAAGCCCATATCAAGATTTGCTGGCTGATTCACAGGATGCTCAGCTGAAGCACTGCTAGTACCATCAAAGTGCCGGTCAGAGCGAAGCATCATGGGGTCAACGAAGAACTCCACGAAGACGTAGCACGCGACAAGCAGCAGAAGCCCGAGGCCCAGAATGGCAGACAGCACGCTATTCAGGAAGACCCTGCCAAGAAGGTGAGAAGTCTGAGTGGCTTCAACATCACACAGATGATTCAAAATCCCAGCCTCTAATAGAGACGGTGATAGAGACAGCTATCCCAAATGCCTGTGACGCTTCCTTACGCTTGTGATAGAGACTGGTTAACAGTCTTACTGCTGATCTGTTACCCTGATGGGCTAAACTGGGGCCCTTTAGAGCAACCACGGTTACAAAACAGGCAAGTATATCTAGGACAGACAAAGAGCTCCCTGCACAAAACCGGAAAGAAGTGTAACATGGCACCCAGCTGTAACAACCCTTTGTTTTCCACGTGGTTCTAGTGCAGGAAAGTAAACTGAGAAGCAATAATCAGCGACAGCCTCCTTATTCTTCATCTTAAGCCTGGCACAGATTAGAGGTGCCCATACACTGCTGTAACTCCTGCCAATTGACAAGCCGCGTAGGGAAGGCATGCAACCCGGATGCAGGTTGTTCCAGAGACAGGAACAGCACCGCCACGGTTCTATTCCCACTCCAGCTCTCAGAAGCATTAAGGACACCCAATTCATATCCCATAAGCTTTTCCTAATATCAAATAAGATGATTATGTTCTCTGTTTTGATTCATAGATGTGCAGCTACAAAATTCTAAGTGTAGGAGTTTTATCCCTGGTTATCTGAATGTCATAACCAGGAGTTTTATCCCTGGTCATCTGAATGTCATAACCATGCATGCATTTTCCATCTAGTTTTCTCACGGCTGATTTTATTCAGCTGGGGTCAGACAGAAAAGTGGTTCTGTGTGGCTGAGTACAGACCGGGCTGAGATGCAGGAGAACCCTGGAAAGAGAAGGGTTGACCTTACTGATGCAGTGTCATGCTCCTGCCACAATGCCAGGCTCTTACCAGTAATTCCTCTCTCCCACGCAGTTGTTGAGCCATTTGCAGTGGTGATCAAAGCCACACACACACTTGTTGCAAGTTCCACAGTGCTTTGACTTGGCACTCCTGCCAAAGAAAGGGTGATGTTAGCACAGCAGCACGAGTTCATCACAGTGACTTTCCAGTAACACAAATACAGGGGAATACAGCAGCAGAGATCCTGGTAAAAGAAAATCTTCCACATCATGAATACTTCAATACCCAGACACACTGACCGTATCGTCCATCGTTGGACTACAATCCCAAACACTGCAAAATCTGCCTTTTCAATGCCCTGCGTGATATCTAATTTGGAGATCACTGATTTCTTATTTGAAACCCTTCAGCAATTCGACAAAGCCCAATCTCTGAGAATGTCTGCCCTCCGAGCATTTCCTGCTACCGTGTCAGCATCTAGCCGGACACCAGCACACACACACAAGTTACACGTCATCAGGTCAAACACCAACATCCAGATAACACGGAACGGTATGGTCCTCTCCACACAACATATGAGCAATTAAATAAAACCCAGAACCACGTGTACTGTGCACATTGTACAGCGGGCACCTACCCAACCAGCTGAGCCCTGCCACAGGAGGAAGTTTCACTCGTGCTTTGAAGCTTCAGGGGCTCAGTTTTAATCTCACAGTCTAACATTAAAGACTAACGGTGAAGCATAATGGTGAAGAAGACAGAATAGCAGAAGGAAAAGAGAAGATACTTACACATCTACATCACAGACATGGCAATGGCGATTTTCAATGACATGTGCATGTTGGTTACGACTGAAGGTGGCCAGAGGCCCTAGATAGTTTTTTTCACGCACATTTGCATCTGCAGGATCAATGGAGACTGCAGTAAGATGAACAACTAAATGGTAGATAAAACACACTCCTGGACACTGAAGTACACAGTTAAGGATTGTAGGAGTGATTTAACGCATTTATTTTTATCCCTAACACACAAAGCCCACAAAGATGCAAAATATACAGCTTAGAATTAGAAATCACTGTATAACTGATTGCAGCACATTAATCTGAGCTTTACTAATGGAGACAGTTGTGCTGTAATAAAGCGGAAAAAGATAACTAAGCCTACAGGAATAACCCTCCTTATTACATACCACTCTGCCTCACAGAAACATCCTTCCCAGCACCGGAGTTTTTAAAAATTACCTTTACTTACCAGAATCTGACCCCATGTGCAGACTGCTGGCATAGGTCCATGTTTCTTAGTATGCACAGACTCCTTGGAAAGGAACGGTCAGTTAAGGCCGTGCACATGCCCCTTCACAAGACCAAACTTCCAAGAAAGAAAAAGAAAAAGTCACATCGAGGGACTAATACTGATCATCTTGCTTTCCTTTTCCTTACTCAGCACCCCAAGCAAGAGGATCACCCCTTCAAAGTAGGCTCCTACACAATTTACAGGCAGTATCCAGGATTTGTCATTGTTCCTTGAAATATTACCTGCTTGGATTCTTACTTCTAAAAACCATAGCAAGTCAGAGCAAATACGCTTTAGCAGTACTTTTGATCACACACTTGACGTAACTGCCGACACTTGGAAAGAATATACAAATATGTCAGAATATACTAACACAAAGCAGCAACCCTGCACGTCTGCAGCACCACTGTGCTCGAGAGTTTGCTTCTCAACATACTGCAACGAAATGTGCATGCATGCGAAAATTAACCTTCCGGTTCATTCGTTATACAGCCAGATGTGCCCGCCGCTGATCATGCTAAGGCCTACTGAAAACAGAGCAGTGTAGTAAGGAAAAAAAGGAGGTCTTTGAGGGGTCTAGCTGACTGGAGCTCTGCTGACTGGCGTAGCAGAACAGGAAGGGATCTGCCTTTGACACAACAGAGACATTAGTGCTATATTAACTGGTAGTAAAACTTTGGGATACGTTGATCTGTTGAATTAGAGTGACTTTAGATGGAGTTACAAAGGTATTTGGTAGACAAATTCATGAGGTTTGAACCGTGATAATACCAAGGATTTGGGTAAGATAAGCAGACCTGAGACCACTGCGAACTAATGAGATTAATGCCTAAATCACACAGGTATAACTGAAACAATGATAAGGAAAAGCCTCCCAAAGATATCAAAGGCTCCATGAACAGACATAAATCAGACGTATAAATGATGTATGTGTGCATCCCATCTCTTCAGAACTTTTCCCAAGAGTGTCTCTATAAGATTTCTTGATTACCTGGTGCTGCTAAGAAAGCACTAAGTGGCACTGAGCCGCTCAGTCAATTTTATTCTCGCCAAGGTGTTACTGGAGAGATGACAAAAGCAAACACTTGCTCACAAATCATAAACCCTCACCAGCTTGTTAGGTACTAAATTCAGATCTCAGGGTACCCTCTTCCAGTCTGCCACTCCCCAGACAATCTAGTCCACCAGGAGCCAGGGCCTGGCCTTGAGGAAACCCGTTCCCTGGGCGCAGGTGACAGTACAAGATAGCACTGGGAGCACTGGGATTGCTCCCCAGCACGCCCCATCTCCAGTCCCTCCCCACCCCAGCTACCGGAGCAGCAAGCGCGCACAGCTCTAGGGAGGTGGGTTGAGGACAGGAGGTGCAAAACGCATCAGGCTGGGCCGAGTTCAGCTTTCCTGGGCAGCACACAAGACAAGATGCCTTCACAGTAGAAGCACCTCATCTTCTGATACTGCCCACATTTAGAAGACAGTTAGATGTGTGTTAAACTGCTGCTCGAGACTGTCCCACAGCAGACCTCTCCTCTGAAGTGCACACTACACCACCTTGTATTTCTCTCACAGATTTCTCACAGAGGAGAACGGAGGGCCCTGGGAGAAGACCAACTGCCAGCTATCACAAGCAACCACGCCGTATAACCATAAACATTGACAGCTGCCATTCCAGACTCATTCAGTCAGCACAGGGAGGTGTAGCCGCCCATCGCCGCAAGGCTGTTTCAGAAGGGGCTTTTTTAGTAGGACTTCCCTCAAACCCTGCAGCACACTTGTAGAAGAGTAACATAAAGCAAAGGAGACACATTGGCAGAAGTAGACAGCAGAAGAGCCTCAGCGGCAAAGGTAGTAACCTTAACAGAGACTGATAAAGGAGCCAAGCAGAACATTAGTGACCTACCTAAAGCTGAAGGGCAGAGAGGATCTCAAAATAACCGTTTTTCATAGACAGGAGAAGATGGAAGATTATGGTTATAGTTCAGAAAAAGATTCTGGCTCAGTTGCTTTCTCTTACACTTTCCATTCTACCTAATAACTGTTTTTAAAAAATCCCACTGTGAGTTTATTACAGTCCATGTGCTCCTCTTGACCAAAGGATACGATATAGCCAGCGGGCAGCCAGTGGCGGGGCAGGAGAGGAACCAGGATTCCAAAGCCAACCAGCGCAAAGAAGAGGCACAGCAACCAGGCAGTAATCTGGAAAAGGTGCAGGGGCCAGCTCCAGCCATTCCTTCGAGCGCGTTGGACCTGCACCTCAGCAACAGCTTCACCCAAGTTCTCTGGAGCTGTCTTATTAGGAGGTTTATTGCAGATATTCATCTACAGAAATCAAAAATGGAAAACAAAAAATATGTAATACAAAAATCTTGTGACTGAGCCCAGTCCTGGAGATATGCTCCAAGGTGGACAGCAAGTTGGAGAGACTAAAACGACGACACGTCTGAGGAGAGACTTCTCTCCGCACAGGGGTTTTGTGATCGATAGTAACAAAATGGAAAAAACAATTACACACTCTAAAAGCAAGCGGTGGTATCTGCGTGAAACAACAACACCCTAGCCTTTCAGCTAAGGGAAACTTGCAGGTCTTGCCAGTCTTTGAATGGATCTAGATCTAAGCTGAGTAAAAAGAGCAAAGAGGGTATTTTGGTGGCAGCATGGACACCAGAGTATGATGGGGTCTGGTTCACGTAAGAACACTGTTATGGATGACGGCAGAACAAATGCTTTCACCTGTCTCAGATGCGCCACGTTTTCCTTCCAGCTAGTGCAGAGAAGTGTGGTGAGAGCGGATGGCCCCGATGGAGGACGTGGGCTGGAACCACAATTTAGTGCTACACAGCATCCAAGAAAACAGAGACTCCTTTGTCAGCAACAAAGGAAGTGGAAAGACTAGAAACTGAAAAAGTGAACTGATAATTTAATGCCAGAAAGGCGAAAAGAAGCAGGAGTTACTCCACAACACAAGTATTAAGCAGACTGTTGCTAGAGGAACAGAACCTAAAGTCCTGTATACAGGACATCCACGCAGGACGCAGCTTGATTACTCAGCTGTCCTACAATGTCTGGACTCCTGGCAGAAGAAAGCCAGATTTAACCGCAAAGATGAGTTACGAACCATAACCTGGAAGGTTATCGATGTTTATGATTTCTGTTTGCACAACAGCTATGAGCTCAGAAGCGATTTCTACTTATTTCAGTTTGTGTTGGATTATTAGTTGCTGCTCTTTGCTTGCCATGGAGCCAGGATGAGCTTTTAACAACAGAGAGTTGGGTTGCTCTGCTTCACGGAAAACTTGGGTGTAACAAATACTAGGGAGTAAGTACAATACCAGGTGGCATTGCAAAACCAGCACGAGGAAGTTCTGCGGGACCTGAGCTGACTTGAGGTACCTCTGCACCATGCTCGCTGTTCCTCACTAACTAAAGCAGGTGTTCAATTAACATCTAACAGGGATAAGCAACTTGAGTCAGCCTGATTAACTTGCACATGAGCTTGCTGAAAGAAAAGGAGGAGGTCTCTAGCTCACTTGCTGTATTTTTAATACTGGTTCCAGTACCAGAAAAATGCCGAAGGGCTGGAAGACAGCAAGCATGCCAAGGTGCCAAAGGAGCGAGCAGAATGATTCAGAGCTTGGTTCACCAATGGTCCTGCCTCAGTCCCAGGCAAAGGGCTGGAAAAGTCTTTTGGGGTCAACTGGTAGAGAAGTTGTGGGTAAGAATACAAAAGAATGTAACCTACACTCATTGGCACAGTCTTAGCGACAAGCAGGCTGGAAAAAAAATCCCTAACTTCAGACTTGGAAGAAACAGCAGCATCTGCCTGCATTCCTACTTTAAATTGCCACATGGAAACTGGCTCATCAACGATGAGAAATAGTTACTAATCACGTGACACCATTCTCATTAGGTTGTTGAAAACTCGCTTGCGCATCACTTTGAGCCAGCTGTTACCAAACCCGCTCAGATTATTTTAAGAAACTCCCAGGTTTCTTCTTTCTCCTCATAGAAGCCTGGCCTGGGGAGCTAGGCCCACCCAGACCCTGGAACCCCCGTTTTGCTGCAAGATTTTGCTGGGTTTTAACACCGAATGGTTTTAACACAGTGCTGTTTAGCATCAAAAATTTTGCTACAATTCCACAGAAATTTGTACGTGGTGAACTATGACTAAAGCGTAGCATAAGCTCCCTCCTCGCTGACAGATCCCTAAACTGCAGCCGTCCCACAGCAGCGTCTGCCTGGTAATAGGAAGGAAGGGAAAGGCAGGCAGGCAGAAAGGCAGGAAGCCGCCTGTAATGCTTTGCCTGTCCCATTTCAGGAGTGAAGTTCCTTTTGCCTTTCCCCTACAACTTGAGGGCTTCTCTTGCAGCTGAGGTCCTGATTATCCACAGGACCCAGCACAGCAGGGTTAGAAGGGACCTCTGTGGGTCACCCAGTCCAACCCCTGCCGAAGCAGGGTCACCCAGAGCAGGCTGAACAGCACCGCATCCAGGCGGGTCTGGAATATCTCCAGAGAAGGAGACTCCACAACCTCCCTGGGCAGCCTGGGCCGGGGCTCCGTCACCCTCAGAGGGAAGAAGTTCTTCCTCATGTTCAG
>Ga0065711_1049324_pt1 | contig 11354 bp, 5 predicted proteins | sample Hoacrofraction12_FD_59098 | JGI IMG/M metagenome (GOLD analysis project Ga0065711, IMG submission 59098) | Hoatzin crop microbial communities from Cojedes, Venezuela - Epithelial fraction 12 v2 (version 2) | ecosystem: Host-associated > Birds > Digestive system > Esophagus > Crop | place... | reverse complement strand
CCCCCTTTTTTCTTTGTTCCTAATACACTTGCTGGAAGTGCGAGAAGAAGTAGGCCAGCTGCTCTGCTTTCTGAGGTGTTTGGACTTAAGGTTTCTGATAATTTTAGCTGTTCTTCAATACATCTGACTTCCAAAGCTAATCAGTACTTGATGTTTGGAATATAAAACCTATTTACCTCTCCACTTAATTTAAAATTAGTATTTCTCAGATCATGTAATTTAAGGACTTTTTTTTTCTACAATTTTGAGTGTTGAAGCCAAAATAGAATCACTTCTTGTTGATTAAGAAATAATTTACTGTGTTTTTTTCCCCCTAGCTATCAGCTTCAGAATATTTTCCCTATTGTTATTCACAGCATTTGTTCTCCAACCTATGTTAGCCGTAATAAGATAATTCCCACTAGGAAAAAGAAGTACCATTCCTTTATTGATGTTTCAGAGAGCTGTATCCACAGCCAGCACTGACCCTGAGGATTTGGTATGCACACACTTCATTACAAATAAGGAGGAACAATGATATTGCATGATGCTGATGACATCATGCTTGGATTTTTCTGTAAATTTCAGTGATTTTTTTGGTGTGTTGTTAATATATTGAGAAAGGAGTTCAAAACTCAAATTAAGCATAGGTTTCAAGAATTGTTTTGCATTTGCATTGCTAGTGTTCATGCTTGCCATCTCCCTGATAAAAATTCTTTTTCATTTGTCCCTTTACCATTTTCATGTCAACCACTATATATTCTTGGATAGTATTAATATAAGTGTAAATGGCTTATTTTATTTTGACTGTTGCCACAAAGAATTTGCAAACCTATTTTTGTTTATTAAAGAAGGCTAAAAAAGCCCAGCCCAGCCACACTGAGAATGACTGTTTTATTTTCACCTGGGGTTGTAAATCAATATCCATTTACTATTCAGTTACTGCTTGCATTTCCCTAGGTAATAGTATAACACATGTAATGTCAATGCAGTTTGGCATTTGTCCTCATTAGTATGGCAAAGGACACTTTTTTGCAAGAGTAAGCAAGCATCATGCCATATTTCTGACATTTCCTGCAGAACAAAGAAGGAAAAATGTAATCAGTTTGTGTACAAAAGACGTGCAGCACATCCGATGTGGCGCCTCCAATGCTTTTAGAAATGAAATCACTTGAAAAATTAGGCTGCCTGTAATTCTGTCATATACTATTGATTACAGTTGAAACTGGAAGCTAGGGGTGGCACAGTAGAGCTTTATGAGTTCTAATTTATTTAGTAATTTAATTGTATATAATAAAGACATCAGTATATTTAACAATGTCAACAGCTGAATTATAGCTCAGTAGCTATATAGTAAATAATATTTGTGATTAGATACACATAATATATGTCCTTACACATACTTCCCTATACATTGCTAGTCTCTCATATATATAGATAAAATTTATTGCTTACCATTTCAAGGCAAAGTACCATAAACATTAGGTATACATTAGAATCCTGTTTTATAATGTTACCTATTATGTATGGTTTGGTGTTTGGTCTTAATTTAACCGTGCTTCTTACAGGTAGGTGAGAATGTTGTGGAGATTTGGACTAGCTAGTAAGCCAGGATTAGGAAAAACGTATCAAATATGCTTGACTCTTTGTTCAAGTGATTGGTGGAAAGCCTTGTTTTCAGATTTTACCACCCGGTGACAAGAAATAAAAGTTGGCAACTGCTAGCCACTTGGTAGGTTCTGTGAAACGTGTTGCTGGTCTCAACCCCCCTACCAATTGAAGAAATGGCAGTCTTACTAGAGGGACACTACTGAGGGTGGACAAATACCATTTCTGATTATAGTTTATAGCTGTTTGATGCTAAAACAACGTAGATGCATTCTGGAAAATGGGAATCATGAGTGATCTCAGAGTTTCAAGCAGACCCTTTGCAGGAGCCCTAAGGTCATCTGAGAGAGTTCTCCAGAGGTCGTAGCCCCTCGGCTCCCGGCCCCGATGCCCCCGTTGCAGTGTTCAGCACACCTTGGCTTTGTTAGCTGTTTCTTGAAGAAGTGTTCTGCGCTGTGTAATGGCTTTGTCACAGCTCTTCAGTACCGAAGGTACAAGTTTAAACTTTCATAAGGTACTTTTTTTTGGTACTAATAATAGATCTTCGTATTTCCATGTGAAGAGACTGTCTCCTACTTGAGTCAGACACTGGGCTGTTGGTTTGTTTTCTGACAGTGAAGTGCGATTAAAACTCTTGTCCCGTTTGAAGTTAGCTGGTGAGAGAGTCCCTCCGGCTTCCCAGAAGATCCCTCTAGACTAATTACATAAACTACTTATTACTTGGGAGAAAGTGTGATAGAGATTTGGACTTTTTTTTTTTTTAGTGTTTGTATTAGAAATATGTCTGTTACTGTCTATATAAACAGAATCCTTCGGGGGGAGGGGGGAACCAGTCCTTTATGGTTAAGTAACATGCTGCATAGAGGGGCTTTTAGTGATCTGACAGCCAGCATGGCCAGGTGACACAAGAGCTGCTGAGGGACCTGGCGGAGCAGGAGGCTGTGGAAAGCGTGTGGACATGGGGATGAAGAGCAGGGTGGCAGCAGAACCTGACAGGCGCTGGGAAGGGTGGTGACCAGTCACCTGGACTGAAGAAGGGTCTTTGCCGGGACCTGTGAGACAGATGGTGAGTTGCAGAGATGGGCTAAATGAATATTTAACAACACAAACTCAGCTCAGTTTGAGCTAGCCGTGACATCTCTCCTGCCAACAGCATCTGTAGTGTTCCAGAAATGCGTCCCTACCTCCTCAGCCAAGGTGAGCATGGCTCAGCAGAGAAGAGGTGCAACACCATGAGACAGCAGCTTCACCAGGAAGGGGAAAAGTGACATGGAAAAGGCAGTACCAGTAACTCCCAGCTCCTGCGGACGGGGGAGGTGGTTCAGCCTTTGGACGGTTCACAGAGGAAGCTAAGGAGAGGGCAGAGGAGTGGAAAGAAACCTGCAGCTGTTGGGGGGCAGAAGCAGCTTGTTTTGAGGTTGCACTAGAATGAGCTAGGAGGGCCAGAGAGGTGGATCATACCTAGTTTTTATCATAATATTGCAAGTGTTGTGGCCACTGGGGAGGAACACTGAACATGCTGCCTTCCTCCTATACCGATGAATACATTTTTACTCAACACCGTACGCTTCAGGGAAAATGAGAACATTTTTACATCCCAAAAGCAGAAGTGAAAGGGCTGTAATTAAAGGAGGGGGGGATGGCGGGCAGTTGGTAGAAATAATGTATGAAATCGGGGCAAAGTTTTAGGGTCAGAATTAGTGAGATGCATTCTAGGAAAAGATTTGGGGAATAAATCAACTGAATTTTAGTTGCTAGGCTGGGAATCGGGTTAAAATATCTCCACCTAATAAGCCAAGCACTGAAGCATCCCCTGTGGCTTTTTTTTTTTACTTTCTACAATAGATCCAGAAAGAGATCAAAGTCACAACACCATCGTCAACAAATTTTCCTTAAGCCATAAGATTACTGCTGCTTTTGGTGAAATCTTTGAAAGCGGGGACAGAACTGTTGTCATGTTTTTGAAGACCTCCGTTCTCAGCTGCGCTGGTGGAGACGATGCCTTTGGATAAAGTGCAGGAAAGCTGCCTGCTGACTTCTGTTATTCCTTTCCCAGGGCTGAAAAAAGAGCATCCTAGGAAAGCTTTATTTTGGGAAACTGTCACAGCATAAAATCTTGCATATAATAAATCTTAAATAGGGACATCTCAGCTATTAGAGTGCTGTGTAATGAGATGGCAGTCCAGGATGGGCACCTCGCGTTAGGTACAGTGCTGTTTTATACATGAAGCCATCTAATAAGATATATGTGTCCTTTAATAAAGGTCTCATGTACAGAGTAGTAGTAATGAGGGAATATGATGAAAAGAAATAGAAAAGAGCTTTATTTACCATCCTGAGAAACCTTTATCATATGGAAATGATCAGAATTTAAATTTTTATCATCTGTCACAATTTGCTGCTGCTTTAATTAAAACAACACCAAGGACGCGTACAGTGAGTCTGGCTAGATGTGTTTCATGCTCTTAATGACTGTCAGATGGGAGGGCAAGGGGTACAGAGAGGGCAGGACTGTGGAAGATCCGGAGGGAGATGGTGCCAGATGGCCAGGCTTATTTTATTCATTTAGATCTCCATTATGGCTTCTCTTTTCTTCGCTTCTCCAAAGGATGAGTTAGTTTGATAGGAATCGTTTCACAGCCACAGTATGATGTGTTTAACTCTTGGGAGCCCGTAGCACTGAAGCGAAGTGCACGTGTCGGTCGTGTGTCCCATCGGCCAGCCGCCTCTGCGAGGCCCTGGCTCCAGCCCAGGTGCTCAGCCCAGCAGCCATCCTAATTTTAAGGTAATTTCTTGAATCCCTCTTAGCAGGTGCTTCCAACCATGCCGTCCTGACTCATAGCATCCCAGTGCAGCCAGCCGCCATCCTGAACTGGTTCCATCTTCTGATCAAGGCAGCGTTCTGAGCTGTTTCCCTCCTGTTACCACTTCACCTGCTTGGGCAACGTGCCGCAAGCGCTGTCCACGCCGCTGGGCTTCACCACGCGCTTTGGGCTGACCTCTTACATCTGCAAAACCTTCTTGTTAGCAGAAAGTAGCCTCGCTCTTCTTCTTCCAGATCTTGGATGCCTGGACACCCAGAAAGCATAGCAAGGTACTGAAGAAACTGAATTTGGAAGAGATTTTTCCTGTTCGGTGTTGTCTTCATGGAGCGTGTGCTCAGTTACTGAGGTATCTGCCGCCTCCCCGTGGCTGCTGTGAAATGCTGCACACCACTGCAGAAGTTGATTTTAGATACTATTTAGATTCAGGGGTTTAGAGACAAAAAAAAGGAATATCGTCTTCTGAAAATCTGTTTGGCACAGTCTGAATCAAGCAGCTGCTGAGGCGTTTGCATTAAGAGCAGAGTTTTTTAGTTTCTTCCCTCTCTGTCCACTGTGATAACGAAGAAGCTTTGATTTTTCAGGTCTTCTGCATTATCACTGGTTATCAGATTAGTATTAGCAACAAAACAAGCTTGTCTTCTATGATTCAACGGAAAAAAAAACCACCCCAAACTTATGAAGAATTTCTAGCTCCTGAATCCTGTATAAAAAGCTGGTTCATTAATTCACCTTGAGTTCATTCTGAAATCTGTGTCACATTTAAGTCGTCCTTGTTTTCTAGACTAATTTTGTGGCTAGGCTAATTTTGACCACAACCATACAGCTGGAACAAGATGCATTTCTACATACCATGGGTTTAGTGACACGTGCAACAAAAAAACCTGAATTCACCTCAAAAATCTATAGTACATGCCATGACAATGAAAAAAAAAAAACAGCTGAAAATATTGTGCCACGCACAGGATGAAAGCTTGTACTGTAGCACAGGGAAAAAAGCATAACATTTTCAAGATTCTGAATTTAATAGTTGGACTTTTGAGCATCTGTATCCATAACTTTTAAAGTCTCTTATATTGAGATTCATAGTTTTTTCCAAACTGTGTGAATTTGGAACTGTATACAGGTCCATCCCCGAGAACCTCAGAGGTGTAGAAAAGCTGCATTTTGTCAGCCCAGGGCTGACGGTAAAATAACTTTTGATAGCAAAGTCATTTATGCTATCGCCTCCCCTGGGTCTGCAACGTTCAGTTCTGTGCTAGTGACAAAGCTTGCGCTTTGAGGAGAAAGATGAAGACAAGAAGCGGGGGTGCCTGGGAGCCATCAGCAAAGTTTCTGGAGAGTCTGTGGAGTGATGATGATATAAGAGATCTTGTGTAGTCATTGAGCATTGGCAAGTGCGACGCAGGAGAAACACGGTGTTGAACTGGCGACTGCTCCGTTGAGCGCTCGCCCAACACACGTTGCCTGTGGAAGGCCGGCGCTAGCCACCGGCCGGGGCACGGCTGAGCGCACATCAAGTTTGCACACCCCTTCGCATTGCTCTTTTCATCCCCTCCTCGCTCACCATTTAGAGAGTGAGGGGCCTTCATGCTCTGGAGAGCATCACGAGGAGGTTTGTTTGCCACGCTTACCGCTGCGAAGGACTGAAGTAAAAACCAAAGTCGTGCATCCGTGGGAAGCTCCCGTTCTGTACGACAGAGTGGGAATGGCACTCTGGCTGCTAACGCGGCAGGGTGGCATAGAGATCACTAGGTTGGTGCAGCACATCATTCTGCTTCAGATTATTCTGAAGTCTTACATGCATTGCAGTATATTGAATATTAGGTAAAATATCTAATACAGTATTAGATGAGATTACATAAAATCACAATACTAATTAGAATTTTTCAGGTTGTCAATGTAAAGTCTTTGGGTATGATGAATATGCATTTCTGAAAAAGGTGCACAAAGTTTAGAGGCATGGATTTGACAAGGATCTCAAATTTCTTGTGCTTTTTGCAAATATTATCTAGACTTTGTCATTTCAGATCTTCTGAAAGCTCCCAACTTTACTTGTTAGGCTGACAGTAATCAAATATTCCCAGTCCTTCCTTAGTCCTTCCCTAGCACTCAAAAATCACCTGGGTATTTTCCAGTCATTTTGTTAGAATAATTTTACAAATGCTTTTTATCCTACCTTTACCCAGTGCCTGAGTTCCGTGTTCTCAGTGCTTCTAATGTACTCTCTTTCCCTCAGTGCATTTTGTCTTAATATTCAATATTGTACCAGGACTAGAATGAGTGAGCTTATGACTGGGAGTGAATGAAGCAGAGTTTGGAAATTATATGACAAAAAATTGAATAAAAATATATTAAATGATCTATGTAGGGATGTGAGTCCATTATACCAGTAATCTAATTCCCAGTATCTTCTTAAGCAGCTTTCAAAACCATTTTTTGAGTTCTTTGGGTTTTGGATTGCTGCTAAAATAATGAGAATGGATGGAGCTGATGATGAATCAGCATCACAATGTTTACTGTCAACGGGGAATTTTGGCAGAGCGGTTTAATCGGTAACAGGGTCCTAATGGCACTGGCCCACTTAAACCTGCAGATGAAAAAAAAAAATCTTGCTATTTTCTTTATTTGAACTGATGTTGCAACAGCTTAAATTAAAGCTTCTATTAAGAGCAATAGGTTAATCTATTTCAAAGCTCTGTGGTTAGATGGCAGGTAAGCATGCTAAGAGCTGGCTTGGGTGTTTCTGCATAGCCCGCGGGCTGATGTACCTCAGCGGGGAGCAGGCACAGGCACTGTCTTTAGGCACCTTTGTGCAATGGCGGGGTTTCAGTGCGCAGGAGTGTTCCCTCCCACCCCAGACAAACACAAAACAGTGAGCAGAAAGAGGTAGTTGCCTCCAGACGATATTTTAGAGAATGTGTGTTAAACAATAATCAGTTACTCTTATCTGCCCTACATAGACACGCAGCGTTCTGTTGAGGGAGCCTAGGGAGCCCATGTTATACATCCACATTAAGCAATGTGGGTATTTCTGTCGCTGTGAAATGAAAGTCTATGGAAAACTTGTTTTCTAAGAAAGACCTAAACCTGACTTCTCATATGAGTATCAAAACACCTACAGATGTAGCTTGGACAATACTTTACCGTAGAAGAAGGAAACCAAAGCAAGCACAGAATCAGAAACAATATTAAGCAGTTATTTCTCACACCATAAATCAACAAAGGTCTGGTAAGTGGGATTCTACTCTCAGGGCTTTATATCCTGCAAGTGGGGACGTCACTACGGATTGCCTTAGACACCAGATTACTCGGCAGTCTGCAGTCAGCCCGGCAGGTATATAACCTCCTGATTCTGAGGAGTTCGGGTCAATTCAACATTTGGTGCTTGGAACTGTCATTAACTGTGTTTGCAAAAGCAATTACAGACAGCAACACAAGCAAAAGAAGCACCAGCTGTTGTGAAAATTGTAACTCCAGGAAGCTTTTTCTCAGGTTATATACTTCAGTGGCACAAATAACTAGTACTGTTTGTCATTTAATGTATGGGGCATGACCAGAAGATGTACTAATGTCTGACATCTTTTCTTTCAGGATGATTTTCTGTATAGTGTCTCCGTTTTAAGTGGAATCCTTTGCACTGTCTTGGCAGTAATCAAATTTATGCTGGGAAAGGTCCTCACAAGCAGAGCGCTGATAACCGATGGTGAGTGTGAAGTTGATCCTGCTGCATTCATAGACTCTTCCAGGGAATGTCGTAGACACAGAGGGTACGAGTGACCCCTGCACGAGGGCAACCGTGAAAGAGCATTGAAATAAGAAGGCCACTGGGAAATGGTGAAAAAAACCAAACCCCCAAACCCTAGAACAGTCTGTGGTACCACTAGCCTCCTACACAGATACCTCAGCTGAAATGATGGAAGTCAGACAGTTAATGTGCAGATAGTGACACAACAATAGAGAGTTAGAGGTAGAGCATGTAATAAATTAGGTGTGTATTAGTCAGAGGTTAGACTACAGAGGGGGGACGTGACACCAATTTATGTAGCTTTGGTTAAGTCACATCTGTCCTCACTGCCTACGCCTGGTGAACTATTCTGTCCCTACAGTCAAACTGAAGCAAGTCTGTTGCAGAGAGCGCCTGCCTGCCTGGCTTGAGCAGGAACCGCGGCCATCCTTTGTGCATACCCCCTGTAGACGTAATTTGCCACCGTAGCACTTTTCCTGCCACTCGGTAGAGCCGGCGGAGCACAAAACAAAGCCTTTGCCCACCTACTGCCCTACGTTCCTCCGGCCCCGCCGGAGTGCGGCACGAGGGGCATCTCCTCCGCTCTGTCCTTGGAAGACCTCACTGCCCCTAGTCTGTCGGCTCAGGTGTGTAGCGCCTGACTGTTGCTGTTTTCAAGGTATGTTTAAAGGCATGTTTTAAAAGTAGGTCCAGGTATGCCTCTTACTGACAAGGCTCAAGCTGGTGAATCTTCAGAAAGCCACGGGGGTCTGCTCTGCGAACAAGTGAGGCCTCAGTGATGGCGGAGATCTCACAGCGCCCTACAGATCTCTCCCAGTTTCTATCTGCCAGCACAGGACAATTTGAAATACTCTGTAAACATACACGGTAGGGTGTTAATGATTCATGGATTGTGGTACATAAATTATTTTACTCCGTTAAAGATTTCACTTTAAGGAAATTCAATTTTCCAGCTTACTCTAGGGATACATACAATTGTTTTAAGTAATTTAAACATACTCAAAATTTTTTTGGTGATGCATGATGACACATATTATGAGTATTTATATTTTATATCATCCCACTTATATAAATACTTCATGTGTATTTATATTTTAAATAGAAAATAAACAAAAAAGGAATCAAAACAGCAGTGCGGGAGTTACAGCTAAGCTACTGCCTCCCTGCATTTGCGATTCTCTCTCAACAGACCGTGCTGTTTGGTGATCTTAATCTTCACTGTGGACTCTGCCACCCTAGCCATTTTGAAACAAAAAGGTCTCCAACCTGCAAAAAGGATTCTGGAAAGGATCCTGGGAGCTGCAGGCCAGTGAGTCTGACTGCCTTCGCTGTCAGAGTGTAAGTGGGACACGTCGACCGCTGCAGCACTCTGTCTAGGCAGGCGAATGATTAACCCCCCCTTCAAAAAAATCTAGCTTGTGTTTGAAACAGAGTGGTTTTGTCAGACAAAATATTCATTGAAAAATTCCTGAATAACTAGCTCTGAATTGGTCTCCTGTATGACACAGAAATCTCTTCCCCCGTAATTACATCCTTGTGCTAATTATATTGCTTCTGAGCTGGAGATTGCTCATCCTTTGATTAAAAAAAATTAGAGAATTAAGTATACTATCACCTCGGTCTGGTTTTTATCTCTCTCTTCCTGCCTTCAGAACTACTTTAGGAAATGTAGGAGGCTGATCTTACCATGTGTGGTTAGATATCTTTTTTCACAAGGCATATTTACATATATACTTGATTTATTAACAGCCAGGAGGAGACAGTGTGATTCAGCAGCTGAGACAGATTTAGCACTCCCTTGCATATCTTTTTTTAGTGTTTTCTCTTTCCTGCTAATTTACCTCCTGCGATCACTGGCTGTGGACCAACAAACTGTTTTGAGTAACAAGAACATACATTTTTCTTCCTGAAAAATAGTTTATTTTCAAAACAGCAAATTCTTTCTCATATATGTCAACCTCTGTTTGAGATTTTTTAAAAGAATAATTTTGTTTTGGGGTAAGGCTTGACAACAGTATCTCTTAAAAGCCTAAATGTATGAATCCTAATAAAGCAAAATGCTATTTGTGCAATTTGTTTATAGCAAAAGTTCATGGCCTTCTGGATAATAAAAACAGTCATTTCCTATCTTGAATTTTGTAATATCTCAAAGGACAAATACAGACGTGTTACAGTTAGGTGAGGTCAGCCAAATTCCCTGTGGGTTTTAGATACCTGTGTCCTTCCCAGATTTAGTCCCCGTTTTTTTCCTGTGCCAGCCTTCTGCACAGACCATGGCGTCTGGGTTCATACCTGCAGCCATGACGTGGTTTCCTGCCACACCAGCAGAGCCAGGTTTGACCGAGTGACAGTCAGGAAGAGAAAACCGTTTCCTTTGTAAGCAGCTTTTAGTTCATTTGGAACCATCAGCCAATAATGGCAAGGAAATGTATTGCGCCTGCTTTTTGCATGTCATGCTGATGGATTCTAACTTAAGCTGGAGCAGGGGAAGTAACGCTGGTTTAAATTTATAGTTAATAAATTTAAATGTAATATTCTTTATATATACACACAAACAATATATTTTATTGACATGTATTAGCAGTGTAACTTTTATTGCCTGGGAATAAAAACAGGCTCAGGGTTCTAGACTAGAGTGTTGACGGAGTAATTGTGTCTATATTGGCTTACAACCATCAGGCATTTACATGCAAGACCTGTGATACCAATTGTAGAATCCACTGCCACAGTCCAAAAAAAACACCCCAGCCCCCTTTTGTTTGCAGGGCTGGAAGCCCAAAACCTTTGTATGCCCTGTCCTGCCACAGATCTCTAAGGCACGTGTGCTCTTCCATGCCAGGGTTTCCTTGGCCCTACTGACAGGGGTGTGGTGAACCTTAATTGACATATTGATGTTTTATACAAGTATTTCAGCTGCAGGGATACCTAGGAAAGGTCAATTTTTAGCTACATCTGTTCTGAAAGACTTAATGTGATTTAGGTATGGACTGGATGTGAGAGGTCTGGATCACAGGAGATATTCAGCAGTAAGTGTCATGGAGGCGGTTGTTGGCAGTCATGGGGAACTGGAAAAAAACCTGGCTAAGTACTATAAAAAGCAGCTGACTAGAGTTGACTCACCAAACAATACAGAATATTTCAAGTTTGATTTTTCATTTATTAACTAGGTTAAATAGTATATGTGTCTACTAAATGAA
>Ga0065711_1049333_pt1 | contig 11355 bp, 6 predicted proteins | sample Hoacrofraction12_FD_59098 | JGI IMG/M metagenome (GOLD analysis project Ga0065711, IMG submission 59098) | Hoatzin crop microbial communities from Cojedes, Venezuela - Epithelial fraction 12 v2 (version 2) | ecosystem: Host-associated > Birds > Digestive system > Esophagus > Crop | place... | reverse complement strand
AGGCGAGGCGGGTGGAGGCTGCCGCCGCCGCTCCGTCATCCACACCCGCACTGCCAGCGCCGGGGCGGCTCCGGCCCCCGCCCCGGGACCGTGGCGACGTCACGGGGAGGGGAGGCATGAATATGCATGAGCGGGGCGGGGGGCCCCGGGCCAGGCAGGTGTCAGAATCAAAAACTAATTTCAGCTCTGGTACCTTAATCAAAAGCTGTTCTCCTTTTTACCCGATTGTATTTGTTTATTGACACGACACCCTGGGTGTTCTACAGTCTCCTGGAGGTGTCTCATACAAGTGATGGTTGTAGATGGGTAGAAGTATTTACAAACAACAATGATGATGTAGCGCTACGCAGAAATTTAAAGTAAATAATTGCCATGAAGTCCTACATGCAGCCAGGTGTGTCCATTTACCTCCTTTGCAGCCAGGTGTGTCCATTAACTTCTACAGCCTTTCTCAGAGTTTAAGCAAGCAAGCTGAAAACGCGTGACTCAGTTTACTCTTTCTAGCTAATCACTGCGTAACTGAAGGAGCATATCTTTCAATTTTAGCTTATAGATGTTTGTGACAAAACCATTACAGTAGGGAAATGTATTATTTAGTCCCAAACAGGACATTGCTGAAGAATTGTCACTGACCTGAGATCCATCCACTCACATGTCTAGAACCACCACTTTCTTCTGACATGTTTTATTGGTCTTGTAAAACAGAAATTCTAAAATAAGGGGAAAAGGTCATAGCCATGCATTCCCTGAGAATTATTGACACGGACCTGGCATCAGAGGCAGTCAATCAGAAATCGCCATTTGAGTCTAGAGATGTAAAGATTATTTTTATCATAATTTCCCCAGCATGGATTTAAGGTAGAGCTGGAGGAGGGGATTTAACCCTGACAGACGCAGTTTGCTGAAGAAATCTGGGTAGCTCCAAGGTCACGGTCAATCCTACCTCATGATTATCAGGATATTTCGCTGGGAGTTTTAAATATCATGACGATCATATTTTCTGAATAAAAGTTAATAATATCATGGTGAATATCAGTTTTTTTCTAATTAACAAAGAAGAGATAGCTTAGCAGTAGGATTCAGGTACAAAGTGGCATTACGCTATTGTTAAGGGTATTAGACTCCCTTAATTAAAAAAAAACCTTAAGCATCGAAAATAAAGGAAATCATGGAAGAATATTCTTTTTCAACATTATAAAAGTCCCTTTGTCGTCCATACAACAGATTTCAGTACATAAATGTACAGAATTCAGATCCTATAGCAAACCCCACCGTAGCACTCATTATAGGATCAGGGTCTAAGGTTCGCTGTTCATTATTGCTTTATCCTGGGACATTGTTCTATGTTTGCATAACACCAAAAATGGGAAGCACATAATCTAATTAGGTTCCTAATTCCAAGATTCAAGCAACGATAAACTTTTAATACATAGTTAAAAAAATAAATATGTCACAGGAATCTAGATTTGATTACATTTAGAATGTTATGTATTACCAAAGAAAATGACAATATGTTTTCCCTTTGGGAAAACAAAAGGGAGAGAGATATATATGCCATTTTAAAGAAGAAAATCGGTTTAAGAGATGGCATTATAGAGCATGTATTTTAATATGATACATAGAAGTCCGGTATTGCAATTAAATAGAGAAATAAGTATCCACTTTTTCAACAGAATGGAACTAAAATGGGGTTTTGCTAGTCATGTGAAGTAGTGGGTTTTCTGCGTGCCAAATGCAGCAGCAATGGCACTGATGTGACGTACGCCTCTCTACAGCATGTTTGAACTAGGCCTGAGAACTTTGAACTTCCTGACCACTGGCTCGTTTGCTCCATGGGTTTAAACTTGCGCTGAATGTTAGAGGACTCGAACAGAACGATGTAGCACTTTGCTACTGCCACCGCAGGTTCCATTGCCTCTCTAGAAGTTTTCAAGCATTTCTGCAGAGACTTACTCAGGTCAGGAGCTTTTAATAAGAAAGCAGAGTGGCCATCAAGTAGAACAGAACAAACAGCCCGAGAAATATGTACAAATATAAACATTAATTTCCATATATGCTGCAACTGCTAATGTGTTAATTAAACAGAATAAAATATACTTAAATTATTTATTCTTAATAAATGAACCACCTGAATAATAAATGTGTTCTGTAATCACTGGGAAGTTTTCTAAACAAAAGGCTCTTTGGCAGCAGGAAGAATCACATGGAAGTGGGCAAAGAACTGTATTTATTTAGATGGTATTAGGAAGCCAATCAATGCCAAACAGCTACAACGTTGGAAATTAACACTGCTGACAGTCTACTGCATTGTCCCTCATAATTTGTATATAATATTGTAATTCCTATTTAAGAATGCAGATTGGAACTCTGAAAGGGTATGTAACCCCACATTTTCAAATCAGTATAATGGAAAATGTGCAGCTAGCTCCTCAGCTCTGATACGCGAAGCCTTAGCGCTGAAACCCTCTGCTTTTAACCCCCTGCTTTTGTCATGCTCGTGAATAGCGAGAGACATCGATCTCATTTTGGGCTCCGTAAGAGGCACATGCTTTTAACTGTTTTTTCTAAAGCAATATTTGTTTTAAAAGCACTACGAACCTTGCTCATCTTTTATAGTGAGAGATCACTAAATAAAATCATGTTACATATTAAGTTGATCTCACTTAATCACACCAAAATAGCCCTGTGATGGATAGCTGTACATAAGACTTGTGTCGGGCAGAAAATGAAGATGGTAATTCGTTAGGAGATACAACTCGGATCTGAGCCAAGGTCATCTTACAGTCATGCTCTGGACGTGCTTCGGAATGAATTGTGTAACAACTTTAGACAGCACGTTCTCTTTACCAACCCTACAGCACTTACTGCAAGAGTAGGGATCTTCCACCCAGATTCCTCCCCGGCTGATTAGATACCACCCACCCAACTTCCTCATACGATTTTAGTTGGAGATGGCACACTTCCACGTTCACAGACACAAGGATTTTATACGCAACGGTGTGTTGAATCTCTAAAAAGATAAAAAAAGCAACATTCTTCAAGTAATCAACTGATGGAATCCACAGTGGATTGCTTGACTCTGTGTTAGTCTTTTTATTGTTTTCCTTTTAATGAAAATAACATTCTCACTCTATTTTAATGTTTACCAATGAGATGACTCCTGCTAGGTGTTTGCTTTTTAATTTTCAGTGGTGAGATGAATTAGAGAATACTGTTATCCTCCTTTTGTGTTATCTGGTTTGGATCTTTAATTTAAGACATTCTTTTATATAATTACATTAGAATTTGGAAGCAGAGATTGTGGGGGATTTTTTCACAGCATTAATGAGATCATCAGCAGAGTACAAGGAAATCAGCAAATCTTTTGCAAATTTTTGATGACTGTAGCATAGAGTTTCAACCTTGACAATGGATCTAAATTGGCAAAGTTAAAAATTAATGCACAGAACACTGAATAAGTATTGTGACTATAGCCAAGACATAATTTCAACAAACTTAAATCAGGAAGAGTGAATAAATACTTTTTTCATTTTGTGAAGTCTGTCTTTGAATTAGTGTTTGATGCCTTTTCCCAAAGGTATCAAAGCCACGAGGTGTAAGCCACAATTAAGCATACTGTTTCAGATTCTCACTATCAGATAGAGAGATTAATGCCTCCAGCATAACCACAGTTGAATCTTCGCATATCCATTCACCACAGATTCCTTCCTCTTCTAGAAGTGTAGGCAATGCAATCTTACATTTACACCGTTGGTTGTTGTTTTCAGAAAGCTGCTATGTTTTCGCTTTGGCTTTTTTTCCCCACACTTATTCTATTCTTTCGAGAAAGATTTCAATGGAAAAGTTAATGTATCATAAAAACATGATTCCAAAATACCTAGGATTCTCCCCTATGTTTTTTGTGAGAGTGTTCTCAGTGTCACTCCTGCTACTAAAAAAGTAACAACCCTTCTCGTCTCTTTTATTCTTCATTAGCTATTGAGCCACAGAAGCAATAAACCAGTTTCTGTTTGGCTACTAGTAAGATACTGGATGATCAAAGCTGCTGCAGTGGGCCACGGGACCTAAATCAGCGCATGAGATAGCGCAGTCTTACCCCAACAGAAAGGTGACAGATCAGCATCTGCACCATGGCTTTCATCAAAGAGAGAATGAAAAGTTAATGGAGGGTGGGTGCCTAGCACAAGTGTGTAATGCTTTCTTCAGATTACTGGATCATGAAATTGGTGCTGCTGTACAACCCGCTGAACTAGGGCCTTTCTTTGTGACCATTTTTTCTATACTCAGAGAGGCAAAAACGTAGTCTTCTGGAACACTATGTCAGCTCTTCATGGAATGGACTTCATGCCTGCTGAACTTGGATGGCAGCACTTTAGGTAACTTCAAATACCCACAGGAAACGAGAACACCAACATGCCACCAGAACTACAGGAGTCTTAGTTCTTGGAAGTGAATGCCATCACCTGAAAACATAGTAGGCAAACTCTTCAACTTTTCAAAGCATTTATTTCCTCTTCCTAACATCTTCTCTCTCATATGACATGCCTTCAAACCAGCTTGTCTTCTGCTAAGTTCCATCTCACAGGACGTGCACTCTGTGAACAGCATGGTAAAGTTACAGATGCAAACCGGTACCCCATTGCTAGGCCTATAGCCCGTGTTCGTTCATTCTATACTCCTTTCAGCTTTGTAGAGACTTTAGGGAAGGTGCGAATGCACGCAGGGACATGAACATGGCTATTTTCATGTGTGGAGGGGGAAGAACAATAAGTATCCAAGGTGACCTTTGAAGCCCAACTAAAATTGCAGTTTGACAAACTTTTAACAGTACTGAAGAGAAAAACTACAGTATTTCTATCCATCCCGAGTGGCCTTTACGGGGCTACTCTAGCTCCCATCAGACTGCATAACACAATTTCTGTCAGATCTGTTTTTCACGTCTTCATCTGCTCTAGAACTTTTTCAGTTCTCACGCCTTTTCCCATGTTCTAGAACTTTTAATTTAACATTTAGTTTATCATATTGACCCTCAATATTTTCCATACTAACTTCTCAATTCATCAATACTTGCTGTTCCTACCTTCTTCTAGTTCTTAACACTTGCTGAAGTTCTACAACAAAGTGTCATACTCTAAATTAGTGCAAACTAGCCTAAAATCTATGATGTTTGCCCAGTACATTTATAACAAACATGAGTCATTCTAAACTAACACTTGGATAGCTTCTATTTATTTGTCAAAGGCTAAGCACAGCTTTCCTTTACCAATTCACAATCTTAAAAATGAAAAAACACACTTTTGCAGGAAAAGAATCTTCTAATACAAAAATGCAGTCAAAGCTTGGAATTGCTACACGGCTATTAAGATCCTTGTAATTGCTACCTTTCCTGTACTTCAATTACCCGCTTATTATACCAGACTGAATGTCAAAAAATGATGATGCAGACAAAGATTTTCCAGCCACTATAAAATTTCCTCCTCAAGCTAAATTTGAACAAGTTACTTTCAATAGCTGTTCTTTATTTTTTTGATTGTTGATAATCTTTTATAACTTCTCACCTTTTTCTCTATGTCTGATTTATGTTGATTGTTATAACAATATAATCTTGTACTGTATCTATGTTGTTTTCTTCTAATGCAAATATCTGATAGCAACCATTTTAGATTTAGTTCTGTTTGATTTGAGCTGCAAAGAGCTCTTGCATTTTGGCTGATCACCTAAGACCTGATATTTAGAGGAGCTAATCATTTCAGCAGGAACATAGTTAAAGAGTGCCATCCAGAGACTTACGGAGCTGTAGGCATACTGGAAATGGAGAAGAACCTGACTACTTGAGTCATAGTGCTCGTGGGGTTTTTCCCCTATTATGGGAAATAATCTAATGCAATCTGGATTTTTTTTTTTCTTTAAAATCAACATAGACAAGATGTCTGCATCATAGGAAATCAAAGAACCCGGATATTCCTTTCCAGCAGTACCTCACATTGTGCAGTTGTATAGTTCATGACTTCTACTGTTCTGACTGTACTAGTTGCCCTTGCAATAACTGAACTCACATGTAGAAGAGAAACTATGGCAATTTTAGTGGTTCTAAACACAGTGATCATAGCACACACAGATGAAAAAAACCCCATGGTTTGGAAACAAGATAGCAAAGCTGCTACTGAAATATAATGTTTCCAAAGATGATAAATAATGGAAAAAATACATCAGAGAAATTCAGTGCTGAAATGTATCCACACAGATATCCACACGCATCTCTGAATTTCAACTCCAACAAAAATCAGCTGAAATCGAACAAATGAATTGCAGTCGAGCTCTTCTAAGAAATGAGTTTGAGAGGCCCAGAGTGACTTCAGAGAGGAATCGCACAGACAGGGCAGAGAGAGCAGATTCGTCATTCCAAGAGGCAAGGTGAATTCTTAAAAATAGAACCTTATTCATTTGGTTTTCTGAACGATAGGAAATAAAATCACCAAAGAGTTCAGATCCTAGAACAATTCCAAATGCAGTGCTATCCCTCCAGCATAGATTTAGAAGAAGCAATACTTTTCTTACTCACAGAAAACTGTAAGACACCCAAGGACAAATGAGCTGCTAATTTTGTCAGAGAAGAAATCTTCAAATCCACAGTGTTCGTACTGTTGCTTGATAACAGAAATAGTAGCTATAGCAATATTCCACTTCTGTCTTGGCTCTCTCTGTAACGCCTTTCAGAAGGTTTCCAGAAGGACTAATCCTTTAACTGTGAAAATTACAAATACTGTAACTATTCTCAATTTCCCCAAATGATAAGTTTTGGTATATAAATACAACTTGAACAAGGAACCTTTTTCCACATATGAAGTGGTTCAAAGAAAAACATCTCAAAGGAGGCAGACAGGATTCTCCTAGATGCACTCTGTGAGTGAAATTTGAAGTGTACCCCAAAACTATCCTGCCTTGTTCGCTGATACTAGATGACAGATTAAGTGGTTATCACCAACCGATGACAGTAACTTGGAGAAGCAGTTCACTGAAGCACAATGCATCCTATCAGCCCCACTCTCTATCACGCTCTTCAGCGCTAGAAAAAGATTATGACCTGCTGCTTGAATGAGGTGACGTGACTTATTATGCCCTTTTCATCCACTCGCTTTCTAGCAACACCACACAGGACTCTGGATTAAGTATATTTATTTTTTCTACAGAATATCATTAGTGAGAATGCTCTGGTTTGGAAAATTGCATTTTGCTACACTTCTATGGAGAGTGTTGGTCTTCCAAGTAATTGAGAATTGACTATTCTGAGGACTGTAAACCTCAGCAAAGCTTGTGGTAGGCAATGAAATCAGAATGAACGTATTAGCCCGCTAAGTGACTCAAATACTACAATCAAAGGACTAACAAAAACAAAAAGGAAAAGAAGCAGAGCTTTTTCTCAGAGCTGCATTTTCTTACTATCTCATTAGAGTCTTTCTGCAGAGACTGTGGATTTCCCAGTGAAATTTCTCATCACCAATAAACAGTAGGCAAGTGTTGTTTAGCAGTTGCCCAGCAAATGACTGGTGTTTGTATTTCATCTGTCACTGGCAATGACAAAGTGGCTTCTATGTTTTAGTAACTTAACAGTTCGAAAAGGCTGCAATTTAGTTGTGATAATATGACAAATTGTTATTGTCATACAAAAAATTATTACCCTCTAACAGCTCCTAGAATTTGATAGCTACCAATTCATGGATGAAGCAAAAAATAAGGTTAAAATACCAAAACAATTAAGCTACTGAAATTGTTTCAGATGCCCATGGATCAATAAAGAATGGCCTGCATCTTGAGTAGGTTAAAATTGCCTGTTAGTCAATAGGAATAGTTGCTTTTCCTAAAATGTTTTTTAATAAGTACGTCATAATTTTCCCTACTTTGACTGGAAGTTTGCAATGTCAATAAAGCTCCTGGTAGCCACGGTCTGAATGCCAGATGAATGCAATTCCACAGTGAAAGAGAAAGCAAACCTCACAGTCCCTGTTCCAAGAGGGCCACCAGCTCCTTCCTTTCACCATGGCTCTTCCCAAAGGAGTCTCCAAAGCAGCACCAGGAGACCTTCGGACAGTAGCTCTATCACTAAGCAGAACCATCACCTCTACCGAGTCCTACAAAGGCTAAGAGGAAAAGGAAGTTAAATGCAGCTGAGCCATCAAAGCATCCCATTTACTTAAGCTCTGTTGTCACAGAAGGAATAGTGACCTGACAAGTCAGGAGGTAGGAGGCTGCTTTCCACCCAGGTACCAAGACATTACAGTGCTTGAGAGGTATGGTGTGGTGGGGATGGTAAGTATGTAGACAGATGGTGGCTGCCCACAGACTTCATCAGCTTCATCCGGACTCACTGATACACATCATCTCAGACAAAAGACCTCTCACAAGCTCAGCATTTAGCTTCAGCAAGTGACACCACATCGTGCCAAGGAAATTGATTGGTTGATTGTTTCGAATGTTCAAAACAAGCTTTCTGTTCCTCAGCTGTTCCCACCTTTACTAAATCAATCAAAATACACATGATTTTATTGTATATTAAGCACATCAAGTTTGCTATCAGCTTTTTCCTCTTTCTTTTATTTTTAAACTCTAAGTGCAGGATCAGCAGCGAACTAGATAATAAAATCACTAAAACGAAACAAAAGGTTTTGATAAAAGAGAGCTAAGAATGAAAATGTGCATTTCTATTGCCACTTTCGTTTGGTTCAGGTGCACTCTTCAAGCAAAGCTAATTGTCCCAACCCACTACACTTTGCTCCCACTGTGGAGCAATTGCAGAGTACGTGAACAGGGTTCCTGCCAAGTGACATTAAAGCGGCAGATGTAGTCCATGCCCACAATTCTGAACTCCAGCTCCTAACTGTTGCTCAGTCCACAGGACCAGACTAGGGTCAAACTGCAGACCGAAGTTAAATTAATGAAATACACGTAGCGCAGACAAAGCATTCTCAGCATCACAGCTCCACTCACTAGATTTCCTCGTATTGCACAGCACTCCTTGCTAGTATACACAAAGCTTAAGTGGAATTTAATGGTATGTAGTTAATTTCACATATTTCTCTCCAAAAATGAACACCAATCTGACAAAGATTTCGTGCATTTTTCTTGCCATCAAACATTTTAAAATCTTGGAAATGGACAATTAGGAAGACATTTTTAGTATTCTATAATGGTTCTTGTTACAGTCTATAGGCCCTTCTCCCCCACTTTCCTTGCCTGACGTATCATTTCTAAGGGTACCATACAGAAGGACCTACTTGGTTGTAGAGTTTGCACTTCTATTTCTCTGCTTACACGCCCACTAGGTAATAGTGGTGCATGTTCATCACCCTAGCTGTACAGGTGCTGTCAAGTATTGATCTGATTTCTTTAATTGGTTTTGCACCTTTCTTTTGGCACAGCAATCTAGTAATCCCATGGTGACAAGCATTTCTGCATTCTGTGTAAACTTAAAAGCTGTCCCAGCATCTGAACATTTTAACAGTGTATCTCTGAAGTTCACATTCTGCAAACCATTTAGTGATTAAAACTTAATTACCAAATGTTTGCAGGAGTTAAAGTCAACTTGAATTAAATTTCAATCCAAATGAATAATGGTAGAAGTATTTTTGTAGTATTTATACAGCTTTGGCCATTTTGCTTTAGGGGACATCAGCATGGTAGCTTGTAGGCAAGAACTCTGCTACCAGTTTATCATATCTTTATGTCCTCAATAAATGTAAAAGGATTTTCTGTGTTTTTCAGTGCATTTGAAGAAAAAATTAATCTATGGGGAAAAACAAAACAGAACAAAAAACCAAACTAAATTAAATGAACAAAAGATGTTCTAAGTAAAAAATAACAGAGGTTGTGGTAACCTGAGGAGTACCAAGACCTTTGTTATGAAATTACATGCAAGTCACCATCTTGTTTCTATCTGTATGTTGTCATACAAATTACTCTTTGATAGAGCGGTGATATGTCACCAAAAACCATTATAAAAACATAATAATCACTTCTGCATCATTAATCTGAAATAGCAATATGTTTCTGCATAAAAGGAAGCGAGTTGGGAAGTTCTGCCAGTCCACGGTATCTCAGACGTACAATAAAACTGTTAACTAACAGAACAGAGACCTATGTAAGGCCAACATAGTTTCGTAATCTCCGTGAAAAAAGCAAGACTCAGGGCTGTAATTCTGGCCATGTGACTACTTCCCTGGAAACTTCTCGGAGTAGCAGATACTCCGCAGCATTTCCCCGTGGTCGGCGCAGTTACCCATTCCCTGACCCATGTCTCTTCCTGTCTTGCTCCGGCTCACTCTGAAACGGGAACCAGGCTGAGACCTTTCCTCCTCTCTGCGCTGTCGCGCGCTCACTGGGATGCTCGATTTTCCAGGGATGTGTTTGTGCCTCAATGCTTTCCAAGGAAGATCAAACACACCTTTCTCCCCCACTCTTTGATTTTTTTTTTCCTTTTTTTCCTTGTTTCTATCCTCTGGTATCTCCATATTATGCAATGACAAAAAGTCACATACAAAACTGGATACGATTAGTCTTGAACATGAGGTAATTACTGACTTGCAAATACAGCCTCCTGTCATAACATTTCATAGCTGTGCTTTTGCAGATTAGCATATGCCTTGAAAAGGCATCTGATGATAGCACATGATGAAACAACTTTTGGGAATGGCAAGGTAGAAAGGAATGAGAAAAAACTGGGAGAACTGAAGACAAGGAGATCAGAGGTGAAGATATTTTGCAATTGTTCTTCATCTTTCCAGATCAAAGACAGCTTTACATGTGAAAGAACTACAAAATTTGACCCTGAAGAGAGTAACAGTACATTAAGTTTAGAAAATAAATGAGAAGATGTAATGTTGAGTATTGCCAGAATCTTCAAATACATTTTCTTCACTCAGTGGAGAAGTTGCTGCTCTGCTATTGCTGCTAAATGTCCATAAATGTCTCCACTGTTACCACTAGTAAATCTTTTGGTCTGATAATCTGGGGTGCAAGTTATAAGGAAAATTCCAAGAAGATGCTCAGATCTTGTGCAACCGTTGTTAGCAGATATAAGAGCTCTAAAACTATAGTAACAAGAGAACTTCTACAGAAATATGTGAGCTAATCTCAGAATTATTGGGAGCTGTTGCTAAAAAGCAATGCTGATTTCACAGAATCTCTGCATGGTAGGAGTTGGGAGGACCCTCCTCTGGGGACCACCCAGTCCAACCCCCTGCCTAAGCAGGGTCACCCAGAGCAGGCTGCACAGGACCTTGTCCAGGCGGGTCTTGAATATCTCCAGAGAAGGAGACTCCACAACCTCCCTGGGCAGCCTGGGCCAGGGCTCTGTCACCC
>Ga0065711_1049332_pt1 | contig 11355 bp, 6 predicted proteins | sample Hoacrofraction12_FD_59098 | JGI IMG/M metagenome (GOLD analysis project Ga0065711, IMG submission 59098) | Hoatzin crop microbial communities from Cojedes, Venezuela - Epithelial fraction 12 v2 (version 2) | ecosystem: Host-associated > Birds > Digestive system > Esophagus > Crop | place... | reverse complement strand
TTATATATATATATATATATATATATATATATATATTAGGCCTTAACTTATTAATAATTTGTGTTCCATTTAAAAATGTCTCATTGTTAGAGAACAGTTACTCAGTGAGGTATGTTAGGGTTAGCAAATTCCCCAGTCTGCACGATGTTAACATTTGTCTTACAATAGCTTCTAAAAGCTTAGTACGGGGCCCTCTAGTGCATTACTCGCCCCATTACAAGCTAAATAAACTTAAAAGGCAGGGAAAAAATTGTATTGTGTGAGTGAAGTGGTGCCTGATAAACTGCCTCACTACATTGAGGCTGAGGGGATCTTGAGCACCATCAACAGCCTTCTTCCAATCAATCCAAAGGAGAAGGCAGTACTGAAAGATTCTGTTCCACAGTTTTGCAAATGTCCAAGTACTTACTCTGCAGTCTTCCCCATCCTGTCACGTAGCAGGCAGTGTCGGATGATAGGATGCTTCCTGCAGTGGGGAGGCAGGCCAGCTGAATGTGGTCACTTAAGGTAACGTGTTCAGTGAGCTTGATCAAAGCAATGTCATACCTGTGGTCATATGCACACATTTGAGAGTGAGGAAGAGAAAGGGAAGGGGTGAAGAGGTTTGCAAATAGATTAAGACACAGTAGCATGCATACTTAGCAGTTATACAGTACTTGGCCTATTCAAAAGAGATGCAAGGGAGCAAGGAGGCCAGTACATAAACAGTAAAGATTCCTCCACCCTCAAAGTAGTGGGGAAATCCATGGACTGGAAAACTGTTCCCTGAAGAACTGTACACTTTCCTGTTGGCAGCTTTCTGTAAATTGCCTTTTATAGGTTCTTTTCAGCAAAACCAAGCATGTGTTAGGACTAACTCCAAGGACCTGGAAACTGAGGAGATTTGTTCACTAGTGCCCTTAGCCTGCAGCAGGACATAGGAGTCCTTGAGCAACAAAGATATGAATACCATTGATCAATAATACTCTGTGTGCTGTGCATAGGAAGGCTTCAAAGTCTGTTGTATAAATTAATAAATCATTGCATAGAACAGCTTTCCACCAAAGCATGAGCGTGCAAACTGGTGTCTGAAAATAGAACTAATCAATAAGTAATTAATATTGAAAATTCTTTATCTTCTCTTGAGGAGGAAAGGTACAAACTGGACATTCAAGTCTCATCTATGAGCAAACATTTAGAAGTACCACTGTAACCTGTAACAGGAGGCCCTAAACATTTATGCATTTAGCTGCCACAACTTGGGGTGGGTGGGATTCAGGCAGTTTGATTTTTGCCCTGCATCTAATAACTGAAAAAATACTTGCCACCAACTTACCCATTTGCAACACTCTGTGAATTCCAGTTCTCGTTCACAACTATTTTTTCTGGAGAAAGTGCAATTGATCCTTCTTCTTCAGTTTCTAGGTTGTATTTTCCAAGAAATACTCGATAAGTCTTAGAAGAACTGGGCAAGAAAAGGACAAACATTCAGTTATGCAGCTGCTGGCTTGCTGCTTAGGCATCTGTGTCTTTGCCACCTGAGATACTCAGTAAGAATATCCTAAGACTGTAATCTCACATCACATACGATTTGTCTGGAGGTGAGCCAATGTCTGACTGATTTGCTAAGGACAAAGCATTGTGTGCTGAGCTTAATAATCGTTTCATCTCCTAGCCGTCCTGTCAACTCCTGCTTAAGGCTTTGTTAACAAACTCAAGATGCCTCCAATCTTTGCAGGATTCAGCTCGTATTCTTCAATGAGGTGAACAATATGGACTGCTTTTTTGACAGTGATAAACAGCTTCGCTGATAAACAGCTGTGTGATAGATATGTAGAATTTATAATAATAATAATAATATGTAGCAAATCCTGCTTATTTCATGTTACGATGTTTTCTACAACTTAGTGTTATGGTAACCAAGAACTCTAGGTACACATTCAAGGACATATGCTACCAAACCAAAATGGGGTTGTGTTTGTGGAAACAGTTTTAATGATGAAAGGGGATAGCTGTACCTGATTACTGGCCCATAATACGAAGAGCTTACTGAAAATGACGGGTATATTCAAAACATTTGTGATTATTTCTTCAGGGAGTGGACTGATTAGCTAATCTGCGGATCTCACTCCTACATGTATTATAGAACAGGCAACGGAGTGGAATTTTAATAGCAACTTGAAATCATAATGACATTTGAAGTTATTTACAGAAAACTATGAGTATATAATTCTGGTAATTGTGTGTGTGGGGTTCCCTTCTACTTTTATTTTTAAAAAATGAAAAGGTGTCATTCTTCTTCTGGCCTATTAGTTATAATCAAAAGATATGATGTGAAACTTGGAGATCTTAACTGGGAAAGGGAGAACTGGCATTAATACAGTTTTGCTTAATCTATCTCTGGTCATGCACTGCTTCCTGGGTACAGACTTTAATTCCGTTATTTACCTGATGCAGTGTGCAGCTGTCATCACCCAGTTGGTTGCGATGAGGATTCCTCCACAGGTGTGGTGCCATTTACCACTTGAACTGTATTGAAGGGAGGCCTAGGATCAATGTATCAAGTAAGGCTCAGATTTTTGCTTACTGATTTTTCATTGTTGCACTTTCTTCCTGCAACCAGAACACAACTTGCTGCTGGAAGATGGTGGGAGGCTTTTAAGTAACAAGTTTCCAACTCCTGGCCACAGAAAAGGTTTCCCTCCTTCCCTATGATCCAAAAGCTTGATTTTTTTTTAAATGTTGTTTCTTCCAAAGTTCTCACTAAGCCTGGCCCAAATAGAGCATTTCATTTGCTTCAGAAATGTATTTTTTAACTCCATGTACAACTATGCTCCAGTAAGCATTGTATGCTCCTCTGAATTTCAGTGTCTTCGTGCTTAAATATGGGATAGTGCCAAGACTACTGAAAGAACACAAAAGCCTACATAACTAGCAAGAGGGTGGCACATTCAGAGGTTTCTTAAAAAGACTGGAAACTTTGGGATTGATCAGAATGTAATATTCAAAACCTAAGATATGCCAGGCAAGATGCATCAAATGAAATATAAAACCTGGTTTTGTTCAGCTGTGTTGTGTGAGGGTAGCACAACCCAAATCGTTCCAGGGAAAGCACAAAGCGACTAACCTGCCAGGGCCAGCTGTATGGTCTTGCATCTTCCCCTCCAACAACTCTAGACACAAGGGGGGGGTAGGCAGGAACCCCGCAGCCAAAGACTAGAAGACATACGAATAGAATGTGTGTTTTAAAAATAGGAAGTTTAAAAAAATGTCTGAGAGGGGGTTTTTTTCTTAAATATAGACTGTGTTTGTACAAAACATTGCAAGGTACAAATATAGGCTGTGATTTAATGCGAAGATACAGCCATCAGTCAACTGACCAATGTTATATAAAGCCTGTTTGAATTGTTTCATTTTTCTGACAGATAATCAAATCAAGTCAGCTTAACCAAATTCTCATGTGTCAACTGAGATGCAGGTGCTAGCCAATGCAACAATTTGACATAGATTAATTGTATTTTAGTGTATTCAAGCTAAGTAAAATAACTGAATTTGCTAAAGGCTGAGAGCAGTAATTCTAATCGAGCCCCTGTAATAAGAACAGAATAGCACAGCAGCACCTAGTTACTGTTTTGAAAGAACTTTTAAATTAACTGCCTATGCTGTATCTCTTTCGGCAATGTTGCAGTGTCTAATTTCCCCCCCAAAAAAAGGAAAGTTGCTGTTAGATTTTTAATTTGTTTTTCCTTTAAAGCTAATCCTGAAATTGGGTACGTACCTGCAGCTGCCAGAGTCAGCACAGCAAAGAGGACTCCAAGCATGATGCCAGTTAGCTGTATGATGCAAGCTTTGCTTTGCAAGCCATTTTATATGCTATCGTTTATCTCTGGGACACAGCACTTAAAATTCAGTGCTATTCTGATACCAGTGGAAAATTCTGTAATTGTGGGATAATTTTTTACATGCACAAGTGCCTAAAAGAGCCTACTTTAGATGGACCTTGGATCCAGGCTGTATAAACAACTCGGTTAAAAAAAATTTTGACTGAGTTGCATATTACCTGTAGCAGCTGTTTGCTTTCCTGTTGCCTTGCAAGTTCATCACAAAGGTGTTTTCAGAAGGAAAATGTTAAATTAATTATTCTAACACTTGACATGTCAGCAGTAACGGTGCCTGATATATTCAGACAGTGATAGATTCAGTCATGTCAGCAGGGTTAGATTAGACGATCTCTGGAGGCCCCCTTCCAACCTTAATTATTGTATGAGTCTATGATTGCTTGAAATTTTATTTTATTCTGGCTTTTATGACTGAATGGCAACTACCACTTTGTACTGACTGCAAACCTGTATCTTCTCTTCTAGATCAAGCTGCATGTGTTTTAGCATGCCATACTTCTCCAATAAAACAAGCTGTCATCACTTTGAAGTGGAAGATGCTTCAAGCGATACAAAGAACCAGCTGTCCATGATGACGGAGAAATGCTGGTGTAGCGCGGTGAGCCAGACTTCATTTCTTTCCTGTTTACCTTTAATTGTTAGATCTGTAACACATCCCTGGAAGAGAACAGGATTCCTGTAGCATTGCAAATGTGTGTTTTTACACCCCAAATCAGCATGCTGACCTGTGGTATAATGCAGTGTGAGCTTGTTAATGAAAAAGGGTAAACGGTTTTCACTAGTAGGACAAACCAGGCAAGAGCAGGCATTTAGACCACTACAGAGCTGCTGCCACAAAAGAAAGTGTCCTAATTCATTACTGGACATCTGAGATCAATGACTTGATATCAATACTTACCCTTGTGCCTCTTTCTTCCTTTTTTTTTTTTTTTGTACTATGGGAATTTTCCATCCTCTGTCACGTTTCCATTCGTCTACCCTTCACCTGAAAGACTGTTACTGGTTATTTAAAAAACAAACATCTCTATCCCATAAGCCAGGTCACGCATAGAGACCAAACTTGTTAGAATGGTAACAAATATCAGAATGCCAGTTCTGTAACCAGAGGTGCATTGTACATACAGACCAAACTAGCAATTTCAGAAAAACTGAAATAAATCTGCTGTTTAATGTTAGTATTAGTATTAACAAGGAGCAAAATCCCTGATTTTCATAGCTTCCATTCAGCAGTAGGTACTGATTTGGATGAAAGATGCCTGGAGCACACATGTGGAACGCAGAAATATATAATGCTTTGCTGTGTTGTCTGCTTCTCAAGAATGTATTATCCTACCCAAACAATAGCACTTGAGAAAGCTCTATTCTGAATTTCAAATGGAACCAACCAAACTCCGTTCTGGCATGTTGTATTTATTATTTGACAAAAGCATAAATCGGGATTAACCGAGTGCAGAATTGAGACTAAAAATTTTTTTCTTTAATTAGTTGGCTCTCTTCTTAATGTCTGCGTTTACAAACTAAACAAAATACTGTGCTTTTCCGTTTAACTTCCATGCCACTATCATTTTCATTGACTACCAACCAAAAACTAAGTATAAATTTTGGATGTTCAGTTACTATTTCAACTTTCCTGTTTTATTGGTGTATTTGTAAACATTGAATTTTGTTAAGATTTCTAAGCATTTCTGCCATTGTTTCACAAATAACCTTCTGCTTTCTTGCACACTGTAAATGGAGAAACTCTATTCTTTCTTTTTCCTTCTGTGTAAAGGAATTCTGATACAGTTCTTTTATTATATGGGGGGAAGGCTCATAATAATATTTTTAATATAAAACACTCTCAAAGCTTGCACATTTTTGGTTGGTTGTTTCTTTTTGTTTCCACTCCTGCTTTATGTAACGATTGCTTATCCATCTTTTCCAGGTCTAGTCTAAACAGGCTGAAGCATCTTTCTTGGACTCAGTGGCCGTCATACTGTTGGCAGTTCTGCAAGTGAACATCAAAAGGCTCAGCCTCCAGCTGATACCGTGGTGGCTTGGAAACAGTTCCCTAGAAGCTTATACCATCTTCATGCCAGATGTTTCACAGAAATGAAGCAGCTCATGGAACTACAGTAAGAAAAAGCAGGAACTTCTGGTATGTTCTGCTAAAGCACAATAGCTAATATCTTTTTCAATACACAGTGTACTTAGTGTACAATTTATAACATACTCCATTGCTTCACTATCTGTAGTCTATTCCCTTGTAGGATAGTAACTACGCTACACCAATTAGTAAGTGAAATGGCCTGCAGATAAGTAACAGATGCTGAAATCTACTTTTCTGAGGTAGGTTTTTCATCTGAAACTAGACAGCAATCTATTCAAAAATTCAAAGTTAAATTCTGCCCCAGCTTTTCATTGGAAGCACCAAACGTGCCAAATTCATTACTTGCTGGATGGCCATTAATCTACTACTTGATTGTTCCCTGGGTTCGTTGCTGTGTGTTCTTACAACTAAACCTTGGCCTGCATGTCTCAAGATAGAACAAGGTTACACAGAGCCAGGGAAATGGGAGATTAGCACCACCCTGTGCGTTTGTCTCTTACTGTGCCTTCCACATTGTCTGTTCCCAGCTTAGACCCATTTATGTATTATTTTCCTCACTGTATTTCCTTTTAATCCAAGCACTTTAGCAGTCAGTACTGGCCACAGATGTAAGATAAGGCTCTGCTTGTTTTAGCTGGGTGGGGAGCAAGGGGAGGAGAGAACAGACAAAAACCAAACCAAAAAAAAAACAAACACCAAAACCCAAAAAACCACCACCAAAGAAAAAAGCAACCACACTTTGGTGATCAGGTTAGACTGAAATATATTTATTTAGAAACAACAGCTTTGGTATTTTAAAACCAAACAACCTTTAGATCACTAGAAAGTGGGATGCCTCCCCCCACAGCCAAAACAAATCAATGCACAAAGTCTCAGTATGTTCAGATTAGGAAACCTGCAGATCAGCATTTCCAAGTGTAAATCCAGAAAACAATTTCATTAAATTGGTTTTGCACTCTACAATCATAAAGGCTGAAAACTTGTTACCAGCACTTAGATATCTACAGTTCAGTTGACTGACTTGTTACTGAAGCCGAGGCAAAATTATTAACATCCTCCCCCTCCCCCAAGCAATAAATTAGAAAATGTATACCAGAAAGGAAGTTACACTAAAGTTTTCTAGATAAGTTAACTCTCTGAAGGGAATCATCATTCTTTATTTTCCTGTAAAATTGAAAAACAAATCAAAATATCAAAGGACTTGGTATATCTTCAAGTATTTTCACCATACGGATTACTCCTAGGGAACTGAACAGTTTACAAGAAAAAAGAAACATCTGTTACACAAGCTTCTGGGATAAACTCCTGAATAACCACACCTTCCAGGTCTTGGATTCCTCTCTTAACAAGGCACAAAAGGATTGTTGCTTTCAAAAGGTCCTTGTCTGCAGCGGCAAAATTGTCAGATGTCTTGTGCAAATGGAGGCTGAAAGCAGGACTAAGTTCACTTGGACACTGGGATGTTCCCATTCAATTAATGAAACCGTGTGTTGTTTCAACACCATTGACCTTGCTTACTGCTACAGAGATTCTGAGCTTCAGCTGGCTTCCACTTCATCCCTGTTTCTGGAATCCAGTTCTGCACCATCTTCATTTTAAGTAGGTCAAATTAAGATGAGGCAACAGACTTGTCTGCTGTACACTGCAAGGCTTTTTGCAGTGTCAGGAAGGAAGAGGTGTTATGTCAGCGCTGGTGTGTAGCTGTGAAGCTTCTCGGCATTTCAAAGCATAGTGTCAGGGACAGTTACCTGCAGTAATGGTTAAGTCATTCTGTAAAAGGCAGAAGGTAAGTCTTGTAGATGACAAAGGCAACCAGGTAGACAGCAATCAAAAAAGGACATAATTTTATAATTTCAAGGACACATTTCAGGATACATCAGGGCGTAGCTCTATACACAATAATTGAAATGACTTCCTGACTGCTTCCTCCTTTTGCACTAAGGTTTTGATCATGATCATAGGCTTATAACATATATCAAAGCCAACTGCAGTTCTCTCTTCTACCTCTTCCTAAGTGAGTCTGTCCACTCTCATTCTTTCAACGGATGACAGGTATTCAGACCTGCTTGGGATCAGGCCTGATCTCCAGTGCTCAACATTACAAAGCCAGCGAGCTGAGAGGGAAATTAACAACTGACTTTAAGCACCGCTTACGTACTGTCAAGTTTAGTCCTCTACCTTCTGTCCAGCCTCAGCTATCCAAAATTGAATTTACTTTTATAATTTGGAAAAACAGGGCAATCTAAAGCTAGAACTCTTTTGCCCTGACAGCTCTTTTTCACTATGTCCTTGTCAATTTTTTTTTTAAACCGAAGGTACATTTAACCCTAAGGAGGGATGCCTCTGAGCAATATGGCCAGCTCACACAGCAAATCCAGTCTCATCTTTCATTTCCACTCTGAATCAACACGCAACCAGAAAGTACCAGTACTAAGAGCAGAAATCACCGTCTATTGTCTATTCTGTGCTAAGTTTTTACTAGCAACTAAGTTTTCTAAGGCAACTCAAAACAAGAATTTCAAATCTTTCATGCCCAAGTGAGATGCAGTAGAGCCTGAAGTCAGAACCTCCCAACTCACAGTAAAAACCACTTTTCTTAACACAGCTATGTATTTTGTCTGAATGGGAGAAACACTAGCTCAGCACTTTCTCAAAATGATGGTGGTAAACATGGTTTGATGGAGGACTGCACAGTGCCTATAAATCTATGAACATTCACCAGTAGTCCCAACAAGTCAGCACCTGGACCTAAGAACACCAGCTCGTATTTGTGTGTGCTTGTATGACATGTCACACATTCAAACCAGGCAGACAAGCGTGCACATCTCCCACACAGTAGTAGACAACTATAGCAGCTCTCTCACAAGCATTCTGGTACTGCCTAACAAAAGACATCAGCTTGTGACACAGCTGAAACTGTTGGCTTAAAAACAAGCGAGGTCTTACACCAATGTGCGGAAAAAGGACAGAAAAACTGTGTCTGCCTCGACCTGCAGCCTTACAAATGTTTAAGAAGGACAGAGGATGGCTTTACCTTTTCTAGTATTTGTGAGCCCTACCACTACAATCCCTGCCCTAATCCTCCTTCTTGCAAGAAGAGGTCACAGATCGCTTGTTGCAAGAGAGACTGAAAATCCTCACCATCCAAGACAGGACCTCCCTAGGCACAGCTGACAGAAAAGCAGCTGGACAACACTTGGTGGGCAGCAGCCAGAATCAGAAGCCTTATACCTTACTCCTGAAGAGCGGCTTGGCTCCTGGCCCACAATATTCGTTGTAGATGAGTTTGAACAGAAACAAGTGAAACAATGTGATTAAGGAGGCCACGCTGAACCAGAACAGGAAGGGTAAGCCGGGGTATTGCTTGGCCATGTGTTCCTCATGAGCCAGAATAGCTTTTAGATGGAGTGTGTGTCTCAGGTCCTGCAAGTGGATCAAATCTGTCGAAATATAAAGCAGTGGCGTGATGGGTTGAGTCACCATGACGGGGAACGTATGACCTCGTGCCTCTGAGGTCAGCTCCACAGGCTCATTCATACAGCCTGCCTCACAAGCATATAGTCTAACGGGCTTGTCTTGGAATTTCACAGACACATGCAAGAAGGGCTTTCCTTCCGCATCCAGCAGAACAGCTAGATTAATCAAGTCCTTATTGTAATGGATCCCACGTAAGGAATAGCTGTTGTGAACTACGTCAGGGTCAGCCTGGAACTGAAGATGGTTTTCTGTGAACTGCAGACCCCCAAAGCTAAGCACCATTCCCTGCATAAGTCCGTGGACTCCAGCTGCCACAAGACCCTTGCATCCCCGTTTCTGGAGAGTTAGCTTCCACAGGTCTGAGAGTTGCAAGATCTGGGTGATGCTGGTCAGCTTTGCTGGCCATAGGTTCTCTGCATGCATGGTGGCGTGGCCACTGAAGCAGTGGTCAGCATAGTTCAAGCTGGCTTCCATTTTTTCTCTGTCCTCACCACTAATGAGTGGATCTAGCAGAGGAGCTGGCATGCTGGACAGCACATAGTAGAGGGTCATGTTAACAGTCTCACTGGATGGTGTATGCGAATCGGTGATCTTTTTTATTTCAACCCCTGTAATAAAGGGAAGACAACCAAGAGTCAGAGGATCACATGTGAATATGACATTAACCAGGAGCAAAAGATCAAATATGCGTGTTGTCGTTCAATACGCACGCGTTCTTTGTAACATCTAAGAAACCTCTGCCTATGAAACATTGAAGTGAAATGTTCCCTTGTATTTTCTTAGATGCTCTCTCTGTTACTTGGAGTTTGAATGCCAGGCTCCTACTAAAGGCAAAGCTAGTTTGATACGCAGATGCCTGATGGAGCTGTCACCATGACTCCACAAGAAGCTGTTCCTCTGTCAAAGGAACATCTATCTTTTTACTGGCTATAAAATATCAAGCTCTACATTACTTGGGCAGCTACTCTTTCATGCAAGACCATGAAAATCATAAGAAAATGCATCCTTGTAGAACAGTCCTTAACTTCCATGAAAAAATCTGTCCTTTATACTGTCACTAGAGGCCAACTCTATTTCCAACATAGAGCTGACGTGCTGGGCAGATCAGTAAAGATCCTAAAGACATGAAAGCCAGCACAGCCAGAGTTATGATTAGAAATGTTGTTCTATCATTTCCTTGATGCAGTAAGGAATACTCCACTCCTGTAAAGTCTGCTAGGTTCCAAACCAGGAACGCTGTTTTATTATCCTGCAACATGCCTTCTGGCCCCCACGAGAAACCTGTGAGGAAGAGCGGAGCCTCTGGAGACCTTATGGCAACCACGCCACCGAGCTTCCAGCTGCCCTCTAAAGCAACACTTTGGAAGCTGAGCATCGCTTTCCCTTACCTGAAATGAACAGGTCTGACCACGTCTGTTGGTGCTCCTGGAAAAGATCCTCCACCCCCATCTGCATCACCTCCAGCATCTCCTTCTTGGCTGCCTCCCTCAGCTTGCTGAAGGTCTCCTCCAGCCCAGAGACCTCGACGGGCTCGGAGGTATGCACCACGGAGAGCACGGTTTCGTCGAAGTGGGATTTGGGTGCCACCTGCACCCGGCTGACAAGCTTCTTGGCAGCCACCACCATAAGCACCAACTTGGGGCTCCCGGCCAGCAGCAGGCGGCCCGAGGAGAGGAGGAACTGCCGCTCCTCCGCCTTCTCCAGGCTGGTGGTGAAACGCCCGCCCAGCGAGGGCGCGGAGCCCGGGCCCCAGGCCTCGAAGGCGGCCACCCGCTCGGTGGGGTTGGCGATGCGTATGCGCTGCAGGTAGAGGTGCGGCCGGCTCCGGTGGGCCACCACCTCCTCCCGCACCGTCACGCAGTCCCCGGCGCCCGCCCCGGGCCCCGTCTGCACGCACCGCACCCTCCGCAC
>Ga0065711_1049331_pt1 | contig 11355 bp, 3 predicted proteins | sample Hoacrofraction12_FD_59098 | JGI IMG/M metagenome (GOLD analysis project Ga0065711, IMG submission 59098) | Hoatzin crop microbial communities from Cojedes, Venezuela - Epithelial fraction 12 v2 (version 2) | ecosystem: Host-associated > Birds > Digestive system > Esophagus > Crop | place... | reverse complement strand
GTCCAGGTCCCTCTGGATGGCATCCCGTCCTTCTGGTGTCTCGACCGTACCACTCAGCTTGGTGTCATCTGCAAACTTGCTGAGGGTACACTCGATGTCGCTGTCCATGTCATTGATAAATATATGTACATATAGATGTACCCTGCTGTGTCTGGAGCCACCCCTTTTGCCCAGTGAGGACCTGAGAACGTACAAAACTTGTGAGGCCTGATTCTGCTGAACCTTCTGAGTTTGGGATCCTGGTCTCATCTGCTTTCCAAAGTACTTAAATCTCAAAAGGAATGTGTTACTTTTCTTATTCTCACACCTGCTTTAACCATAGAAATGAAAGTTCCAATATTGGACATAACTTTGTATCTCAGTGACTGTTTTCAATTACTTTAGAGTGTTGCTTGTACGAGGTGCAGAGTACTAACTTCTTTTTACATAGATTTGTTCAAGGACATAAAGCAGATTCTCAAAGTTTCTTTAGATCTCTTTTCAAAAGAGAATGTGAAACAAATTACACTTAATTTCAAACTAAAGTTCAAAATTCTGTTTCTTAAAGTGGTTTCAGGATTTTAAAAAATATGTCTTCTACCCCATCTGTTATTAAGGTTGACAGGAAGACTTTTCAGCAGTCATTTGAAATGCTCAAATGTATCACCACTTTCTAATTAGTTGTCCTTAAATGCAGTATGATGTTAGAGTTAAAAAAGACATACATATATTAATACATCCTGCCCATCTTCCTGTCAGCATCCTGACAAGTATTTTCAGGTGTTTTACTAGTGCCTTAAAGAAAAGACCTGTATGATGTAGCCTAGCACACTTGCCTCAGGAGTCTGTTGCTACCATTAATATAGTATGTTTAGACCTGGGGAAGCTGGGTATTCACCTGTGTCTTCATTTCCATTTTATTATTTCTAGTTGTGCCCCCCTTTGATGTCTCCCTCTTTGACATTAACAGCTTTTAGATATTTGTCGATGATTATCATGTTCTCGCTGTTGAGTAATACTTAACCAAGATGTGAATGTTTTAGGGTTTTTTTTTTTCCCCCTTTAAACAAATTCTTTCAAGGATCTGAACAGACTGTTGATCTTTTCAGAAATCACTGCTGTTGACACTACGTAGGTTTTAACTTTGTATTGTTGGTACAGTTGAACTAGAATTCTGTAGGAAGGAACTATTTTGAGTGTCATATGACGTTCATAGCCCCAAAGTACTTTTTTTATGTGACCAGATTACTTGTTAACTCAACTTCATTTTGGTCTTACCTTACACAGAATTTTCCAGTTTTCTCTCTTCAATTGTGTATTTTTAGTTTGGAGTATATTTCTAGATGCATTCAGTTTGTGTGATCAGTTAACCTCGTATGTGTGTTGTTTACTGCAGATCATTAATGAACACAGTGCATAAAATTCAGCATAATTTATTTTTATTTACTAGGCACAAGTACAAGCGAGATGAGGTTCAGGCGTATTTCATGTACTTTGTTTCATTTATCCACTTAATTTCAGCTCAAGTTAAATACAAATAAAAATGATTAAACTGATGTGATTTAATCTTCACAAAATGACAGCCAGAGTCTCTGAAATGTCTAATCATTTCTTCCTCTCCAACTGTTTTGCCTTAATTTATTAAGGCTAAAAGATAGACTTTGAAGCAAGAATATCAAGAATAATTTTCCTTTTTTTATCCTGTAGATAATCATAGCTATATTTAACTTTCCAGTGTCATTTCTGTTGTTTACAGATTTTAAAAGAACTGTTATTTTATTAGCGAAGGTTGGTAGCAGATTTGTTTGCTTGTCTTGGCTTCAAGCTCTCCACGGATGACCTACTAAATAAAAGCTATCTTACAAAAAAGTCCATATTAATGTCAGAAATGTAAATGTTCATTTTAACAAACACATTAATGTAAAGATCACTTTCCACTCATCGTTTTTCCCTCTGTTTTCCTACTGTGGGGATAACACTTTATTTCAGGTGATTTGAATGGTTGCGGCTTTTTTCTGCTTTTCTCACATTGACATGATTATGTATTATCTGATAAAAGTTGAAAGACAAACATGTTTTATTTTTGGTTAGCAATCTAAGGGAGAAGAATTGTTGAGTTGGCTGCTCTTTGTGGGAGAAGAATTTGTATATATTACTCCTGTTTTTCAGTTACACCAGTTCATATATTACATGTACTTAGGGTATGAAAAATATAGTGCAACAGAGACTAAAGGGACTCTCCATGAAAGCACATCTTGCATGCATTTGCGGGAAAAAGAGTAAAGAATGGGACTAAAAGGAGTTGTCAGCTACAAAGGATGACCCAGTAAAGATAGCTTTGGGTGAAGAAGTTGACTGGAAAAGTTCCAAATAAAGCACAATCAGACAAGAGCAACAGCAAGAAGGAAGCAAGCAATGATAATGCTGGGTAAGCAAAATCCAGAGCTAGGCATCTGTGTCCTTCAGCTGCCAAATTCACCCAATTAACAGCATTAAAGGTTTGGCTGGGCAGCAGTCACAAACAATGAAGTTATAGATATGCCATGCTATCATCTGCTACTACACCCAAAGCTAAATTAGTGTTAAATTTGTTGAGTAATTTTCAAAAGAACCTGCAAGGATAATTGAGGTTTAAAGTCTCTTTCTCTTTTTTGGTCTTTCTCACTCACAGAAATATAAGCACAAACACGCTTTTATTTGTGGGTATATTTTTGTGGATTATAGGAAAATAAATTAGTTGATAAAAGCCTGTGAAGATGGGCAGAGGTCATCTTGACTAGGCATATTAACATGTTTGAATTTTTGTATTGGCAAAATGCATAATATATATTAAAGGAATTATTGTAATATATGTATTATGATTTTTTACAGAATGCACAAGCTAAAAACAGATGTTTGTGTCCCCATGCTTTGTTCTTTATCAATGTGTCTCGGAGGGGGAGAGGAGTGTGAGATACATAGGGGGAGATCAGTGAATGAAGTAAAGGGAAGTCATTAGACTGAACATTGAAATCTTTCCTTCCCGTAAGTGATCAGCCTTCATCTGAGAGCAGTTTCTCTCCATCTGTTTGGATTTTGTCATATTCTTGACATCATTGGGTCTTTGTTTGCTAACTGCTTTGAAAATAAGGTTGAAATCTTTCTAGTCAAGGAAATCCTGGAAGATTCAAATTTGTCCTAAATATTCTACTTAACATTGCAGTGCAGTTGACCATTTTATCTGAAGCAGCTGAAACAAACAGTAAAATAGTGTCTCATTTCCATTGGTGACACACCTGACGTGTAATAATCATCAGACATTGCTTGTAGATTTGCAGCTTATATCTAGGAATAGAAAATGTTACATTTTACATGAGTTACAGAGTCCATAAAGGAGGAGAGGAATTAATCATTTTTTTGTCTTGATGATGTGTGCCTTGGTGCTGACAGCAAGAAGCTGGGGGATCCGGTAGAAACACTGAAAATGCAAGTTAAAAATGTAAGTTAAAATGTTATTGTGCAAAAACTGTTAAAACACTTTGCAGTGGTAAAGGTTTAAATGACACAGGCAACAATTTGGGTCTCTTTAACAATTTGGGTCTCTTTAACAGTATAGAAGCCTTTGGGAAGAATCTTGATACAGATACAGTATTATTGTACATAGGCTAGATAAAGTTGCTTCTAATAGTAAAATTGTAAGATTCTTACACGTCAATGGTTTCTGAAGATTTTAAAGCTGTTGTATGGCAGATCCTTGTTGGTTAGTTCCAAGCTCTTCCTAAAGCAGATCAACATGAATTTCATCTATGCATAAAAGCACGTACTATAATCAAAAGATGAAGCATGACTTTTTCATTGAAAGGTCATTTCATTTTACAATTTCAAAGATTGCAGGCTAGACTCAAAGACCGTTACGTTAAAATATCTGAATAAATTTATGTGGTTCTACAAATAGAATGATCTTGTTGTGCGATCCTATCTATCAACATCTGCTTCTTTGATCATTTATGCATGTAGCTCATTTTAAGAAAAGACTGAAATGTGTCGACTTTCCCAGTGTGATGTTTGGATTTATCTCACCTATCTTCAGCTGTCTGTGCATTAGGTGTCCAGGCTAAACTTACCATTAAATGTCCCTCTTTGTTCCACCAAGAGAGCTAGACACATTCAGGAGTGATTGACCCAGCCCTTCCTAGGTGCCAGTTTTGGAAAGTGAAGAATTGCAGCCTTGAGGTGATTTACCTCCTTGGTAAATCACCTCAAGGCTGAATGATGATGAAAGAGTCTAGGAATTGAACTTAAATGAGCTGCCTAACTTCTAGGTGGTTGAAATTAGGTGAAATCCACCTTAAATGACTAAATTAGCAAAAGTATCAAAGACTATTTCTTAAGGTTAAAACCCGTATGCCCAACTTTTTTTTTAGCATACAGTTTTTTGTTCCCTTAAATATTTTGAGCGTGTGTCATTTATCCTTGTTAAAATATCACCCAATCCATTCAGTATATGTCATATGATGGCACTGTGAGACAAAGATGTCCTCCTACACTAAGGATCAAACAGAACTTTCTGATGAATTTTTTTCTTTTTTGGGTGTCAGTGGAGAGGAGGCTGGGAAAAATCCTCCACTGCTGTGTGGGCTTGCTTGAATGATTAGCTCTTTTTTAAGTGCCTGAACACTCAGATTCACATAGTAATTAAATTCCTGCTGTGGAAATTACTGTTCAAAGAAAACAATAAAAAATGTTTTTGATTAAATGCTATATCAGCAATGAAATGCAACATTTTGTTGGTGAGAGAGAAGCAGCTTATGAATAAGCATGTTAATATTAATGTCTCTTCTTTGGAATGTTAGGGGAAGGATATAGGACTTTTTTGTTCAGCAACTCTAGATGTTCTCATTTACACGGTTTATATGCCCCCCTCCTCCCCAGTGAATAATTTCAGGTCAGATGTTTTCTTGCAGATGACCCACAGCTGCTTCTAACCTAGACTCTGAGCAATGCCATAGTGAATTCATGTAATGCCTCAGGACAGAATTTGGCGGCAAAACTTTGCCCCAGTACAAATTTTTGTTTGCTGCTAGAACTAATGAGTCCCCCAAACTACTCCGAATCTTTGGTTTTGAGTTTTACTTCATGTAATTCTACTTCATTCTGCTGATGAAGACTCGTAGGGTATAATTTTTCATCATAGGGTACGAAATATAGAATCATGTAATAAAGGAAGTTGCCAGGAACTTCTGGATGTCATCTAATCCAACCACTATTCAAAGCAGGGCTAATTTAGATCACAGTGGAAGAACTGAAGTGGAAAGAAAAAAGGAAATTATTCCTTCAAGTCCGGGGCTTCTTTGTGTAGAAATGCTTCATGTCTCCTTGTTCCACATTCAGCAGGGATGACTCTATGCCAAGACCATAGTCCAGGCATGTAGATATGTAATGTGCATCACATTGCTTGCAATTTAATTGTATGTCTTTTACACAAACCACATGAATGCTTTATCCAATAACTATTTTAAACGGATTTATTGATCCCAAGGAATTCAAGCATTGTTATTTTATTGTCATATTTTTCATTGTCTTTGTATAATTTTCTGTGTCTTTTGCTTCAAATGGGTTGAATAATTCTAAGTCTATGAGTAAGAAATCTAGGAAATTCTCATTAGAAAAAAGCTGTGTTCGTCTCTCCAAATATTGTTCAAATATGAGGGAAATATATCCTGTAGTTTAGTTCCATAGGACACCTTGTGAAATTCAAAGTGATCTAAATATTCCTCTGAGCAGGTCTGTTCCTTGGCAACAATTCTGTAGTGAGCTGTACTGTCATATGTCCCTTTCCAGAAAGACACTGTGATATTTATAAATCTATCTAAGAATACAGATAACCCACACACTAAAGCATATGTCAGGGCATAGCTGTCAGTCCTGTCAACTTGCAGTTCTTTGAAGGAGCAGAAAGGCACATTGACTCACCAGTGTGTGGCCCTGATTTTAGAGCTCTGAACTCTGTAGGGTCTATTTTATGTTAATATGTTTTACAAATAAATGTCCCTGCATAAGCCTATGTTGAGATTCAGAGATAGCACTGTTATGGAAGCTGCTACAAAATATTAGAGCAGAGAACGTCTTACAAAATTTGTCATATGCTGTTTGAAAGGATCTGGCAGTGTGACGGACTAATAGCTATGAAGTTCTGTGAGAGGTGACTTTCTCCTTTCTGAAGGGGACTACAATAACAGAAGGGAGAAGGGCCTTACTGAAACCCAGGGTATCACTCAGTATGTTAGAGCGGAAAGTGCTTCATTTGTCTGAGAAATGGTAGTGTACAGATATCCACTTATGTTATTGAAACTGATGTCCAAAGTCCTGATCTAGCAGAACATTTCTGTTGTATTTAGTTTGCTGGCTTGGGTCATCCATGTGCCTGCAAATATTTCCATACAGCCACTGTCTTGTATCAGCTCAGAGCTCTGCTACCAGCTCAGCACAAAGTCTTGAGCAGCTACCAGTCAGTCATGCTATTAAGGTTTGAAATGCTCCAGGCTGGCTGAGTGGGGGATTACTTCTGCCCGTGGTTGCTTCCCAAACTCTGTCGCCTGCTTCCCAGCCTGCCCTCATTTCTTCAGCCTAGGGACTAAGGCAGGCAGTTCTATGAAAATGAATACTGAGTCCTTTTGGATGCAGTTAACCTGTGAGGCAATCTAAGACTTCTCTTTGTAGCATGGGAGTATGTTTTCAGAGCGTGAGAACTGTTTATTAAGGTCCTTCTCTCTGTGTGCGGTGGGAAGAATGTGTACAGCTACCACTCCCATGAAATATTATTGTAGTTCATATTTGAGGAGGAGCTGTGAACAACGAACACCTTTCCTCTACGATAAGGATTTCTTTTGGCTCAGGAAATCCCTGAACTAAAAATTACTGGTTGTGGAGAGAGATTTGGGAATGAGCATGTATTTTTTCCCTGTGCTTATCCGAAGACAGGTTACATGTACGTTTGGTTTGAATTGGAAAGTCTACTTGCATGTTAAAACATCAGCTACTCTTTACTGGCAGACAAAAAGAAAGGTACCCACGGACTCTCTCCTACTCTGCCTCTCAAAACTGTCCACAAAGAGCCTTTTCTTTTCAACTCAGAAATCATTCTTCACTGTCATGCCCTTATACAATTCTTCATGCTGTCACCTGTCAGGAAAGATGTCTCCTTTCTTTTCTTCTGAACTAAGCACGGGTTATGCTTTTTAAAATAGATTCGTAAGGCCTTAACCAAGATTGCAGATGCGTTTGCACAGCACCATGTACATAAGAAGCTTGAAGAATAATTAAAAAATCAGTAGATTTTCCTTTCAGGAATCATTACAGCTTGAACCATTGTTTTGTGGTCCAATTAATAAAGGAAGTATTTTTAAGTATACAGTGTCTCAGTTTTGACTGAAGGAAAATATGGTTTTTAGCATGTTCTCTTGGTTGTCATATATTGGGCAAAATCTTAGATATGAGGAGGTTTTATAAAATGTTCTTGAGGAGACAAGTACTACTTCTCAGACTGTAAAATGGTGTCTGAATTTTAATGTCAGAGTTTTTTCCTCAAAAATTATGTGGGGAAATGAGAAGAGAGAGAGCAGAATGCACTTTTCAACAGAGTTTCAAAAGAGAATAACCTCAAGAGCTTTGAACATAAAGCAAATTACTGGATTCGCTTATTGTGAATGTACTGATTAACAGAAAAAGCTATTAAAGAACAGATTAGCAATGATGAAATTTACTTCAGGCATGCCACTGCACTCCTTTGCTCTTGATAAAATATTTGTGCCTCTTCACTATAAAGTGAGGGTAGATGAGCTGTGAGTTTTCAATGTTGCATTTACTTTGACCTCACTTGAAATAGGCTTTATTTTGATGGAAGAATAGTTTTCAGAATGGTGTCTGAGAAGGCATTTGGGCTGTTGGAAGTCATGGAAACTGCACAGGAGATGAAAAACCGAACCAAACTGTAACTCCGCGCTTTTACGTATGAGAAATCATGCTTTGGCAACAAGGAGATGCGAAGGGGTAACATACAACTCTTAAGTTTCAATAAGTCAGAAAAGCACGTTAACAGAATTTTCAGTTCAGAACATATTTTTATGTTGATCATTCCTGTTCCTGTTTGTTCTTGACTTTTCTCTCTCAGTCCAATCTGTACTATCAGTTCTCATTGATAACTGCTTATGGCACGTTCCCACATCAGATGATGACCATAGCTCCAGTGGTCTTTATCTTTCCTTATGAACCTTCATTATGTATCAGTATTATACAAAACCACTGTTCTACCTGTCACGCAGGTATTAGCCTTTTCTGCTCCCTGTGCCTTATCCTGTAGGCAATATCCAAATGCTGCTGCATTTTTTTCAGAATTTTTGGAAGCTTCTTTTGCTTTCCACATAGCTATATCTTTCCTCTTGTCCCTCATCAATCAATGCATGCTGCTTTTCTTTTACATCTCTGACACTCACATCAGCTTTTCTCCACCTCACTATTACCACGGCTGCTGCAAAGATCAAATTAATTAATCTGTCTTTTCCCTGTCATTTTCCACTCTAAATCTTTCCAATGCAGCCAGTTGAAGTTGTTTGTCCTTATCTAAAAAGCCTTTCACAGGACTCTTGCTCTTTTTCACACCTTTTCATGTTTCATTCCACATTGTGCCTTCCAATATTCTGCTCTAGAAATGTCTTCGGCCTCTGTCCGTTTCTTCATTGTTCCTTAACTATGGGGGTCTGGTATTTTCTGGCTGTTTTTTTTTTTTCACGACTGTCTTTTTCTGTGATAGTTTCCCAAGAGCTGTCTTTCTGTTTGTATACATAATGCCTCTGAACTTTCAGTCTCGGTTGCCTTTTTATCATTAGCCAAATAATTAAGGACAGACAAAGGAGCAGTCAGCACAGATGAAGAGCATGCATTTTACTAGAAATGCTCACTTTAAGTATAAGATAGTTAATAGGCAATATATATTACACATGTATTTAAAGGACATAAATTAATAAATATAGATATGATAGACAATGAATCCTAGTGCTGCCACATAATTTGCATTTCATATGTTATTAATCTTTAATGGTAACTTCTGCAAAAGCACTGATAAAGGCTGCATATACAATATAGCTTGGGAACTATAACTATAAAGCTATTATTATTGTTCTAAGTCAGCCAGCGTGGCTTCACCAAGGGCAAGTCCTGCTTGACCAACCTAGTGGCCCTCTGTAGTGGAGTGACTAAATCAGTGGACAAGGGAAGAGCTATGAATGTCATCTATCTGGACTTCCGTAAGGCCTTTGACACAGTCCCCCACAACATCCTTCTCTCCAAATTGGAGAGACAGGAATTTGGTGAGTGGACTGTTCGGTGGGTGAGGAATTGGTTGGAAGGTCGCATCCAGAGGGTAGTGGTCAACGACTCAATGTCCAGATGCACGTTAGTGACAAGTCGTGTCCCTCAGGGGTACATATTTGGACCAGTACTGTTTAATATCTTCATCAATGACATAGACAGCGAGACTGAGTGCACCCTCACCATGACTGCAGATGACACCATGCTGAGTGGTGCGGTTGACATGCCTGAGAGATGGGATGCCATCCAGAGGGACCTGGGCAAGCTTGAGAGGTGGGCATGTGTGAACATCATGAGGTTGAATAAAGCTAAGTGCAAGGTCATGCGCCTGGGTCAGGGCAACCCCTGGTATCAGTACAGGCTGGGCGATGAAGGGCTTGAGAGCAGCCCTGCCGAGAAGGACTTTGGAGTGCTGGTTGATGAAAAGCATGACATGACCCAGCAAAGTGTGCTCGCAGCACAGAAGGCCAACTGTATCCTGGGCTGCATCAAAAGCAGTGTGGCCAGTAGGTCAAGGGAGGTGATTCTGCCCTACCCTCTGCTCTGGTGAGACCCCACCTGGAGTCCTGCATCCAGCTCTGGAGCCCTCAGCACAGGAAAGACATGGATCTGTTGGATCAGTGTCACGTTAAAGGGTTAGACAGTTTCAAGGAGTCTGATAAGCAGCAAGGGGGAAAGCTCTCCTGTTGAGTCATGAGATTTAGAGTGGAGCACCTTGCTTTCTAAATTCCTTCTCAGAGAGAGGAGCCTAGGTGTGGCTGAAACCACTCCTAGTCCCAGACTTCGTCAATGTTTTATGTCTAAGGGGTTAGATAAGTAGCCACTTACCAGAGCCAAAGTTCTCCTGTCAGAGCCCTCCTTTCACTGGGGCAGTTTCACAAAGTTGAAAGAACAGGTCATTTATTCAAGCAACAGGTGTCACAGATTCGGGATTGCCATTGATAAATGCACTGTCCACAAAAATGTAGCTCAAGTTAATAGTTCAATGCCATAGTTCATCATATTTTCCTGGGGATACATCCGACAAAGTTGGAGGTGTGACTCTTGCCAAAAAGTTGTCTCTTCTTGGGGGAGAAAGAGAGGTTCAGGCCTGTCGACCTGTCCATCAGGTAAGGTTTTCGCTTGGCTTCTCCTCCAAAAGAGGGTTTTTAAGTGCCAGTTTTCATACTTTTGATAAATCTTTGGCAGATCTTGGTGAGGTGGGACTAAGTCAATTATTACGTGTCGACTGGCTCTTGACATAGCATATTGTGTTGTCAGAAGCGGGACTCAGTGGTTTGGCGTGCCCTTGGGGCGGGGAGCTTAGTAGGTGCTTACAGAGGGCCTTCTGTTTTTTAACTGAAGCCACATCTGGCTGTGCACCCTTCGTAGCACCCCAGGTGTCACTCACTTCAGAGTTTTGGGCCAGCACACATTACTTCGGTCTGATAAGAGAAGAGAAGCTTGTTATTGAAGTGGAACCGCTCCCTTTTGTTAACTCTTCGGCGCTTGACACATGAGTCTGAGCAAGTCTGTCTTTGGCATCGACAAGTTCAGGAAGGCCAATAACAGAATCACAGAATCACAGAATGGTAGGGGTTGGAAGGGACCTCTGTGGGTCATCTAGTCCAACCCCGCTGCTGAAGCAGGGTCACCTACAGCAGGCTGCACAGGCTTGCATCCAGGTGGGTTTTGAATATCCCCAGAGAAGGAGAATCCATAACCTCTCTGGGCAGCCTGTTCCAGTGCTCCGTCACCCTCAGAGGGAAGAAGTTCTTCCTCATGTTCAGACGGAACTTCCTGTGCTTCAGTTTGTGCCCATTGCCCCTTGTCCTCTCATTGGGCACCACTGAAAAGAGTTTGGCCCCATCTTCCTGACACCCATCCTTCAGATATTTATAAGCATTTATTAGGTCCTCTCGCAGCCTTCTCTTCTTCAGGCTGAATAAGCCCAGCTCCCTCAGCCTCTCCTCGTAGGAGAGATGCTCCAGTCCCCTCACCATCCTCGTAGCCCTCCACTGGACTCTCTCCAGTAGCTCCTCATCTTTCTTG
>Ga0065711_1049330_pt1 | contig 11356 bp, 8 predicted proteins | sample Hoacrofraction12_FD_59098 | JGI IMG/M metagenome (GOLD analysis project Ga0065711, IMG submission 59098) | Hoatzin crop microbial communities from Cojedes, Venezuela - Epithelial fraction 12 v2 (version 2) | ecosystem: Host-associated > Birds > Digestive system > Esophagus > Crop | place... | reverse complement strand
TTTTTTTTTTTTTTTTTTTTTTTGGAGACTGGTAGAGACAGTTAGGAGGCACGTTGTGTTTTCTTCCCCAAAACACTAAAAAGAAGGATGACCACATTAGCTTCATTTCTATTGCAAATAGAGATAGCCTTGTGCTTTCCTGTACCGTCTCCGAGGAGCGCAGGCCAACGTAGAGCCCCAGCCACCGGAAGAGAGAATCAATGTGTTGGGTCCAGAACAGCCAGGAGAGCCCAGGCAAACCTCAGCTCAATTTTGCCATGCTTTGGCTCTTCCACAGTAGTCCCCAAATGTACTGTTTGTGCAGTCTCTGGATATTTAAGTCCTGCACTTAAAATAGTTGAGTTCTGGACACTCCATTGATCTTGTAGGAGGTATGCTTCTTGCTTACTTTACTTTCCAAATTTCTTCTCTTTCCCTGTACTCTGTGTGCGCTCCAGCTCAATAGGTGAACTTTGGTAACTGACTTAATAGAATATTGTATGTGACTGTGATAAAAGGAGAGTTGAAAGACTGAAGGGTTTCCAAATCACTAGTGAATGGGAACCTTCAACAAACTGAAGCTTTCGAGGAGTTTTATGACAATCTGTATTATGCCTGATACTGTTTACCATTGTTGTTAATGGATAAAGAAATAAATGTAATGTGTTGTGTAAAATGCTGCTGTCATAATAACTGGTAAATAATGGTGATGTAGGGTGATTATATTCATTTACTTGGATTACTCGGGCAGCTCTGTCCGTTCAGATATGAATTAACAGCCAAAGCCAAGCAATAAAACTAAGAAAAAGGTCAAGGAACAGTCATTTTAGTGACTGTAGGTGAGTATCTGAAGATGCAGTATTACAAAATAATGGAGCTAATCTAGCTACAAGCCGTTGCCAAAACCAGCAGTCTGACTTTTTCCTGTGTGCTCCTACTACTTCCTTGTGCAGCACTGGTTGACTCGTGGAGGGCTGGTTCAGGAAGCCAAAGTGACAGAAAAATAATCACTCCTTTGAAGGATTGATTGGCTGAACTGAACAACCGTGAGGTGAGAGGGGAAAGAGGAAGGGGAATAACAGAGGGAAGTGAACTGCCTTTGTTGATCCAGGCTGCAGTTAGATTGACTTAATTTATTGTGGAATAGTCCCTCAGGGTAGTCTTATGGGTGAAAACCAAAAAATACCCTTATTTCTGAGAAGAGGGGATTTTTTCTCTGTAGAGCACTGATTGCTGAGAGATCAAGACTTAATGATGGCCCTGTTCTTGAAGTTAGAAAATGAAAAGAACAATATGAAAAGATGAGAGGACGAGAGAAAATGCTGTTAAGGGCAGAGATTACCTCCTTTACTGTAAGCAGAAAAAACCTAGATGATTGTAGTACAGTTTAGGTACTGGTTATGGGAAGAATGATAGCAAGGAAGATTGCTTAGTAGGGAAAAATAAAGAAACAATCATCAGGAAGTTGAGCAACAAATTCAAATGATAAATCACTTCTTATCACTGACAGTTTTGTTCTAATGGCTAAGTTATCATCGGAAATGGTGAATTTTCTGTCTCTTGATGTATCCAGATCAGCGTTGCGTGTCATCTGAAAGCTGTAAATTAGCCAGATGCACAATATTTCAGTCAAAAACAGGTTATGAGGTTGAATGCAGACATCACTGCAGGAAATATAACAGCCTGTGCTGTCCAAGCTAAATGAAATGACTTAAGAGTCGCTTCAGAATTTACATTTTGGGAACCAAGGTGTAAAACAACTATGCAATTTGTTTTACTGTTGTATGTCCCATTTTTCCTTTCTTCTTTTCCAGAACAAAATTTTTATTCTTAATTTTTATTTTATTCCTAATTTCTGCATCAGGCCCACAATTACAGATATGGACAGAAAACCTCTGGAGTTTTGGGGGTCTGCTCTTAGGTATGTTTTGGCTGCATCTTGTCACATTGTTTCAGTGACAGTTACATTAGGGCATCTGCAGTTGTAAAGTTGATTCTTTTCTGGTCCAGAGAGGAAGAAATTTATTGTGAAACAGCAGAATTGAGTTCATAAGAAAGATGGAGATCTCGTGTGCAAGAATCATTACTCTTCTGGGAGGAGGGAGGAGTTCAGATGTGTTGTGCAGCAATAACGATGGCATGGAAAAAACATTATATAATATCTTATTCTTTATAAGACAGTCTGATTATTAAGTACTGGGGCTATAAGCTGCTTGTCTTCTGATGAACTGTTTATTTAAATCATCATTAACCTGAAGAGATTTCAAAATCTCTTTAAAAATAAACTTTCCTTAAAACTTCTTTTAAGAATAGCTTTTTAAATGGAGTGGCAGCAAGTGCAGTATCTTTCTGGCGGATTTGCCCTGTAAGAGGGAGTTAATTTGATTTTTTTTACATTTCATTGTTTTGTTAGTGCTGCCAAGCCAGAAGAGCTACGAGAATGTTAAATGATACCTGTTGCTGGTCTTTTACATACTTTTTTGAGGATTATTGGAGTAATCTATGTTTTGAAGACCTAAAAGCAATTCATGACGTGCTAAAAAGCTGTACTGCTTGTGGAATTTGGACATGTATATTGTATTAAAGGGGAGGATATTTTTGAGGGAAGTGAAGGAGAAAGAACGAAGTTGGTGTTCTGCAGTTTCAGTTCTGTGGTGTGGCAGTGAGGATAAGCAGGAAGACATGCTTAAATGCTTAACTCCTGTTGGGTGTGTCAAGTCTGTGGAGCAGTTAAAATGCTTTCTGGGTAACAGTGTCTTTATTAGTGACTTCCAGTGTTTAATATGGATGAAAACCGAGCAAAGGTGGAAGCAGAAATGGAGCTGCAGATAGAGGAAATACACCTTAAGGAATGCGTAGGATTTTATGCTATGTGCTGATTCTACTATGTGCAAGGTCTAGTCTTGTTTCATTAGCCATCATTTGCTACAATATGTTAGCAGATACTAAAAAATACTTGAATGCTATTTAAAGCACCCAAAACTGATGTTCATTGCAAGATACACCCTTCTTTATTTTATTTAGCTATGCTGTCTTTCAGGACATTTCTATCTAAAAGGAAATCCTCCTTCTAAAAATTCACTGTACTGTAAAAGCTGCCTCTTAAAATTCAAGGAGCATGTAAACAGAAATGTTAAATCTCATAGAATTGGTCTGTGCTTCGGGAAGGGCTGCAAGTAGTGGTTTAGGACAAGATTCTTTTAATATGAATGTTAATTTCAACCAGTTGAATGTTTTAGTTTGTTTTTGTTAATTAAATTACTTGGTTCTTTAAAGAAGGTGGTGGAAGAGCTTTACTTGGGGAACAGAAAAGTAATAGTAAACCGTTTGACCAGTGTGACTTGAAAGTGTTGCTTGCTCAGGAAGAAACAAAATATGTAGTGTCATGGGAAAGAAAATCATTAACATTTATCAAGCTCAGCCACTTCATATCTATTTTTGTTAAAATCATGTTGGACTAACTGTCTCTACAGTTTCTAGTGAAGCAGTGTATTTTGCATAGCATACTGTTGTATAGATCTGCTGGGCATTTTCTGCAGACTTCTGCATTTGATCTCTGAAATTCTTGCAATTTACTTGTAATAGAAGTAGCTTCTGTGTATATTTGTGAAGAGCATTTAGTATGAAATTATTATGAATCTGGTAAGACTTTTCAATGCCTAAATACGCTTTAGGGACTTATCCCTAGAAAGGAATACTTTTGAATGTCATTCTGTTTCAGTGGCTGATGTGTCACTGGAGGGCAGGTGATCCACTAGTTTTACTACAGCCTATTGACAATAATTCTAGGTATGCAACTGGCAGCAGACCTCAGAATAATTGTGTTTGCATGTTTGTGCACTGTGCTTGCCGGGGGATTGAAGTGTAGTACAAAGAAGACTTGGTTAGAGAGAAATAACGTAAGCTTCCTGTCTGAAAAATTATGGGTGTGAAGCTATGGCCAGTATTTGGGTGGTTCATTGCTGTTGGAAATAGCTTGATCCAGAATTTTTGGTATGCTAAAAATGGGTATTGTGATATCCCAGCAATCTGCTACGGAACTTAGGCCAACACTGGTGTGGAGTACAAGAGTCCTTCACAAGGAAAAGATTACCAAGACCTTTGCAATTTGTATTGAATTTTATGAGAGAAGGCAAAGATTCTGTTTTTAATTAGCTCACCACAGTGATAGAGAAATACAGGATTATTTTAAACTGTTCTCTAACAAAGGATATCCTGAATTAATCTAATTTGATAGTGAATAATGGGGGTTTTAAACTGTGAATGTTTGAATGGGTATAAAAATAGATGTAATAAATTCTGTAGCCTGAATCTTGAGTTCTGTAATACTGCATACCATTGGTATACAGGTAAATGTTAACTAACCTATTGCTTTTTTCCCCCCCCAGATTCCTCCTAATAAAATAGATTATGAATATAGTGAACTGATTTTATATCAAAATCAAGTGATGAGAGAGGCAGATCTATTTCAGGAGTCTTTAGAACATATAGAGACATATGAAAAGCAAATATGTGATAAATTAATAGTAGAAGAAATCAAAGGTAAGTCGTCATTCTTCACTCAGCCAATTTCATTCTAAACTTTTGGTTTAGGTTTTGGTGCTGGCTTTCACATACGATAAAGCAGTAATATAAAAAACATATGAAATCTTTAATTGATTTGAAACAATTACTGTAGGGAAACTGGTAACACCAGATTTACAATTTTGTGCTCAAGTAACTTGCCCTACCAAAGTGGATAGCGGATGCAGGTAGTTTATCTTGGGCTGACACAGGAACAGAGGACATCTTGGAGATTATGTTGGTGCATACTAGAGTACCTTTCCATAAATCTGAGCTAGTATAAACAAGTTTTCATCCCACGAAGAAGAATCTTATGAAGAATACTGTTTGTAGTACAAACACTGATTTTTTTTTTTTTGACTGAAGTATCAAATTCTTGTTTCCTTAAGTTTTCTAATGCACTTACTTGTATTGCCCTCCTTAGATCAATACTGAAGTTGACTTTTTTGATTGAAATAACTCACTATTGTTTTGTGGGTTTGAAGTACTAATACAGAGTTCTGAATATGTGCAGTTACACAGTGTAACAGCATATATTCTTCAGCTGCTCCTTGCTTGCACAGCTGTGGTGGGTTGACTGTGGCCAACAGGTAAGCCCCACACAGCTGCTCCCTCGCTTCCCCCAGCCTCCATTGTCAGGACAGGTGAGAGAATAGGAAAAGCAAAAGCAAGAGAACTCATGTGTTGGGATAAAGATAGCTTAAGTGAAGGAAAAAAATAAAATGCCAGATCCTCAGGTGATGCGAAGGCAATCACTTGCCACCTCCCACAAGCAGACTGATGCTCCACTAGTCTCCAGGCAATGGCCACCTGCCCAAACATGCCTTCCCCTCAATTTTTATTCTTAAGCATGACACTGTGTAGCATGAAATATCCCTTTGGCCAGTTTGGGTCAGCTGTCCAGGTTGTGTCTGCTCCCAGCTTACTGTCTACACTGGCCTGCTTGCTGGGTGGTAGAGTGGGGGTAAAAAAGAAAGCCTTGATGCTCTACAAGCAGTAGCGAGAACATTAGTGTGTTACGTTCACTCGCAAATTCCAAAACACAGCACTGTACAGGCTGCTGTGAAGAAAAAGAATTTCATGCAAGCCAGACCCAGTAGACCTATTTAACTGGTGATTTCACTGGTTTAAAAACTGGTTAGTTGGTGTGAAAAATATAGGTGTAGTTAAGTAAGCAGCCTGGTAAGAAGTGTCGTGTGTTGGAGTCCTGGAAAGAAGAGTTGCTTGTTTCTTTATAATCCCAATATCTATTTTAAATATTCAGATAGAGGTGTTCAAATAGTCTTTGTTTTCACAGGTGCTGAATACTCCAGACTGTTTTGAGCTATATGTGTGGTAGCCTCAAGTAGCACTTGTAATAGTTAATGTATTTGGAAAAATAAAGTCTGATCCTAAATATCTACATAGGATTAAGCCAGTTTTTATGTATCTAGTTGTGTAAACTTTACTCCGAAGCCATCAGCACTTTGTCATGTAATTCACAGCTCTTTACTGTGTTGTTTTTAGGAGAGATGTTACTGAAATTGGGAAGACTGAAAGAAGCTGGTGAAGTATACAAAGAGTTAATTGAGCGCAATGCAGAAAACTGGTATTATTATGAAGGCTTGGAAAAGGCCCTACAACCTAGTAAGTGAAGATATGCAGATACATTGAAAATACGTATGATACAGAATATACTTCAAACTCCTGTTTGATATGTTACTGTTTTAGGTTAAAAAGTTTTACTCGGCAGAAAATCATGTACCTTCTAATCTTGAATATGGTGTTACTGTGTTTATGCGTTTTAAAAATGTTCAGTGAAAAACTTGTATGCATGAAAATATGAACAGCAAATCTTTCCCTTGGAACTAAAGGTGGCATTTGCTAACGTGCTTACACTAAGAACATTTCCTTGCTGCCTATGAATTTGGAAACCAAATCGTCATTCATTCCTGTCTAGTAGTTGATTGTCAGACTATATCATGCACCACAACATGAACTGTCATTCTGAAACTTGTTTAGGTGGTGTCTCTTTCTACAGCCATGTAGAAAAATACTCAAATATCTATTTCAGATGGCCTTTTAAAGATAGGCCTTCTGAAAAGAAACCTTAAGCTAGCTGTTCTTTGGAGGAAAAGGTGATAAATGTGACAATCTTTGTTATTCCAATGCTAGTTCATATTACTGCTGTTCTGTCTTTCCAGGAAAATAGCTAATTGTCTGGTTTTTTGATTACAATATTGCAACAATTTATGCTGTGATAAGTGGTTTGCAGTAGTAACTTTCCCAAGTATTTACCTTACACAGGAATGGTTTCCTTGTATTTCACTGTTCAGTAATTGGTGGAAGCTTTATTGGAGTTACTCTGATGACATCATAAATCATAAGCCCACAAGGATATTATTCATAAATATTATAGCTGCATTATTTCTCAATCAGCTTTCTTTTAGGAAGTTTTACAGTTGGGTTTCATAATATCTGGGAATATGGCTTGTGACTGGGAAATGAAAATGATGGTGTTTGTTAAATTTATGCAGAGAGGAGTGGTGCCCTTTGGTTTTCCTAGTGTATCTGTAGAGTCGAACATCATGATTATTGTCTTGGAAAATAAATTACAAAAAAGCTTGATTATTCTGTTTGGTATAATAAAAACATCGATGAAAATGTGTAGTTCTTAACAAAGAAGCAATCCAGTAGTTTGTTTGGTATATTAAAATCCTATGTAGATTAAAACTGTACTAATTTATAAAACTAATAATGCTACTTTATTTTTTTAGGTGGTCTTAGGACTATTTCCTCCCCCATGGTAAGTTCTGGAGCTCCAACTTGTGACTTCAATTAGGGCTTTTATATGCTTTAGTTCCAATCCAAACATTATTTTAGTATAACTTTCAGAACTCTACGTCTCTTGGAGCCACTGGGTAACATATTCCCCCCCCTTCCCCAACATCTGAGCTCAGTGACAAGATAATTTGTTTTTCTTATGAAAGGAAAACAGATATATGTTGTGTCATATTCTTGATCTGTACATTCAGTTTTATTTAAATTGCCTGATGAATTTAATATTAAAGCAAAATTGATCCTAATTACAAGAAAATGGCATTTCAAAGCAACAGATTAGTTTTATTTAATTCCTAACCACATTGGAGCTCCAAAGCATATTATGGGGGAAAGGGGAGGAGTGGGGAGAAAATCTTTAAGTAGCTTTATTTTTGTTAAACATTAAGGTGTAAAGACTTCTGGTGCTCAGTACTTACATTGGCAGTACTGTGCTCAGTTTTTGTTGCCACCAGAGGACCTATAATAATGGCATGCTTGTATAGTATGCTATTGTATACCTATGATTTAGAAAGCCACTCTCTGAATGCTTTAAGTGTGTCTGAACTGAATGCATGGTGAAAAAACAGCTGAAGCTATGGATGTCAAACTGCTGTGGGAATGGGTCTGTACAGCATGTAACTGAAAGAAACCAAACTCTAGTGTTGTCAGAGTGTGCAAGGTGATTGTAGTGTTTGCAGCTTATCCTTAGCGATGCATGTTGGTAGTTGTGTATTGTACGTACAGTGTGTCTTCAATGCACAGTAATGTTTATGATTTACTGGAAGGAATAGCCCAAAATGTTTAAATTGTTCCAAATCCAAACCGTATAAGAAGTCTAGCTAAATTAATTCTCAACAGTTTAAAAACATTTAGAAGAATAGATTTTTATGTGTTACTTATCTGTTATATTTACTGATAATAGGCACTTTAGAAGAGAGGCTTCAGATTTATGAAGAAGTTAGTAAAAGACATCCCAGAGCAGTTTCACCTAGAAGATTACCTTTAAACTTTGTTTCAGGTAACAAGTTGCATATTTGTTCTGTAACAGTTTATTTGTGGTTTTCTAAAGTTTTCATCAGGCTGTTGAATGTGCATTTCATACCTATTTATGCATTTAATATCTATTTGTACATGTACACAAATCAGATGGGGACATTTCTCTTGGAATAGACAAAATTATTTGTTATGTTTTAGGAGATGATAGAAAAAGTTCATGTGTGTGAATATGGTAATACAAACGTAACATCGTTTGTATTGATAAAACTACAGTACAGAATGGTATATAGACTGTAGGAATTCTTATACATCCTTTTTCTGCATCATGCAAGTTAAGAATCATAAGTTAAAAGGCAAGGGGTATAGCACACTTGACTTAAAGGCATAGGGGTGTGTGTATATACACAACCCTCCTGTTCTTTAATATATATATATGCAAACTTATATTTTATAAACACTGAAACTAGGTGTAAATGATGTATGTAACAATCACAATGGCATAGGACTGATCAATTTTCTAATAGTTTTGTACTGTACAGAAAACACCAAATCATTTTTTGTGAGTCTGAATATCTTGTGGAGTGTACAACACTGTTGTAGAACTATTAGAATGTAAATCTACAACATTAACTTTGTGCTAATAATTTAATAATAGGAACAAAGAGCTGGTCAGCATTGTTATGTAGCACAAATTAATTTTATAGCTAAGTTCTTTCAGTGACCTTGCAAAAGTTGTTTTGAAATACAGTGCACAAATATCCTCAGTTCTGGAGGGAATAGGTATATACTTTTTAAAACAGAGAGCTGTGATCTTCCAAAACAGAAGGAAGGAGGCTAAATGAAATGGTAAATCCCATAAAAATATATGCTTGGTATGTAGCTGTCCAACTGCTCTAACTCACTAAAAAAATTTTGGAAATACATATAAAGTATGTAAGTTAGATATCAAGTTTCGTGACATTTTTAAGTTCAGCTACAAATTCCCAGCGTATCTGCTCATCCTTTTAATTTTGTGAGGTTAATTTTTCATTTAGCTTATTCACTGAGTACTGTGTTTGTTGTACATTGAAATGTTACAGAGCATAGCTAGTCCACTATTCTGTTGTTGTTCAGGAGTCTGAATGTGCATACACCTTTCCTCTGTAAAATCATAGGATTTTAACTGCTTCATAAGAGATTTAGCCCTGAAGTTACCACTTGTGCCTTACTTAATCCAGACATTTAATTTTCTTTGAAGGTACAATGGCAAATTTTAAGGCCATTCAGCTAGATTTAAAAAACTAGATGACAAGTAATTGTTTTTCTCATGTAATAAAATTGTTAGTGATACATGGCAAACAAGGAAACAACCAGCAAAACTCTTTTCCATGTCTCTATTAATAGTGTGTTTTGCTGTTGAATTCACTGTATGTATTGCACTAGGCTGCCTTCTGTCTGACAGTGTAGTTTCACAGCTAATGTTCATTTAAGTAGAAGTGTGTTTGCTAATCAGGATTAGTTGATTCTGCTGTAGCAGTAGCGTAAGTGAAAGCGAAAATCATGATTAGATCAATTGCGAAAAATTTGACGGCTGCTTTCTGCAGTGCTTCATAACAAATAAGAATTTTTCTAAATTAAAACTTGCACTTCTGTTAGTCTGTTAATCTTTGAGTCATGGATGTATAAGACTGGTTTTGATCCCCTAGAAACGAATCTATTTACTACATGATTTCTTGTGTTTAGAACTACAGCAGATAAGAATTCCTGTTGGCAAAAGTTAAAGAGAATGTGAAGGTGCAGAAACAAACTTGGTTGCAGAAATGTATTTGCAAATTCCAGGAGGATAGAGTTTTTGGTTAAATGAGGTTGCTGTTTCAGTGTGGTCACTGACCGCTTGCAACCAACACTGATTGCTTCAGAATTGGCTTCAAAATGCCCTAAAGTGCAGGTTTGTATTAAAAGGGCAGTCCTTCCTAGATCTTGCCACGCATTGCATCTTAATTAAAACCTTGTATTGGATACACATCAGCACCTTGATCCAGCTGGAAACCACCTTCACGGAGGAAGGGTGTTAACAGTTAATTTGCAGACTGACCAAGGCTGGGGAGGTAGAGTCTGGCCATCCAGTTCTAGATGTGCTAATGCTGTGGATTCACTGTTCCTGTAGTCAGCTCTTCTGTGCCTCGGACTAAATTTTGAGCTTGGCATCATGTCACAGGAGGGTACCTATGCATGTGTTTTGAGTTTTTTCAGATTTTGTTTTAAAGCTGTTCTGCTTCCTATGAATAAATATTTACTTAATGGAAACTTGAATAATCTTCCTTTCTTGAATTCTTCATTACAATTCTTCCATCAAGAATATAAGTTAGAATAATTCAGTGGAAGAAATTGAGAAACTGAGATGGATTTTTTGTCTTACTGGGGGGGTTTCTTGTAATGCAAGAAAATAAGCTTTAATTAATCCACCTGTAGTAAAGAATATGCTTATAGTCCAGTTGTGGATCCCCATCCACGGGTAGTAAGAGTTTATATATGCAGCAGTTTGTTTCAGTACAGTGAGGTGAAAACAAATTACTTTTGTTAGTCTCAGTAACAGCGCTGGTAACAATAAGTGTAGGACAACTAAGAATTGGTGGAAGTACATAAAAATGTTCTATACAAAGCAGTAGTATCTTTATTTTCTGAATATCTATAAAACAATCCGTTAAGCAAATTTGTAGTGTTCTTAATGAATTGAAGTTTGTTTCAACAGTTTTGTGTGTGTTAGCATGATGTTAAATGTGTTGCTTCCTTGTTCAAAGACATGTAAAAGTCGACTACAGAGTAGGCAGTAAAGTGTGGCAACTTCATCCCTATGCAAAGCAGACAAAACCAAATAAAATAAAACCCCAAACAAACCCATCAACATGGAAATAGCTGAAAACAACCACTTTTCATCATGGGAATAAAAACATTAAAGCCAGCTTTTTTCCTAACTGGATATATTCTCCCTGAGGTCCTGCTTCTCTCTCTTTTTTTTTTTTTTTTTTTTTTTTTTTTT
>Ga0065711_1049329_pt1 | contig 11356 bp, 5 predicted proteins | sample Hoacrofraction12_FD_59098 | JGI IMG/M metagenome (GOLD analysis project Ga0065711, IMG submission 59098) | Hoatzin crop microbial communities from Cojedes, Venezuela - Epithelial fraction 12 v2 (version 2) | ecosystem: Host-associated > Birds > Digestive system > Esophagus > Crop | place... | reverse complement strand
TTTTTTTTTTTTTTTTTTTTTTTTTTTTTTTTTTTTTTTTTTTGTTGTTGAAGGAAGAGGAAAAAACCCAACAATTTATCACTGGTGGCTGGTGACTTATTAATTTTGTTTACTGCTTGGTAAGAATAATTTGAGGGAAAGCAGGGAGGAGGTCTTCTCTGGAGTGAGAGACTTGGGGCTTTCAGGAGCTGTGATGTCATGCGCTGCATCAGCTGTAGCTATCTGTAGGGCCTCTTGTGTTTGCTTTTCTTTATTCTCTAGATGTGTGTGCTTATTTACATTTCTTGTCTGTTCTGTTGAAGCAAGTCTTGGTGGGGTGTTTTTTGTTTGTTTTTCTTGGACGATAATGTTCTGCTACCTGCAATGTGTATTTTTGTCTCTGCATCTGAACTGACAAATAACCTGACTGTAATTCTCCTGCTTAAGTAGGTCTCAAACATAATTTCAGGGCATCCTCTTTACTGTGTGTGGGTTTAGGATTTTTTTTTTTTTTTGGTGCGAGATTTTCTTTTTTTTAATGCAGCCCTAAAATTCATGAAAGACTGACATGGGGAAGCAGAAGAAAAAAAGTGTTCTTAGTGCTGGTTTCCAGCCGTCTGAGTGTCAGGAATACATCCCTTTTTCTCTCCTGCTCCCATTCCTACAGGGCTGCCTAAGGTGAGGTTTCTTTGCGGGATCACACAGGTCATCAAAATGGAGAAATGGGTCTTCAAAGGAGCATCAGGAGTTCACCTGAGTCGTCAGCAGTTGCCTTTAAAATTGGCATGGGCCATTTCCATTCACAAAAGTCAGGTGGGTGTTCTTATACAGCTGTCTATAGACTTTTACACCATCATAAGCGTTATTTCCTGGGTGAGCTTGCATTGCTGCTAAAACAGGGGAGAACTGAAAGGCGCTAGTTGTGGGGGATCTCTATAATATGTGTGTCTAGCTGCAGAGAAGGCAGTACCTCTTCTGCTTGTGGTGCTTGTCTATAGGGTCAAGGGTGGGCCCTCAAGGATGGGATGGGATGAGTTTCCATAAGGGTGCTGCCACCTGCGTAGTTGGTGTTAGCCTATAAAGCAGCATTATTTACTGCTGTTGGCTGATCGGGGTAGTGTTTCTATGCTAGTCATCAGCATTAGTGACACTGAGATTTGTGGTGCACCTGAGGAGTCACAGCTGTGTTCTTTGGGCTGGACTCCCCCTTTGGTGGTGTGTGTTGGGTTTTTTCAATGTAACTAATACAGTTCCTATCTTTTCATGCGCTTTGATAAAAACTTGTCTTACTGTTAGACCTGTGAGCTTGTTCCAATGCTACTGCTTAAACCAGGCCATGTTGCAAATTTTGCTGCCTCCTGGGATGTCTCATGATGCAGACAGGGCTGGCCAGGCCTAATCCAGATTCTGTCTCAGATGGTTTGCCTGAGGACTGCTGGAGACTGGTGGCGGCTCCAGTTAATTACTAGGAGTGAAAACAGCAGGATTTCTTTCCCTGCTGTGTTGATTATATGGGATTTGTGCAGTTTCACACAGCAAGAGGCTCGCTGGAGTTAGTTAGTGGACCCTCCTGTCTGCTAGCAATTTCCTGGCAGTGGAAAACTGTCCTTTTTCTACTGATTCCCATCTTTTAATCAGTTACACTGCCAAACAAGAGACTTCCTTTTTTTATCGAGCCCGTACACTGAGGATGGTACCTTTGACAGACTCACAGGACAGGTTAGGGTTGATACAGCACAGCGTTCTTTTTCGTTTCTTTGTTCTGTAACAAACTTCTCTGTTTTTGATAGGGCATGTCTTTAGATTGTGTGGAAATCTCCCTGTCTCGTGTCTTTGAATGTGGACAGGCTTATGTAGCCCTATCACGAGCCCGTAGCCTTGCAGGCCTCCGTGTTCTGGATTTTGATCCGAAAGTAGTGAGAGCTGATCCTTCCGTGTTGCAGTTCTATAGACAGCTGAGACGTCATCAGCTTCTAACCCAGGTAAAGAAAAACCTGCGCTAGCAAAGCCTGCCTTGTGCAACCAAGATGAGAGATGTTTGTGCTGAGATGCTACTTTTTCTGCCTAAGCAAGATCATTAAAATTAAAACTTGTAGTGTCGGAAGAGTTGAAACTGCAGAGGGGGAGTGTGGTGGGGCAGCTCTCCATGGCAAAACACCTACTGTAGTCTTGGGGTTGTGTAACACTGCCTGGCCTGTGGGTGAAAGGATGAGTTTGGGGTTCTTTGATCCTCCTCTTGCTGTAAGGACTGAAGGGGAAGTGGGCACACAAAGAATCTCTTTTTTTCTTTCCCCCCCCCCTCTCTCCTGCCCCAGGATTCACTACATACCCATTCAGGTGCTGATGAGAAGGAGAACTGGAAATGCAGCTGAGAAGGCTCTTCTGGCCTGTGAGGCATCAGCAGACTGCTGAGTTGCAGTGATCTTGCTCTTGAGTATATTTGATAACACAGATGAAGTCAAAGGAACTTTTTAGGTGTTTGCTTCATTCAGCTGACTCTGGATGTGTAAAAGTATCCCTGTCTTGTGCCTCTGAAATTTGGAAGGCTTCTGTAGCCCTGTTGTGGGCCCACAGCCTTGAGTACTTCTGTGTCACAGGTGCAACTCCAGAAAACAAAATAATTGAACAAGGACATGCCTGAGGGACTTTCCTATGGTTTTGTCCTGTCTGCCTGGTTGTATTTTATTCTCTGCACATGTAGAATGAAACTTGTGTGCCTTTCTTCAAGCATACCATGGTTGAAAGATGGAAGGTGTGTGTCCTTTTTGTCTGGATGGATTGGATCTGTTCAGAAAAGCTGCTGACACAAGGGAGAGCATGTGTAATATGCTTGATTATCCTGCAAGTGTGAAGCTGCCAGGAGCTGGGCTATCACTTTAAAGCATGCTGGGGTGTTCTTGCCTTCCAGATGCTTAACACCAGGAGGCTTTGCATAACTTCATCTACAAGCAGAACTAAGTTACACATTGCCTGTTACCCTAATATATAGACTTTTTATTAGTCTCTTGCATACAGTAAGATGTGATTTTATTTTTTCTAACCTTCTGAAATGAGCTGGCACTGTTAAAAATAGGAACAAGTCCTACAGCTTATACCCATGATTATGAAACTACAAGAATCATGAAAGAGCCATTACACCATTAGCAAGAAGGGAGTGAGAGAAGATGGGTGCTGGTGGGATCCTCTCTTTTTTAAACACGTGAGACTTGCTCACCTGGGAGGGAGTTTCTGCTGGAAACAACACATCTGACTAATCAGGTGGAAGTTGCATGTGCAATGGGGAATAATGGTCAGGAACATGTGAAATGAGCTGTAACTTCACCTGTTTCAGCAAAAGCAGGGGTGAGCTGAACTAACATACTGTCTTTATGAAGTCTTACTAAAAGAGAAGTTTTGGTCTTTGTATTTTAGGGAGGCTAGGATGGGTCTAGTTTGCACTCCTGTGGGTTTTTGGACATGGAATGCTGCATTATGAGGGGTTTGTGTTGCATCAGAGGTTGAGGTGTGGGGTCTGAAATGCCCAGGCATGTTAGAGTGAGTTTTACTGCTGGTGCAGACAGTTAAGAAGTATATGCCAGGCACTTCCAGTCATACACAATACATTGATTTATTGACAGATTGCGTAAGTGTGATGAGATAATGCAGGTTCAAATAATTTAACATCTCTTAAAGTCCCTGTACCACTGTAACAACAAGATAATTTAGAGTGTAAGAGAGCTGATTATGTACAATGCAAATAAACTTTTAACTGATCTCATGAAGCAATTCACTTAACTGCAGCTTTAATGGGTTTAGGGACTGAAATCTTTCCAGGTGTACAGGTGTTTTTTTTGGTGCCAATTTGAGCTTTGAGATAAAATGCTAAACAGAACTTAAAGCTGGAAAGGGTAATAAATATTTCATGTTAGTGTTAAATGTACATGAAATGTTGTGGTTGCCTTTTTGGAGGTGTAGCAGTGGGACAGAATAGCAGTGGCTTTTGAAGGCTTGGCAGCTGTCCTGAGGCTGAAAGGGGCCTGCCGGTGTAAATCTTGGATGTTCTTGCTCACTTCCAGCTAAAGCAGATGCAGGGGGTGGAGGCTGAGGCTGAAGACTGCTATTTGAATACTAAAAGGAGCACTCGGGACAAATCTGAGCTGTCGGGCTCTGTCATGGCTCTTCTGCAGTCAGGATTGTGCTGAGGCCTGCTTTTAACAGAATAATGCTTCCATATGTATGAGGTGAAAATCTTGCAATGCAATAAAAATCCCTCGTTCTTCGAAATGCTTCTTAAGATGTTAATTTTTCTTGCAGAGGGATATTAATTAGTCTGTAGCTAGGACCCTGTACACCAACATGGGCTTTTTTTAAAACTTTTTTTATTGCAGTGACTGTACTGGAAGAACAGAGCTGCTCATCCTCTCTTTGTTAGCAAGTAAAATGAAGAAGAATCTGAAGACCAATCAACTCTTCCATGAGGCCACCACAAGGCATCTTCAACATATCTGGTGACGCTGTTGCTTTCGCCTGCTGAGGCAAGGCGGTCTTAGCAGGTCAGATTTTTTTTCAGGGACGTGGCTTGTGGCAGAGCAAGCGCACGTGCTGTTCTCAGCTTAAGCAGCCTAGGGCTCATGCTTTTCCCCTGTCCCAGCACGGATCTTCTCCACAGGCTGCATCCTTCAGGAGAAAATCTGCTCCACCATGGTCTTTCCAGGGGCTGCAGGGGAGTCCCTGCTCGTGCACCTGGAGCTGCTCCTCCCTCTCTGACCCGGGTGCTCACAGGGCTCATTTCTCCCACTTTTTTCCTCACTCCTCACAGCCATGCGGTTTCTCCCTTCTTCAGTCTGTTGCCAGAGAGGCTCCAGCAGTGTCGGTGATGGGCTCAGCTGTGCCCTGCAGTGGAGCTGCTGTGGAACTAGCTGGGACTGGTTGGAACCAGCCGTGTCGGGCACGGGGTGGCCCTGACCTCTCCTCACAGAGATTCCTGCCAGAGCCTGGGCGCAGGCACCTGCCACACCACGTATCAAACGTGTCGGCTTCCTTCTGCATTGCCCCTCTCCTCTCTCCCGTAGATGCTCGTGATGTTTGCGTGGTTGGATATCCTGGGACACAGAGGTCAGTCTGGAGGCCCTGGGGTAGGTAAAAAGGCAACTGGCCACCATTCAGGTGTGGCAGGTGAGAGGTGGCCTGCGGGGCGGCTGGAGCCCAGCTGAAGCGAGAGGCAAGCCGAGCCGGCGCAGGGCAGTGCGGCCAATGGCTGGCGATTCATCACTGCACTCCAGTAAATATGAGGAAATGAGCAGTGTCTCTCCACTTTCACCAGCTGAAGAAAAAGTATTTAAACATGGCTTCTGCCTTAACTGCAGCTATCATTAAGTGAATTAAACTATGAGTTAGATTCATAATTGGAATTTCTGTTACCACAAAGTACAGCCATTCTCTTTTCAAATACATTAAGCCGTAAGAAACTACTTTATACCAGCTAAAGCTTCATAGTACATTTATGTGTTATTGGAAGCATAATTCACGTGCAGAGTGTTACTAAAGCCTTACCAGCTTCCAGTTTAAATCCTTGTACAGTGATTTAACTCCCTTCTCATTCTTTACGCGACATTTTCAGAATAATTAAACATGAATGTGTCCTTACAGCCTGTACCCAGAAGTCCTGTGGTGAGCAGGAAAGGCAGCAACAGTCCTGTTGGTCTCAGATTCTGTAATAAGATTGCTTCCCTGAATTAGATCTTCCTATCCAGAACTGCTCTGAATAGATCAAACAAATGCTAAAGTAATGGAAATACAGTAAGTTATAAGCTATGCTATGAAGGCGAATAGTGTCACTTTTCTCACAGATATTAGAAGTTTCTCATTTTGTATTATGCTACTCTGTGACATGCAATTGTCTTCTGTTGCTAAACCTAAGTAGTTCTGTTATTAGCATGAGAAAAGACCTGAATCACTAGAGATTGCATTTAGATGTGTAAAATCTCTGTTTCGCTATTGCCTGTATGATTATTTTATACTTGTTTCTACCACAGATTATAAGGATGTTGGATGGAAATGTTTAGCTAAGGTACTGACTAGTATATAATTTATGAAATCTGGTTATACAAGCAAAATAAGATGATGACAAGTCTAAGAGTAAACTTCACCTGTAATTATTGAATACTGCACTATGTGCATTTTTAAAAAAATCTGTGATGGTGTTGATATGGGGACAGGCTGGAGGCTAGATAGGCAAAAAGACCATCTTAAATGGCACCATGTGCCTATGTGTATTCAAGCGAATTAAGACCTTAATGTTCCAAATGTAACCATAACACATGTTTCTAATAAATTGTTTATTACAATCTTTTTGAAAGAAGGTAGAGCTATGATAAAGATGCCTCTAACAAAAATTGGATTAAGATTTTATTATTTTTTTAATCATACAAAGTTTGGCATTTTAGGGCTTTTTCTCTTGATAAAAAAACATGTATTTTAAGAAAAAACAGGTAGGTGAATATGTATGAGTGACATCTTTTGTCTACTCTTCCCAAGTCACTGGGCTATATCAATTTTCTGTAGGTACATAATAATAATTTTTTACAAATTATTACTGACATGCTCAGAATTATAGGAGAATTTGTCCAGACTTGCAGCTGGTAGTTAGTCCAGGTCTTCAAAGATTCTGGATCCTGCTTTGCTTATTTGAAAGATCTATGATTTCCTATTGGCAAATATCAGCTTAGAGAGGGCATAATGTATTTTGCAGAGGGTGCTAGACATTAAAGCAAAAACATAAGTAAAGCTTCTCAAGATTATTCCAGTAGCTAATAGTTCTCAAAAGTGAGGCAACACCCACTGTCTCCCACAACATCCTCACAAGGAAGCTCAGGAAGTGTGGGCTGGATGAGTGGTCACTGAGGTGGACTGAGAACTGGCTGAATGGCAGAGCTCAGAGGGTTGTCATCAGTGGCACTGTGTCTAGTTGGAGGCCTGTAGCTAGTGATGTCCCCCAGCGGTCAATACTCAGCCCAGTCTTGTTCAACTTCTTCATCAATGACCTAGATGAAGAGATAGAGTGTACCCTCAGCAAGTTTGCTGATGACACAAAACTGGGAGGATTGGCTGGTGCGTTGGAAGGCTGCGTGTTGCCATTCAGCGAGACCTGGACAGGCTGGAGAGTTGGGTGGAAAAAACCTTATGAAGTTCAGCAAAGGCAAGTGTAGGGTCCTGCACCTGGGGACACTTTTGGACAAATATTTTACACCTTTTTTTTTAAAAAAATAAAGGATAAAAATTACATGGTGTACAAACAACTTCAGGTTAATGTTAGAGTTAGAATATTACTTCTGACAGATTGTTGTGTAGTTGTGCACGCCCTCAGATCACAAAAAAGTACAAGGTCAAAAACATAATAAAACAGTAATAAAATATTATCAAAAGAAATAATAATCAGATTTTGACACTTATAAAAATGGGATTGTTATCAAGGGTGTCTATAAAATATAAATATCAGAAGCATCAGACAAAAAGTTGTAATTGTAATGCTCATTCAATACCTCCATAAGTTATGGATCATCTTCCAGTGCTAAGTTTTGGGATCAGGACACTAATATGAAAAAGAAGTATCAGCCCCTTAACAGCCTTTGCTATGGGTTTCATGAGATGTTCTTAAAAATAAAACCCCTACCAGCAAAAAAGCAAACAACAAAAACGTTTCTGCCCATCAGTGTGACTCAAGAGCCATTTCACTGGGAAACTAGTGCTAGCGGGAATCTCAAGTGCGAAGACTGCATTTGATACTGCTTTTTTCTGCAGCAGAAGGAGGCCTCACTGAAGAAAGAATTCAGCGCTGTATTAAATTGTAACAACTCCAAGTAGGGTGCTGGGAGCAGGGTATCAAGCTGAGATGAAAGCTATGTCGAAAGCTGAAGATGAAGTGAGCACATGACATCTGAAGGACCCTGTCTAGAACTGGAAAAACTGAATCATTAGGAATATGTTCAGCTCAAGGCATGCAGGTGAAGTAGGTTTAAAAGTTATCAAGTGTGTTTCCAGAATCCACACCCCTATGGACCTTTGGGATAGTTAAGAGATCTAGTATGGTCAAAAAGTATCTGAAAGAGCAGGCAAAGCCCCAGGACCAGTACCATCTTTTAGCACCTTCAGTCTTCATGTGGAATGGCTAGAAGTGTAACAATAGAGGTACTGATGCCTAGGAAGGAGGGCTATGAGCAGCACTGAGGCAAAGCCAGCTCAGTAGAGCTTGCAGTGCTTTGATGGGCACAGAAGGGAGATAAGCTCAAATTAAAAAGAAGTTGCTGGTCGTGTCCTCTGCTGCAGAGTGAATTTGTCAGTTCACCTTGGGGCACCAGATGGACATGAAGTCTGCTCAGAAGACATTAGGAAGCATTCTGGTTAAGGCAGTGCTGAAGGCAGCCAAATGACTATAACCGCTGCTAGACGCATACCAATCCAACGAGGTAATGATAAGACACTCCCAAAAAAGATCATGGCTAGGGGTGGATACATTGCACAAGTTGTCCAGACTACAGCGTTAGACAACTTTTTGGAATAGAAGAAAACCTACTAATGTGCTTCAGTATATCTTTTTTTGACACTTGTGAATCATGCTTTGCTATCATGGACTCTTTGATGGTGGAGGGGATGTATTTCCAGGGCATTTAAGAGGTGACAAAAGATAGGTGCTACACAAGGGTGTATAGAATACATGATATGATTATGATACTTCCACAGGCTGGTTATGTATTAATAGATTTCAGCCAAAACAGGTGGAAAAAGTCACAAAAAACTTGATAAAGCTTACAAAAGTGAAGAGGTAACAATTAGTACGGAGTCTAAATGAAGGAGAGGATATTGCAAAGGAAATGAATTTAGATTCTGCAATGCTCCCTTTTCTTCAAAAGGATCTAGTTTATTTTTACAAGTATGGAGCCCTTTCATTTTATTTCCAGAGCACAGTCAATGGAACTTATTTTGTCTTTACCTCTCAGCTCATAAAGACCTCATTGTGCTCTCACTGAAATATTTGCTGGAAATCAAGGGTGAATTCTTTGCTTAGCATGCTGACAGGGGAGATAACTGCCTTATATCTGGGATTTTTTTTTCCCTTTCTTTAGGGTTTGGCTGAGGGTTCCTTGTTTATTTTGGAATTCCAATCAGAGATATCTGCATATTTCAAAGAGAATTTAGTTGTGCTAAAACTCCAAATCAGTATTCTCTCTATAGTGAAAAGAAAGCTACATTTTTGTTTCAATATTTGTGTTGCATATTTTCCAACAACTGAGGGGAAAAAATGCTACCTAGCAAGCATTTTGATAGAAAATGCTGCTCAGGGAACAGACTTTAAAATCCAGCTCTTCTTTTGGAGGAAAGAGTTAATCTAATATTATTGAACACTCCAAAATAAACAGCTGCTGTTGTGTTCACTTTTTTAAGAGAGCAGGATTGTTTTCTCTCTAAAGCATGCAGTTTCATTAAAGAGAAGATAATTGACAATAAAAGTGGGGGCAGAGTGCACATTTTAATCTTAAATGCTACGCAAGTAACATACTGTCAGAAGAAAACTGCATTGCCTACTTTAGCTGAATAAACTTTGATAGCAGTCTAGAAGCTGCTGTTCTTTTCTATCAAATAAGATGAGATTTTCAAAAATCAATTCTACAGCTTATAAGCAGTGGGGAGGCTTAATTGCTTCCTTATGCTCCATTCTACAAATATACTAAACACTATCAGTTTGTTGCCAGTGTGCCAGATTGTTCCTTCATATGGAATGTCTGCTGTGTCTTAATTTTTGCCTTGAACAGGTATCTTTACAGAGCTAACTCATAATATCTCACAGTCTAAGTGCAATCCTAACTAATCATTTTCATACTTAGACCCTTGACTGCCTCTTGGAGCTCCTTTGCCAAGGCTTCCTTCACAACCTCTCGGGGCATACAACGTGCACCTGGACCTGTACAGATGCCAGTGTGAGACAAGTCACGTGGAATGCCTGAAGGATGTAATAAATATTGCATGCAATGCAAATTCTGTTGACAGAGATATATCCCTGGAAGAGTGGAATTCTTATGTAGCTATTTGAAGGACTTTGTATGGAAATGAACTACTGGTAATGCTGTAGGAATTGCCATATTGCATCAGACAATCAAGTTTGATTTCTTGCCCTTAGCAATGCCTACTGTTTTATAATCTGGTTATTCAGAGAATGAAGAACTACCCTTCCATGAATATGCCCATCTAAGTCACTCAGAGAAAAGGGATACATGTTCAGGAAAAGGGATACTTGTTCAGGGAAGAGGGGTAGATTCCTTGCTGATTTTTGGGTTTTTTTGCAAGTTGCAACTTCCTTCCATGAAAGGTGAGATTACAGTAGCCTTGAAACACACACATCGACACAGCTACAACAGGTCTAATTATTGAACTTCAAAAAAAAAAACAAAACCCAAAAAAAAGCCCAAGCTCTGCAAATATTTTATGTCCAGTTTCTTTAACTACAGTTGGAAGATCTTTTTACCTGATTTGTCTTAAATTTACTCATATTTAGTTTATTAAATATTTTCCCTGTACACCAGCTGAAGAAGAGCATAATTTTCTTATCACATTTAATTTTCAAATGCATCAATTAAAACCTTTACTTTAAGTTGTTTAATGTGACTAGTGTTCAGAAAGACATATGCATTCTCTTGAGCTACTGAAGGCGAAGGGCTCTGGAGCAGAGGCTCGCGCCAGCCAAACTCACAGAATCACAGAGTGTCAGGGGTTGGAAGGGACCTCTGTGGGCCATCTAGTCCAACTCCCTTGCCGAAGCAGGGTCACCTACAGCAGGCTGCGGAGGACCTTGTCCAAGTGGGTTTTGAATATCTCCAGAGAAGGAGACTCCACAAGCCCCCCCTAGGCAGTCTGTTCCAGTGCTCCGTCACCCTCAGAGTGAAGAAATTCTTCCTTATGTTCAGATGGAACTTCCTCTGCTTCAGTTTCTGCCTGTTGCCCCTTGTCCTTTCGCTGGGCACCACTGGAAAGAGTCTGGCCTCATCCTCCAGACACCCACCCTCGAGATATTTATAAGCATTTATAAGATCCCCTCTCAGCCTTCTCTTCTTCAGGCTAAACAAGCCCAGCTCCCTCAGCCTGTCCTTGTAAGGAGAGATGCTCCAGTCCCCTCATCATCCTCGTAGCCCTCTGCTGGACTCTCTCCAGTAGTTCCTCATCTGCCTTGAACTGGGGAGTCCAGAGTTCCCTCAAAATGCTGGTCACACTCTTCTTGATGCACCCCAGGATACCATGGGCCTTCTTGGCAGCCAGGGCACACTGCTGGCTCATGGTTAACCTGTCGTCCACCAGGACACCCAGGTCCCTCTCCACAGAGCTGCTCTCCAGCAGGTCCACCCCAAGC
>Ga0065711_1049327_pt1 | contig 11356 bp, 8 predicted proteins | sample Hoacrofraction12_FD_59098 | JGI IMG/M metagenome (GOLD analysis project Ga0065711, IMG submission 59098) | Hoatzin crop microbial communities from Cojedes, Venezuela - Epithelial fraction 12 v2 (version 2) | ecosystem: Host-associated > Birds > Digestive system > Esophagus > Crop | place... | reverse complement strand
ATCCTCGTAGCCCTCCGTTGGACTCTCTCCAGTAGCTCTTCATCTTTCTTGAAGTGGGGAGCCCAGAACTGGACAGAGTACTCCAGATGAGGCCTCACTAGGGCAGTGTAGAGGGGAAGAATAACTTCCCTTGACCTACTGGCCACACTCCTCCTAATGCATCCCAGGATCCCATTGGCTTTCTTGGCAGCCAGGGCATACTGCTGGTTTATGGTCAACCTGTCGTCCACCAGGACACCCAGGTCGCTCTCCACAGAGCTGCTCTTCAGCAGGTCCACCCCAAGCCTGTACTGGTGCATGGGGTTGTTCCTCCCCATGTGCAGGACCCTGCACTTGCCCTTGTTGAACCTCATCAGGTTCCTCTCTGCCGAACTTTCCAGCCTGTCCAGGTCAAAGCTGAGATGTAGGGTAGAGTTACAAAGCTAAAGGAGCTGTAAATAAGTGGCTGTTAAGTATAAAGTTTCACTTTTGGCCAGGAACACCTGAAGCTGCAAGCATTTATCATTCCTGGGAAGTATGTCACAACCTGCTTGCAGGTTCTTATACCATCCCCTGTGCATGTATAATTTGGAAACGTCATGGGATAAATCGTGAGCTAGATGAAACTTTGATCTTACTCAGCAGACCCATCATGCTCTTTTACATACCTACATACTGCATTACTAAACCCTTCATCATGATTCCTTAGACAGACAGAAGTTGTAACGACATTGTTAGGCATGTGTTAGAGACTCTGTGAACATCTGCCCATTGTATTTATCCTGTCTGTAATTACCAGGCCAAATTGTCCTCGTTTAGAAGCTGAACAGAAGTGTCAAAAATTATTGTTTCCTGATTATGATGACCAGTAAATTTCCAATTAATTTTAGATGTTTATTAAGCAACCCAAGTGTTTACAAAAGATATACACTTCTTAGTAGGCCTGAAGTGGAGGATGGTTAAACATCACTGAGTACAACACAGTTAACAAAAATGGAAAATAGCATGTGTATATATTATCTTTTTACTGAACGTGATTACACAGCTGATTCACAGAAGATTGTAGCAGAAGTGGCTCTTTCGGAGGCATTGAGGAGGGAAACAGCAGGAAAGTGTTTTTTAAGAGAAAGTCAAGAAAGATAACCTTTGCTGAAAAGTCAGTGCAAGCAAAAAGGCAGGGAAAGAGGAACAAGATGTGACACGTTCCGATCTCGTGCAACTTTACAAGTAGTTGAGTTGCTTTTCTATGGCATTTCATGGACATAGTGAGTGTATCTATGAACAGGCTGCAGAAGATGCTAGAGAAAACATCTGTTGAAAACAAAATCAAGATCATTTTATTTCAGTGCGATGAGAAGCTTCTGCTAGAACCATTAATTTCTGCATAACTGAATTTTGTTTCTAAGTTTACTAACAGTAAAGTACACCTTGTTTAGCCAGCCAAACAATTATGTACGTACATAAACAGTCCTGTCCAAAAAAAAGGAGAAAAAAAATCTAAATCTAGATCAAATATGCAATCCTCATTAATTCTTATAAAACATGCAGGACAGATAAAATCTCAGTTACTAATAATCACTCAGTCAGTAGAATCTCAGTCTAAAATTTATTCGTTTCCAGGCACCTGTTGCAGACAAGTATAATATGATTAACTCTATTTCTCTGTGTCCACCAATCTGTTAAAATTTAAGTACCGTGAATAAATTGAGAAATCTCAGTCCCCAGCTTCTGCTAACTTACTTGCTAAATTTACTCACTAATATAATGAAATTGAATAAAGGATCTCCCACCCATGTTAATTCTAAGCAGTGTATCACAGCCAGACTAGAGCAACGTCAGTGATGATTTGTGCTTAAGATAATGAAATTTGAAAGTCTAAAAATGATAGGGTTGTTTATAGCAAGTTCATCTCTGTAAAATAAATGCATCCAAGTTCTAATAAACATAGAAGAGAGACACTCTGCTGCAGCTGGTTGAAAGGATGGTTTGATTAAGGAATATAGATAACATTTACATCTTCAGAAGAACTTCAAAAGACTATCAGGGAAATCAGGGAATTTTAAAGACAGAATACAATTTCCAAACTTAAAAGCATTATTTTTCCTCAGACCTCTAATTTAGATTATATACCAGAAGCCTATAATAAACCTCCCACAAAGAAACAATAGCACACTGCACATATTATGGTTGTTCAACACCCCATTTAAATACAATTACTGGCCCTTTGCCAGAAGCCAAGAAGCATTTCTTTCCATAGCAACAGTAAGAGAAAGGTCAGGATAATATTTCTGCAGGAAAGCCTGCCCTTAAGAAGGATTCAGGATTACACTGTGGATTACATCCTTTTGAAATATGGTACTTCCAAGCTAAAATTCACATGGATTATCCCTCTCCTCCCGTTGGGATTAATTCTTTGGGTTTGCAAAGCCTACACCTGGCTCCTTATACACCATGCTTTCCCAGTATTTAGTCAGAATAGAGTTGCTTCAACTGCTACTTTAGCAAGGGTGTAAATGAGAAGCAGCAAGTGTTCCTTGCTAATTCATTGAGAGCATAGCTCAGGATGTGTTTAATTAAAAGCAATGAACTGAGCTAATCTACCTAGTTAATTTTATTGGATTTGGTCTAGTAAGCAGCCTTTTAGGTACCAGAATATTTAAAGGACAACGCATTGTTGATTTTTACCTCTTATTTTATCTTTTAAATTTTTTTTTAGTACTGTTTGCCTGTGAGTATAAAAGCTAATAGATTTTTTTCCTAGTGTTATTTTCCATTCTGCTAGGAGATAGTTAGATATTGTGTATAACTGGTAAACTAATAGCATCTGTTTTAGAGGATTAAGCTTGCAAAAATATATGCAGATGAGTCACTTTGATCATGTGAATTATTTCATTCGACTTCTGTTAAATGCTTTGAATCATGGTCTCCCTCAGAATCATAATCCAGGGAGAACAATACTATTAGTTGAATAAAACTGCGAAAATGGATCAAGTAGCAGACCTAATTGAAAGCTTTTAAAAAGTCAACGTTTCTTTTGGCAACTCAGTACTTTGTGAAGAATGATCTGATTATTTATTTTTTTAAAAAGTCCCCTAAGAAAGGCAAAAAAATCCAAAAAACTGCTAAACCTTCACTGGATTCTGTGTAAATACATGGAGAGTTGTTATTTTGTGATGTTAGTATGTTATTCAGTTTGCTTGTGGGTCTAAGTATTTATGAGCATAAAAATCTATGAGTCTAATTTGTGGGGAAAATGCTTGTATGCCAAAGCCTGGAACCTGCTACTGTGAAGGTTATCCTGAATGTTCACACTCATTCAGGAGCATCCATTGGATTGGACTTTACTGGGTTAAGTTGGATTGTACTGGATGGCAGGATTATCATCAAGTCAAGGGATTATAAATACCACAGTCACAATCCCCAGAGGCTGGAGAAACCCAGGATTTTGCTTCGTAGCCTGGATATACCCTAGTACCAGCCAATGGAGCTAGGGAAGGCGGCCTCAGACTCTGGCAAGTGGCTCTGTTTTCTGCATTTGTTCCCTGAGCCAGAATCAACTTCAAACACAGAACATCTGTAGGCAAAGTAATAGATATTTCAAAGAAATGTACAGTAAATGCAAAATATAGCACTTATAACACCCTTATAATACACCCTCCTTGTTGTCAAGAAAAAGAAGGCCACTCAGAATAAAACAAATGGCAAAGTCATTTTGCTTACTTACTTTAAACTGAGGTTATTTTATTGGTATTTTCCACACAAATCTCTTAAAAACCAATAGATTCTATGATTTCTCCATTTTATTTAACAACATCTAAGAGTTAACTTGAAGAAGTTCAGCTGTAGAAGGAAACACAGGACATGCCTCACAAAAGCATTCATAGTGGGTTTTGTGTGTCACAGGAATGATACGTGAACACTAATACCATTTGGAGTGCTAGTGAAGCAGATTTAAGGTACAGCATATTTCATGAAAGAGAGCTTTCATAATAAAGCTGCACTACACCTAATGTATCAACCTTTTGCCCTCCTTCAGAAAATCATTTTGTCCTGTCATCCTGTCATCAGAGAATGAATCTTTTTTTTTCCTTTTTTTTTTTTTTTTGAGGGACAAGAGTGGACAGAGATGCATTCTCAGGAAATCGACTGGGGGCTTTGAAACAAGTCCTGCACACAGTGGCCGAAGGACTGGTTATCATTAGAGTCTTGGTATGTGGAATAGGTCGAAGGATGTTGACACTGATGGCATCTCAGTCTGCTGGAGCAAGGCATGATGTTGTGGAAACAGTTGGCAGACAGCTGCTTCCCGTTTGAATCCTACTTTGTGTCCCAAAGTACTGCTGATTTTATTTCCATTTTTTGGTTAGTTTTGATTTACAGATGTTTTCGAGAAGTATCTTGCATATTAAAGCTATTAAAGGTAGACTAAGAAAGACTCAGTTTAGGAAGACAAACTAAGAGTTTGGAAATTCTTTTCCAATTTGTTTTTAAATAAGTACTTCATCAAAATCAAGAACTAATAGTTCTATTTTAGATGACATTTTCCAATCCAGAAAAAAGTTTTACTAGAAAAGTTTCTGGTTACATAACATCACTTCAGGTCTAAATTCTTTTTTCTGTATATACTTTTTTAGTAATAATGTAACCAGATTTATAACTTCTCATAAGTACTGTTAAAGATGACCACTGTCCCCCTAAATCTGGGAACAAAGGTACCTCAAAGGAGGAACAGAAGATTGACAGGTGATGGAAGTAACATCTTAAAGCTTGTACTCCTGAACATCTTCAGTATGGTAACTGCCAAATCTACTGTGTGTAACTGTGACCCCACATGTATTTTCTATTTTTTGGATTTTGAATCTATAAATTCTAAATAGACTCAAGAGAAATACAGTCCTTTCGCTTTCAAAATCTTTTTATTAATTTGTTCCTGCTTACTTTGATGACAGTGATGTCTTTGTACTCTTCTCTGTTAGTTCGTCTCTGCTACTGACAACTGTTATCTCCACAGTTCTTTCCAGGCAGCTTAAATGTCCCATCTCACTAATTCGTCAGCCCTACCAGCTGCTTTACAGGTGGAAGAAAGAAAAGGAAGCTCAGCTGATGTCTCAAGTGCACATATTTTGTGTATCTGAGTGGATCAGAATTGGAAAGAACGTTATTTTTAGATAATAAATATATGTCATTTGCCCAAAATCAAGTACCTTTAATGAGGTTCCAACAAAAAAAATCACGAAAAAATTTGTCACTTGGAAAATATGGGTCATAAGATAAAATGAATGTATCCTCTAGATGTGTGATGCCGATAGGAAAAAATATCTGTGTGTTAAATAAAGACAGTCATCTATATTAAAAAAAAAAAAAGGAGATGAAGCCTCCAAACACCTGTGTGTGTGTCCATGGCTCCAAAAATTTTGTGATAGGTTTTAACAGGAAGTTCTAAAATAAGCTTAGTTTTATTACTATTTTTCGGTCTTTGATAGTTTTCTGACTACATTTTATAATACTTTCTCCTACCTGTTTCTGTTTCCCACAGTGTGTATTTCATATGATGCTATCTTTTCTCACAGATGCCTTGCCCTCTGTTCAAAAGTTTCCTGGGACAGGGTGAATGTTGTTAAAGCATGTAAAATTGACAGCTTGATATAGTAAGAAGTTATTTAATTCTAAAGAGAGATCCTACATCAATTCCACAAATATGTCGAATCTGAGAGGTTAGATTCACTTTTAAACTAATTCCAGAAGCTCCAACTTGGACTCTATATCAGTTCAGTCTAACAGTTTATGAAAAGCAGGATCTGCTTTTAACTTCAGTGGCAAAGAAGGGCACTCAGTATCTGCCAATCTCCCAGTCTAGTATGGGTCCACAGTACTGAAATCATTCGGAAAACCTCCCTTAGCTTCCAGTTGCACTGGAATGAGCCTGAGTGTAGGATTCAGAATGAATACTTGACAGTCCTTGTGATTGCCATCTTTTCACTGTAAAACGGGAAAACTTTGAGTAGCTTAATCAGAACTCAGCAAAATATAGCCTTCAAAAAAGATCTAACGTTTATGCAACATCTTAAGCAGATCAGCAGGCTTTAACGGCAGCAAGCTTCAATCAGTGAGTGTTTTGCTGGAGGCTGCTGGTCTAAGACTACACCGCTGGATCCAGAGCAAATACTGCTGCCTCAGGCTTTCTTGCTTCCTCGCCTGCAGAGGAAGCACAGTCCGAAGGAAGCTGCTTCCACTAAACCTAAAAGATTTGGAGATCACTAACTCATCTAAAAGGCTGTTGTGCCAGCAGAGGAACACCTCCCTGTCATACAGCATAGCAAAGCGCATTGCAGCAACCTGTTTTGACAGATGCAAATCTCCCTTGTGCCCTCTTTCTCCTAGTAAATCTGTGTCACCAAGAGAAACATTTATCCTGTATTAATTGATCTAATTTTTCTTACCAGATTTTCCAAAAAGAGATATTTTATATGGACTTATCTTTCGAATGAATTTGTCACATCTTTCCCACCTGAACTTGTAGTAGGTCTAACCTTGAGCAGAGTTCAGTTTTTAACAGTATTCTAGTTTTGATTCTGAAGCAAGGATGAAGTAGCCATTCTCAGTAAGTATGCCAAGCCCTCATGATGCCTCATCAAGAAAAAAAAAAGAGGAAACAACAAAGAAGAAATGCAGATTCATCTGTCAAACAACAAAATTAATTATTATAAATATTGTTATTCTTAATTAACAAAGAGCAACATTTAATTTAAACACACACAAACAGCAATAACAGTCTTGCTTAGTGAATGTAAAGCAAAAGCAAAGGGCCTTATTCTGCAATCAGTTGCATGCCATGTGCTCTGTTTCTGGTTTTGATACAGTTTTAATGAGAACGGTTTTAACACAAGCCTCTTGGTTAAGGTACACAAAATTAGTGCTTTGCCATCCAGAAAACTGTACACATTCTCTACTACTGACAACACAGATTTGTCATCTAGCACCATATTTGGCTTGTTTTACTACAAGCAGTGAATTTTTACATGAGGATGGTACAGCAAAAAGTCTGATCCTGTGTAAAATTAAGTCTACAGGCACCTTACAGCCAATCTTGTCATGACTCTCTTGTGTCCTTTCTAACTTTGTGGACTCTGTGAATGTTCCAGAGATGAGAACAAACTCTTGACCTCATTAATCACCCCTTTTTTCAGTATTACTGAAAATCAGTCATACAGCTGAGATCTCACGGTTTTGGCAATAATCCCTAGGTAAATAATCTAATCCTGTCTTCTAACTTTTCCATGCACTCCTCCTTCTGTCAATCACTGGTGCATAGGGACAAACTTGCAAATAGAGATAAAGCCTCAGTGTTCATGGGCAATTACTTCAAGGCCATAGGAGACGGTCTACAGAATGGAGCAGCTGGTCCTCAGAACTAGGTGTCTATGCTGTGGGCAACTGGATTTTGCACTGGGACTGATCCTCTAAATTCAACACCCATTAATGCTTGCAGCACACTAGGTGCCCTCTGGAGCACGTAATCTGAAAGCAATTCTGTTCATACACTCATTGCAGATGAAAGTGTGTCAGGAAGATATGATCAGGAGACTCACTTCAAAAGTATGTTTCTAACCTGAACTATGTTAATTGAAATACCCTCAAAAAGATCATTCACTGATACCCAGGAAGAGTCTGCTCTGCATAGTACAAAGAAAGTGGTGGGGGTGGCTTTGGTATGGACCGCAAATTAAGGCATCCTCAAAGCTTTCATAATTGTGTTTATAGCATGATGGATGGAAACTGGATTCAGTTACCAGATCTGCTACTGATTTACTTCCTCTATTGTCACCAACAGTCAGTTAAAAAGTCAAAGGGAATGCTAGCATAATTAAAGTTCTGGAAGTACTTCCCTTGTTGAGTTGAGACCATGCTTTTTCTGCTCCTTATACGTGACTTGGTATTAAATTCATGCTAATGTGTTGGTCTGAATAAGAATTATAAAAGGGGGGGGGGAATAAAAGGAAAATAGCCTTTTAATTCTTAATTTACCGTCTGTGAAATGAGACAGTATTTACTTTTTCTCTCTGTCTTGTAACATCGGTGGTGACACAGGCATATGTTATTCTATATAGGCCCTAGAATAACTGTGCAGCAGTATTGGTAAGCCTTCTCATTCCTACCAATCCAAGTGGAATCAATAAAAGATGAGGGAAAACATACACCAACTATATTTGTCTAAAGTCTAGCTGTATAGACTCCAACTGATTTAGCAGTGTTCAGAGTACGTTTTGCTTCATTAGGAACGGTCCATGAGTTCTTTGACAACAAAGTGTGCTTTTTTTGTTTTCAAATATTTGAGGAATCTGAAGAACACATAATTTCTGGTGTTTCTTTGTAAAATATTTCTTATTTGAGGAACACAATAAAATTATGTAATATTTTTCTAGTGGAATGATCTTCAGTTATATTATCATTAATTAAAACACCTTATCGCAAACCGAGTTTCTGATTACAAGTTTTACTGGAGATAAAGAAAATTGCCAGTAACACAACTTATTACTTTATATAACCAGTAAAGGAGAGAGTGACAGATATACAGGATATGGGAATACAGCAAAGTCAAAGCACTGTAAGTTGTGGGTTACAGAAGTATATGCACTGTTATGACAAAAGTTACATCAATGATTGATTTTTAACAACTGTCCCTTTTTTTCCCCTCAAATAGTTGAGCTGTTAATCTAATGCAGACAGTAAGTCACAGAATTGTTTTCAGCTCCTTTACTCTTGACATCCAATGTTCTATAGTGGTTATTTGTTTTTTGCAGCTATAATGATGAAATTCACTCGCTGGTAGTACTATCAAAGATTCCAACAAGTCTTCCATCTTTATTTAATTTCAGTAAATCAGGACAATTCCCTAAGTCTGTCATAAAAAGACAGCTTGACAATTTATCAATGAAATAACTTGGGTACTAGTTTTCTATAATCGGATTTTGAAGGCTTATAACAAAAATTTTTTTTCTGTAGTGTCTTGCACAACAACAGCTGTGATAAATGTAACAAGCATTGGCTAAATCTTTCACTAAAGCTAAACTTACATTACGATTTTAATACTGAAGACCAATTTTGCCATATGAAAAGCTGTCAGCCTTGTCATCAGACCTCAGCAGGGAAGGTGTAAAAGCTCTCAGGACATTGAGGACTGGAAGCCTCTGAATTGTGCCAGGGTTTCCTACATTATCATTTAAACACTAAGCAGTCACCTAGCTGGGAATCCCAGTAACAACCAGGCTCCTTTCTCTCCTGTTGCTAAAGTCCAAGCTAACAAAACTGTATGTCAACTCATCTTTCACCATCTGTTATTGGGCTAGATATTTTGTAGTCTCTGCGGAAAGTTGCAAGCACACCCAGAACCTGTAGCACCATAAAACATGCATAACTACTATCTTGTGCAACAGGTAATCAATGTTTATTAGTGGCCTGAATCGGGTTTGGGAAGACTGATAGCTAGGAACAAGAGCGCCCGTGGTACTAAACCCTAAAAGGGTTCTGAACGACATTAGTATGACTCCTCCCATGGTTTAACAGTTACAAAACTTAGAGAAAAAAAAGTCATGGGCATTTGTATGCAGAGTATAACTCCAAGGAAAAGTAAGTGGGACTCTTTGGAACAGGAGTTGCTTTAAAGATAGGGATCCACCTGGCAGATGTAACTCAGTCTGGGTCTCTGGCTTTTGTAGTCATGACTGGCCGCAAGTATGCTGCTAAAGGACACTGAAACAGCTAAGCAAGCAAGCTGATGTTAAAGTAGAAACTAGGTTTCTGTTACGCATTTATCTTACTTAGAACTTTTTGCTTTCGGTCTTGTAACTAAGGGCTTAATCTTGCATGTTAGTCAATATAGCCTTGTTTTAGTGTCAAGCCTAGAGCTGGGAGTCAGCTTGAATTAGAGTGAAACTGTGTGCTTTGTCTTCCCAGAAACAGAGAATGAAAACCAGCTTGCATATTCAGATCTCCTCCAGCGACCTGCACTCAGACATATGGTTGGGAAAACCGGCAAAGGAGAATTCTTCCTTACCAAGCTGCAAAGAATCACGATGACTGCAGGAAAGCATGCACCTTCTGGGACCTTGGAAACCCTGAAACAGCACAAATGTATTAAGGTACAGTTTGGAATACAGCTTTGTCCTGTACATAGCTAAGACTCTCAGGTCTAGGCATAACGTGAATAATGAATAATCCCTCTGTAACAGGTACAAATTTGCTAAAATGCAAGTGGAATAAGATATGGCATACAAATATGCAAAATTAAAGTTTTCCTAGTCTGCAAATTCCTCCTGCTTTTTCTGTGTTTGTTCTCTGCTCTTGCCACATGAGAAGGATTTACTGACTGTAGCTTCCCTAAGTGATGCAGTGACTTCAGTTTCCTAACTTTGTCCCAGATAAAATAGAAATACTCTATAATCATAGTTCTCTCACAAGGCCAGACCGTGTCACTCTCCTTTCCAAATGCTTCTGCCCATGTAGTCTTAACTTCCGCAGTTTTCACTGTCAGTATCAAGCATCAGTATGACTCTACTCCCTTTCTTCACTTCTGCATTCATGACCCTTCAGTCCTTGGAGACCTCTTGAAGTTCCATCAAAATCAGTAAGAGAAATCCCTTTTGGTTTTAGCAGGAGCTCATCAGAGCCTAGTGAATTTTACCACTTCTTTAGATTTCTGCCTCAGTCTTGTTTACCTACTTCCTTGAAGCTGTTTTCCTTAATCCAGAAATCATTCTCTTGTCCAGGTTAATACATACTTCACTCTCACACTAAGTTCATAGCTCTTAGATATTCCCAATAATGCTGAACACAAAGCTGTGTTATTAGACTGACAAGGCACCTTTTGTTTCACTCCCAGCTATGCGAGTGAAACGGTGCTGAGTTACATGCACTGCCAGAGACTCCAGAAGAATAATCTCATCCAGGGCTCTGAACTGGTCAGGATTCAAAATAATCCCGAGAGCAGCAGAGGTGGCACAAGTCACTCAGACCTGGCTGGAAGACTGAATAGATTTGCGACTTTTTTTTCTATGCTAGTTCACTCACCAAAAATACAATTGTAAATTTTAATCAAATTCAGGAAAGAGTTTTGTGTGAGAAAAGCATTTCTCCAAGCCCTAGGACTAACTCATCGTAAACTGTCTGCTTCAACATGGACGACAGGCTGACCATGAGCCTGCAGTGTGCCCTGGCTGCCAAGAAAGCTAATGGGATCCTTAGGAAGAGGGTGGCCAGCAGGTCAAGGGGGGTTCTCCTTCCCCTCTACACTGCCCTGGTGAGGCCTCATCTGGAGTACTCTGTCCAGTTCTGGGCTCCCCACTTCAAGAAAGATGAAGAGCTACTGGAGAGAGTCCAG